>WUUC01145020.1_pt1 | contig 19373 bp, 18 predicted proteins | sample 6278441 | NCBI WGS metagenome assembly WUUC01 (sample SAMN13675441, study PRJNA597444) | soil metagenome | isolation source: soil | place: USA: Washington | collected 2017-10 | reverse complement strand
TGTAGCTCAGTTGGTAGAGCAGATGACTCTTAATCATCGGGTCACTGGTTCGAGTCCAGTCGGGGGCATCTAATTTTAAAGGGAAATTAAGCGAAAGCGGGGAGCCTCACAGCTCCCCGCTTTCGCTTTGTGTGCCTATAGTGTGCCAACTTTCAGATTAGTAATAAAGCCTTTAAGAATTCCTTAAAGAAAGGAAAGGGTAGGAGCAGGGGGCCGACTTCATAGACAATTCCACAAAAGAACCTTTTTGTGGAATCATTACCTGTAGGGCGGCCATCGAATCACGTCTTTGGATAAAATGTAAGCTAGACTCACCTTTATTACACTGAGGTTAATATGGACGCACACCAATATGAAGAGTATGTATCAAAGCTAGTTGAGCAACTTGAGTTTTGCCGAAACGCGATAATCTCAAGGAATAGAAAATTCGGCGGGAAGAGACAACCGGGCGAATATGAAATTGACATAGCCGTAGAAGTCACCTTTGGTAATGTTGCACAATTTCTTTTGATCGTTGAGTGCAAGAACTGGGCGCGCCCAATAGATCGTCCGGTGGTTCAAAAACTGGCCCAGACGCGAGATGCCATCGCTGCTCATAAGGCTGCTATTGCATCTCCAGTTGGCTTCACAAAGGAAGCTATTCAGGTAGCTGAAGCCCACGGCATCGCCCTTTGGGTAATTTCACCGGGTCATTGGTCAACCGTCCTGCATCGCATGGATCCCCCCAAAGGGGGTGATTCAAATTCTTCCTCTAGAATCAATATAGCCAGAACCAATATAGCTAAAGATGTGGATGTTTTATACATCGCTCTAAGAGATGCGTTTCTTAAAGTGATGGGCATTATAGCTTCTCCTCCCTTATTAGAGGTTGGGCTCAGAGAATTTCATGACGTTTATCCAAAGAGCAGTCCCCAACCACCGTTCAATAATTTTATTCAAACGTATTCTGCCAAACCATTTCTAGAACCCGGTCTGCCCGATTCGGTCTTTAATCCAGTAATAGAAGATGCTTATTTGCTTGTTACTAGTAATGAGGATTGGCGTAATGAGAGCGAGCTTGAAATGTTATCTAAGTGGGGTGAAGTAGTATGCACTCAATTAAAGCAATTCGGCGTACCCGAGCATCGGACTGATGGAGTTCTTGCTGATCTTGCCGGTAATAAGCAAGCTAAGGTTAAAGGATATCTTTTAGAGATTGCCGAATCTTGGACGGAAGACAATCAGTTTGATATGAAAAGTCTGCTCGATAAATTAAAACCGTTTCGGGAGGACCTAATAACGAATAGTAAGTACAGTCTATTAGAGCGTATAAATGCACAAACTGAATATGAAAGATCATTTTGGTCGGAGAGAAAGTATAAACCGTTTCTTATGAGCGTGGAGGATGTTTTTTCGCGCGAAGGATTGGGACTTGCCTTTGGCGAGATTATAAATGGCATGGTTATTAAAGGTGCCGAAGTTGACATAGTTTGGGAAGGACAGGTTGTAAGAAGTGTGGTTGTAAGTTTGGGCCACCTGCGCACGTCTATTGAATATTGTGAAGCTGGCGCTCAGATTGGTGTAATGCTACAGGATATGAAAAGAGATGACCTGCACCAAGGCATGGTATTAGCGGAGCCTGGGAGTATCACAGCTCAAAAAATGTTTGAAGCAGAGATATATATGCTGACTGAAGACGAAGCTGACACTCAACTTCCTCTGCTTATCAACGATCAATTGCAATTCTATCTAAACGGTGCCCTCTTTGATGGGACTATCCATCTTCCCGAGCATGTTAAGGAACTTCTGAGGGGTGAGAGTTTATTCGTTAATATAGAGTTACAAACTGGCACTGCTATATATGAGAGGCAGGACTTTGGTATATATAAGAATCGCCACCCTGTGGGAGTCGGACGAGTAGATAAGGTTGGAAAGGCTGTCCCGTTGAAGTAGCTGACCAGAGGCTGATGCAACCTGTGGCTGAGCCTTATCGTCGTCCAAACATGCTAGCCTGACATGATACTGCCGGTGTCCATTAGTGATTCACTATTCCACACAATAACTCTTTTGTGGAATTGTGAGATAAGACATTAATCGTCATTTGCCTTGTTCCCAGTAAATATCCTGCCAATTTAGACATCTCTTGTGAGGCTTCCCCGTGGCGAGTTTCAACTGTAATGTTGAATACGCCTCACTTGCTGAATAGCATCTTTTCGAGCTTTTGCGACGCGGCCTCTTGCATGCTCGGCAAAACGTGCGAGTAGGTATCGAGCGTGAGAGTCACCGACGCATGGCCTAGCCGTTCGCTAACGACCTTCGGATGCTCGCCCGCGGCCAGCAACAGGGTCGCGCAGGAGTGTCGGAGGTCATAGAGACGGAACCCCTTCGGCAGCTTGGCACGCTCAAGAATCGGGCGGAAGTGACGACGCTTCAAATTGTTCGGCGTCAGCGGCCCGCCCGTAGGCGTGGCGAACACTAGATCATGCTGTTGATAGTCCGGCCCCGCCTTTAACCTCTCCTCGGCCTGCCCCCGTCGGTGCTCCGCGAGGGCGCGCAGTGTCGTCGCGGGTAAGGGAATTGAGCGCCGACTACGCGCCGTCTTAGGCTCGCCGAAGTACCAGCCGCCGCCCTTCACGCGCCAGATGAGCGCGCGTCGTACTGTCACTCTCCCGCGCTCAAGGTCAACGTCCTTCCACTGCAAGCCAAGATACTCTTCCGGCCGCATCCCCGTTGCCAGCGCAAAGGCGAAGATGACGCCCCAACGGTCTTCCGTAGCAGCTTTGAGGAATCTCGCGGCCTCCTCCGGTGAGAGCGCGTGCATCTCTTTGCGAATCTGCTTAGGTAACTCAACGAGACCAGCCGGATTACGCGAGAGCATCCCCCAGCGGACGGCCTGCTTGAAAGCAGAGTTAAGTATCGCGTGAAGATAACGGACGGTGCGAGCCGAGAGTCCCCGCCCCTGCATATCTGAGTAAACTCGCTGGATGTCGAGCGGGCGTAGATCAGACAGTTTGATGAATGCGAGCGGCGAGGTCTGGACGTAACGTTCAACCATCCTCTTGTAGTCCTCAAACGTGTGTTCCGTGACACGAGGCTGGGCCGCCGTCTCAAACCACTTGGCGAGGTACGCGCTGAGAGTGAGGGATGATGGCTCGACGAACGTACCGGTGCTGATCGCCGTCTGCGCCATGCTCAAATATTTTTCGGCATCCTTCTTGTTCCCTTTGATGGTTTTATTGAGGTAGTGACGCTTGCCCTGTTCGTCCCGGCCCGTGAAGATGCGGACGAGCCAAGTTTTCTCACCGCGTTTGATGATTTGTCCTGCCATCAGCCCGCGCCTCCCTTCCGGCTCAGGGGCGTGCTATTCTCTCTGCTGCTCATGGTCTATCCCTTCACAGTGGGCGTGGATTATGGGTTGAGGGCTTAGGGAGCGTTGGCGCGCTCTCCTAAGCCCGTTCCGTTAGTGCGCCCGCCGCATCGCGGCGATGCCGGTCTGGATGGCCGCGGCGGCAGCGAGGTGCTTACAGGCGAGGCCGCGCTCCCCGCCCGTACAGTCGCAATGCCCGAAGCGGCGGCCCGAGCGGACGAAGAAGTTGACGTTGTAGGTGCGCCCGTTAACCCGGTTCTCTACCTTGAACTGACGGAAGCGGATGAATCGCACGAACAACCGGCCTGCCTTTGCCCTCTCGATTGCCTTCTCCAACTGTGTAGCTGATTTAAGCTCGATCATGATTTGGGTCTCCTGCATCGAAGAAATGTTGTGCTAAACCCCTTGCCCGATGTAAGATGTATTCTACCAAAGTTCTTATATATTGCAAGTAGTTTCTGTGGATATGCCTAAGAAAACTGAGACAAAAGCGGAGATTGATATGAGCGACTTAATCTCAATCAGTGAGGCAGCGCGGTTGCGAAGCGTCTCACACGCGGCCATACAGGATTTGATAAAGAGGGGCCGGCTATCTCCTGTTGAAATCGGAGGGCGCCGTTTCCTGCTGCGCCGTGAAGTGTTGAGCTTTGCTGCTGAAAAGGGAGGGAGGGGAAGGAAGGCTAAGCCAGAATAGACTCCCCCGCTTATTAGTTTACTCATCACCCTCCTATCTCAATCCTCTTCCTTAATTACATTCACCTGCTGCCCACCATCCGCCGCAATGTTCACCTGCTGTGGATTGTTAATCGTCACGGGCACGGAATAGCGGCGCAGGTCGCGCATGTTCCTCAGCGTCCGCATGTAGATTCTGTTCCACCGATCCGCCATCTGCGCCGCGTGCTCAATCGCGTTCCTCTCGCTCACGAAAGGCCGGAACCAGTAGCCATCAATAAAACCGCTCATATCTCTCGCCTTCGGGTCTCTGTAGCTCTGCCACTTCTCGTATTCGGGGTGAACCTCGCGCTCCCTCGTCTCCGACCGCAACACAGACTGTTTTACCCAGAACTGATATTGAAGGAAGGCTTGGGCGAGCATGTCTATCAGGCTTAACTCTATTCCGCCCCTCGGCTGCCACTCGGCTACGAACGACTCTCGCAACCCCAAGTAGCTCGCCACATTCCAAGCCGTGCGCATGTAGTGAACCGGGTACATCGCATCCGTCGCCATGTGCCCGCTCTCAAATTTGTCGCCGGCTTCACTCTTCAGCATCTCCCAGATACTCTCCGCGACGCGCGGGGCGACGGGCCACATCTCGAACAGGCTTACGAAATCAATGCTGTCGAGCGGCACCCGCATTATCTTCTCGTAAATCCGCTCCGCCTCCTCATTGTCTCTGCAGGCGTGATAGGCGCTGGCCCGTGCGTCTTCGAGGCTGAGTGCGCCGCCCATCTTCGAGCGGTAGAAGGCCACCCGCTCAATATAGGCGTGCTGAAGCTCCATGAGCAGAGACCCATAGCCGACCCTCGCTTCTAGCGAGTCAACCGGCACCTCGACCTCAATATCTTTCGTCAGAGCCTCTTCGATAAAGGCAGCTAGCGCCTGATCCTTATCCTTGTCAGCCTCAGCGAGTGGCTCGCCTTCGGCTTCCTTCTTTACCTTTGTCCGTTTAGCCATCTTTCCCCTCCAATAACTGAAATAGGAGCCTCTCGCTCTCCCTCAATTTCTCAACTAACTTCATTAACTCTTGTGTGTTGTGCTTATGCACCAGCCTGTGCTGTCTCTCCTCTCGCCGCCGAGCCTCACAAGCCGCGCGCAGGTGGGCGACGTCCTTAGCCTTGATGTAACGCTTAACGAGCGTGCCGTTCACCCTCACGAAATGATAGAAGTACGGCCCGTGAAGCTCGCCGCGCGCGCATTTACAGTTAGACTTGCCGCATCGAACCATCTGCGTGCAGACTGAGCCAGGTGCCGTCTTGGGTAACGGATTTGCTGGTTTCGTTTTCATCACTCGCTCTCGCCTTTTCCTCAGTTAACATCTTTTTTCTTGGCTGCTTCTCACGGTTGGGCATGATGTGTGCAGAAGAGTCGGGCAAAACGTCGTCACCCACCGTCACCCACGTCATCAGAAAGGCTGTCTTAGCTTTCCCAGTTACGGTTAAAATTCCGAAGCACTCCGCTAGCGTCACCCCAACCGTCACCCTCTGCTTCAATGACGAAACTGCTTTCCGCCTCAGATGACGATGATGACGATGTTCTGCCCCTGTATTCCAGCGTCAAATGCCTGCTTGATTTCGTCCTTCCTACGCTGTAGGTGACGCCAACCGCCCTAAGATTCGGGGCGATCCTTTTCATCGCTCCGGTCAGCGCGTTTGGGCGTTTGGGCCAACCCTGCTGTCTCTTCGTCTCATCGCTCGCGCGCCGGTTCAATTCCTCTAGCAACTCCGCGGGCTTGCCTGTCCAGTTCTCTTGTTCTTGGGCAAACTCAACAAGAGTCGCGGCAATTGGCGAGGCGTCCAGCGCCAGTTCGTTCGCGCTCTCCCGGTTCCCCATGAAAGCGGAGACAAAAGCACCACCCGCCAGCTCGAAGCTCTCTTCCGCAGCCGTAGCCCAGAGGGCGAAGTCTGCCATTCGCGGCTTTTGCTCAAGTCGGATGTTGCCGACGCTTCGCAGCGCGTGGCTTACGCCGTCGAGCAGGCTACCCAAGACATAGGGGCGGACGTGCTCAAACTCCTGCCACACTTCAGCCTCGGTCTTTCTCTTGTCCGGTGGGATGGCGGGAAGGTTAATCATCACTGAGCGGTCTAGCAGGTCACTCCGCGTTGTAAGCTCCTCAATGCCGTTGACGATGATCGGGCGCATCGCCATAAACAGGGTTTCCTCGTCGTTCTCGTAAAGGGTGCGCGTGGCGAAACCGCCGCCCGTCGAGAGCCTGCAAAGCGCGTCTGAGAGCCACATAGGGAGCTTTGACAGATTATCTAGCGCGACGATCCAGCTATTCGTCGCGGCGAGCATCAAGTCTCGCTCATCGCGCTGCTCGCTCCTGAGTGGGGCGATATTCGGATCAATCAACTCACGCAGCATCTTCGAGACGGTAGACTTCGCGCTCCCCTGTTCGCCGTGAATAACGAGCACCGGAAACGGATATCCGGGTCGAAATGCGGTCACGAGCCAGGAGATGAGTAAAATCCAGTCCACATCCGTTACGTTCACTAAGCCTCTTAACAATGAAAGCGACCCGCCTTTGACTGGCAGGGGTAACGCCCGCATTCCTTTTGTGCGCCGGAATCTGATAGGTGCTTCACTGACAAACTCCCACCCTTCTGCCGAAATCTTTACAACTCGCCATTCCCCATCACACAGATCAAGCCAGATGCAACCGTCTTTCGCTGCGAGCCGGGTATGAACTTCCATTTCTGGCCCGTCGTGGCGCGCGATGCCCTGTAAAGTGTTCAAGGTGTCTTGTGTGGCTTGGGAGTTCGGTATTGTGCCTTCAGACTCGTAGTAACGTTTAGAGAGCCAGTCGCGGAAGCCCCTCGATTTTAAGGCCCACGTCTCACGGTGGCCGTTGACCGGGATGGTAGCGTAAGTGTCGCCGTCGCTCGTATGAAATAATTCCGCGCCCTCTGTCACTTCGACCAGCACGGAGGATTGGGTCTTAGGTTTCTCCTTCTGGGTCGTCGGTGGGGGCGCAGCATCGAGTAAGCCGAGGACGTAATCCGGGCCTCTAAGCGCGAGCAGGTCGTCCACTCCGTTTACGCACTCGATCTCGGGCAGGTCTACGAGGGTCACCACCACTCCGCGCCTCTTCAACTCTGCCGCTAAGCCGCGCCGCGCCGCTTGGACACTTTCGTTCGTGTGTACGTTGGTGTCGAAGATGATGCGCCCGGCACGCCCTTTCCACTTAATCAGATCGAAGTCTGGAACAACGCCCTTTACGTCTTGTCTTTGCCCCGTCTGACTTTCAGTCTTTCCGACCTTGCCCCGCCAACCCCACACGCCGGCCAGCCCGACGGGCAGAAAGCGGGGAGTCAGCGCAGAATCGGGAAGGCCATGCCAAGCCAACTCCCAGAGGGCCAAAGTTTTCTTCTCGCCTTCGGTGATGCAAATCGGCAAGCCTACATCGGCGAGCCATTCTGAATCAGTCATCGGAACGAAATAGAGGAGATTGCCTCTACCGGGGGGAGAAAGGTATTTCGCCTTCTGTTTGAGCTCGCCAGCCGGCCCCCGTTCCAGATCAGGGTTGTCACGGCGTAGACGGTACTCCCGCAGTGAAGTGCTGCCAGGCAGGTAGTACGGGAAGACGATACCGGAATAATCAGCATTACCGTTCCGCCCAACGATCTCAGCCCCGTTTAGTGAATCTACTCGAAAGATGCCCGCTGATTGGGCCAACTCTCGGCTAACGAATGAGGCTGATAGGGAGTTGAAATCCCTGTCGGTTAGTTCTTGCGTCTTCATACTTCCAAGCCTTCATCGGCATCAGCGTGGTCGTTCTCTTCCACGCTGCCGCCGCGCTCGATCCACTGTCTGATTGCTTCCGAGTCAAAGCGATACTGGCGCTCGCCGAGTCGCATAACTGGGATTGCTTTTGTCCGAGCGAGTTCATAAACACGCTGTCTGCTAACTCTCAGCAGCGCCGCCACTTCGTCTGCAACTAGGATTTTTCGTTGCATATCCCCTCTCCTCTTTCTTCCGCCCTCATTCAGTCAGAGACAACTCTTCGTGTCAGAGGCTTTTTGTCTCTCTTTCACTAAAACTAAAATGCTGCCAGGGAACCTCTGGCAGCACGGATTAAACTCGATTTGTGAGGGTGATTTGAATGGATATGGACAGTTATTTTGTCCGACTTTAAGCCTCTATAATTTGGAGATTCTGCCTCGGTGATGTCCCAATAGAGGGCGGCTTGAGTAGGACAAAATTTGAGAAAATGTCCTACTGGGGCTTTTTAGGCTTCAAAGTGGACGCTTGGCTGACCAGCTTTTTAATGTATTCCGTGCTGTAACCGTAAGAATCTGCTAAATGGATGTGGGCTAATTCATACGGCAGATAGCTATTTATCTCATTCAGACACCGGTAGTGCAGCGTGGGGAACATGCGGTGACTCTGAGTATTCCACTCTTCCGCCCACTCGTCTTCGGTTCGGTTACGTTTGCCCGCGAAGAATGCCTTACGGCTTTGGTTATAGTAGTCCTTAGCAACTTGGTATTCGGAGCGAAGTTGCTCATGCTCATCATCTAGATTTGCCCGTCTTTCATCTGTCAGCCTCGCTCTTTTGTTTCCAAGGAAACTCTGCCGTAACACCCTGAATTGCTCATCAACGCTTTTTAGGTGATTGGCAAAGTCCTCGCTGGGAGAGACAGTGAAATCTTTCGGCAAGCCTAAAGATTGCCAGTGCTCCTTTAGAAGAGGCTCAACATAAGTCTTGATGTGTGATTGGACAGCGTCATTTAAAGCCTGACTTAAAATCTGATAAGCGACAACAGGGATTTGATTGATATATCCGGTTAGGATCATGCGTGCGTTTTCGCGTAACACTTCGGGGCGTTCTTCCTCGCTCACATCGAGGATTCGTGTAGCATCCGGCTTGGTAAGTACAAATTCGATTTCATCAACAATCCATTTAGTCGTCATGATGAGCGAAACGTCCGCATGGAGCCATCCGAATACTCCTTTAATCAGCATCTTAAGGACTACATCTTTATCGGTTTCCTGATAGAAGACATGCCAGCGGAGATTGAGGGGTTCTCCATCGTACTCAGATATATTCTTAATCCCCGCGTTGACAACAGCCTCTTTAAGCACAGACAAGGCAAATTCCCACTTCGCAAAGTTTGGCTCTTGGGCTTCCGTGTTCTCTTCACCGACACCTTCAGGGTGCTCCTCTAGCATATATTCACCGCCTCCCCTTCAACGTACAGACTCCTACGAAACATAAAATCAGCAAATAAAAACCCGCCCGCACTCGCAACAACGTATCACACTCAAAACGATATTAAAACGACTTCTTTTCTTGTGAGATTAGTAAGTAACCAATAGAATCATTACGCTTCAGTTGATTTTTAACTTCTACGAACTCATGACACCTACAATCACAGACGCCCTCAAAAGCATACTCTTTGACCGCATTCCGAAGCCTCGTAAGTTTGAAGACAGGTTATGGTCTGCTGCCGATAATCTGCGTGCCAGCGCACGCCTGAAGTCGAGCGAGTATGCCGCGCCTTTGCTCGGGCTGTTTTTTCTGCGTTATGCGTCGAATCGCTTTAATGCGATAACGGCGCAGGCGGAGCGAGAGTTTGAGGCGGGCAAAGATAGCCGTAATAGTGAAACTATCGAAGAGGTCTATAAGCGCCTGTGCGGGTTTTATCTGCCGTCGGAAGCGCGCTACGAGAACCTGCTTGACCTGACTGATGCCGACAACGTACAGCAGACTGTCATTGCCGCGATGACGGCATTTGAGGAAGAAAACAAATCGCTGGAAGTCTCTCTGCCGAAAAACGAATATCTTAAAATTCCTCACAAGACCCTACGCGATATTCTCAACATCGTCTCGGAAATCACCTTTGTCGAGGGCGATGCGTTCGGCAAAATCTACGAATACTTTCTCGGCAAGTTCGCCTTGAGCGAGGGGGCGAAGGGCGGCGAGTTCTATACGCCGACATCGGTCGTCAAACTGATTGTCGAAGTGATTGAGCCTTTCAAGGCCGACGGGAGGGTTTTTGATCCAGCTTGTGGCACGGGCGGGATGTTCGTCCAGTCGGCGAAGTTTGTAGAGCAACATATGGGGATGCAGCGGCTTTCAATCTATGGACAAGAGAAGGTTGAAGAGACAGCCAATCTCGGCAAGCTCAATTTATTCGTCAATGGTCTTAAGGGCGACATACGCGGCCTTGATTCTTCCCTTTCGGCGGCGGCTTACACTGATGATTATGCGGACACCTTCGGCAAGTTCGACTATGTAATGGCTAATCCTCCGTTCAATGTTGATACCGTCAAGATCGAGGACATCGGCAACCACCCGCTATTTGCCACATATGGTCTGCCTCTAAGCACTGCAAAATCCGGAAAGAAGAGCGACACCTTTTCTAACGCAAATTATTTATGGATTTCCCTGTTCGCCACGGCACTGGATGAGACCGGACGCGCGGGCTTCGTGATGGCGAACTCGGCGAGCGACGCGCGCGGCGGCGAGTTGAACATCAGGCGGAAACTCGTCGAGGCCGGGATGGTTGACGTGATGATTTCGCTCGCGTCCAACTTTTTCTACACGGTCACGCTGCCCGTCACGCTCTGGTTCTTCGACAAGGCAAAAACAAACGTCGAACACCCGCGCCACGATCAGACGCTCTTTATTGACGCGCGTCGCATCTTCCATCAAGTGACGAAAGCGCGGCGCGAGTTTACACAGGCGCAGCTTTTGAACATCGCCTCTATCGTGTGGCTCTATCGCGGCGAGACGGAGAAGTTTCGGGAGTTGCGTGAGCTTTACGAGCAGGCCCGCGACCTCTGGCGCGACGGCGAGGTAACGAACGAGGACACGGAGCAGAGCTACAAAGGCATCGCCGCGCACCGTGATCGACTCGCCGACGCGTTCCACACGTTGGCTTGGAAGCTCAGCGAGTGGCGCGACGGCATCAAGGGCCAGTTGACGGATGAAGCTAAAGCCGCGCTGAGTGCGAATGCCGAAGCGAGCATGGGGCTTGAATCTTTGAAAGTTGTTTCCGCCGAAGAGTTGACGGGCCAAGCGGCGATTAATGACCTCTTCAAGCGCGCGGAGGAGGCTGTGACGTTCGTCGACAAGGTTCTGCGCCCACCGAAGGACAAGACCTTTATCAAAGCCGACATCCGCGGCGCGCTCAAGCGCCTCGCCGAAGAACGCGAGGACGCGTTGTTCGTGTTGGAACGCATCGCGTATTTCAAGGAGCAGGCAGCATGGCTCGACGCGAATTTTCCCGATGGCGTGTGGCGTGACGTGGAAGGCTTGTGCAAGATTGCGAGCCGCACGGAGATTGCCGCACAGGGCCACTCGCTCAACCCCGGCAGGTACGTCGGCGTGAGCGCGGAAGACGACGGGATGACCGCCGAGGAGTTCCGCGCCTTCATGGAAACGAACGCCGACGCACTTGCCAAACTTCACACCGAAGCCGACGACCTGCAACGCCAGATCGCCGAAGATTTCATGATTTTGTTTGAGGAAGTAAAAGCGGAGGCGGTGTGATGGAGTGGCGAGAAGATATTGTAGGAAACTACGTCTCAATAAAACATGGCTTTGCTTTCAAAGGCGAGTATTTCAGTGATGAAGGCGAATATATAGTGTTGACTCCGGGCAACATTCAACTTGAGGGAGGCTTAAAACTAACTGGGAAGGAAAAATCTTACAGCGATGAGTTTCCGCAATCATTCATCTTTGAGGAAGGTGATCTTGTTGTTGTAATGACAGATTTAATACAGGATGCTCCAATCTTAGGTGGGGCTTTATTAATTCCTGAATCCAATAAATTTTTACATAACCAACGCTTAGGCAAGGTTGAAATTAAGGGCGAAGCGGATAAGAAGTTTCTTTATTACTATCTCAACAGCGAATATTACAGGGGGCAAGTTAGGGCAACGGCGACTGGGGCAACCGTCCGCCATACTGCGCCTGAAAGAATTTATCAATGCAAAATCAAACTTCCGCCTCCTCATATTCAACGCCGCGTCGCAGAAGTCTTAGGCCGTTACGATGCGTTGATTGAAAATTACCAACGGCAAATCGGCATCTTAGAAGCGTCGGCGCAAGCCCTCTACCGCGAATGGTTCGTGCGGGAGAGAATTAAATATGAAGGCGCAGAACAAAATCTTGGCGAGATTGCCACAGAAACAAGGCGAATCGTCAAAGCCCAAAACTTGGAGCCAGGCACTCCTTACGTCGGCTTAGAGCATTTATCCATCAAATCAATCGTTATTAGAGGTTGGGGCACGGCTGAAGATGTCGAGAGCGACAAACTATCATTTGAGAAAAACGAAATCCTCTTCGGCAAAATCCGGCCATATCTACACAAAGTTTGTCTCAGTCACTTCGCGGGCATCTGTTCGTCTGACGCAATCGTCATCAAGCCGGTAATTGAGCACGCCCTGAGTTTTATACTGTTCACCGTGTTTGACGAGAAGTTTATAGAGTTCGCCGATAAAATCTCCAACGGCACTAAAATGCCTCGCGCCGAATGGAGTGTTTTGAAAACCTATAAGGTGTTTGTTCCAAGCGAAGATGTTCTAGCAGCTTTTGAAAAACTCGTCTTGCCTATGTTGTCAAAACTAGAGAACCTGCAATCCCAAATAACCATACTTCGACAGATGCGTGACAAGTTATTGCCACGCCTTCTGAGCGAGCAAATTCCGTTGACGGCAGCCGAGTAAATCCTCATGGCGAATTACATCTCGGAAAACGACATTGAGGGAGCCTGCGTTGAAGTCTTGATGCAGGAACTCAAGTACGACGAACACCTCAACCTCTGGCAACTCCCCGACGACGGCAACGCCCCTTTCGGACGCTCGGACGCGCAAGAAGTCGTCCGCCTCGCGCAACTCCGTACCAGCCTCCGCGACCTCAATCCCGACGCTTCCGCCGAAGCTATCAATGCCGCTATTGCTGAACTCACGCAAAGCCGCGTTCACCTCACGCCTTTTGAAGCAAACCGCGCCGTCACACAACTCTTGCGCGGGGGCTTCGACATTCCCGCTGTAAACGCGCAGGGCGTCACCGCCAACGTGCGCGTCCGTTATATGGACTTCGAGACGCCTGCGAACAATCATTTCGCCGTCGTCCAGCAGTTGACCATTCGCGGCAAGGCGACGCGCCGCCCAGACCTCCTGATCTACGTCAACGGCCTGCCGCTCGTCTTCATCGAACTCAAAAACGCTGTCGAAGCCACGCGCCAAGCATATGACAAAAACCTGATTGATTATCGCCGTGACATCCCGCAGCTCTTTTATTACAACCTCGTCGCCGTCCTCTCCAACACGCTCGAAACCAAAGTCGGCAGCATGACCGCCGACTGGGAACAGTTTTTCAACTGGGAGAAGATCGAAGACGAGAAAGAGACGCCCGTCGCCGCCAACGAAGTTGACCTCCTTCGCGTGATGCGCGCCCTCTTCCGCAAAGAGACTCTGCTCGACCTGCTGGAAAACTTCGTCCTCTTCTACGCCGAGCGCGCGAAGATCGTCGCCAAGAATCATCAATTCTTAGGCGTCAACAACACCTTTGACGAATTTCTCAAACGCGCCACGCTCGACGGCAAGCTCGGCGTCTTCTGGCACACGCAGGGGAGCGGCAAGAGTTTTTCGATGGCCTTCCTCGCGCAGAAAATCCGCCGCAGAGTTCCCGGCAATTTCAAATTCGTTTTCGTCACCGACCGCGAAGATTTAGAAGACCAGCTTTATAAAACTTTCGTGCGCTCAAAGCTGATCTCCGAAGAAGAGAGAGTCCGTGCAAAAAGCTCTAAAGACTTAACAACGAAGATTCAAGACTCGTCGAAATACGTCTTCACCCTCATTCAAAAATTCAAATCAAAAGGCCGGGGCACAACTTATCCGAAGTTGACTGATCGCGACGACATCATCGTGGTCGTTGATGAGGCCCATCGTAGCCAATACAAAGACCTCGGCGAGAACATGCGTAAAGCCATGCCCAAGGCGAACTACATCGCTTTCACGGGCACGCCCCTACTCGACGCCGTAGAAACGACAAAGGAATGGTTCGGCGATTACGTCAGCCGGTACGATTTCGCCGACAGCGTAGCCGACGGCTCGACCGTTCCGATCTTCTACCAGAACCGCGTGCCGAAAGTGCAACTGCAAAACGACACGCTTAACGAAGAGTATGCCGAAATCATCGAAGACGAAAACCTAAGCGACGAGCAGCAGGAACGTCTCACGCAAGAATTCACTAACATTACGACCATCATCATAGACAACGACCGCCTCGAATCAATCGCCGAAAATATCGTCGAGCATTTCCCCGAACGCGGCTATCTGGGCAAGGGCATGGTCATCTCGATTGACAAGACGACCGCCCTTAAAATGCACGACAAGGTAAAGCGACTCTGGGACTTGAAGATTAAAGACCTGCGGAGGCAATTCAACACTCTGGCTGCCGGGACGCCCGAACGCCTCGCACTAGAGCGCAGGCGCAAATGGATGAGTGAAACCGAAATGTCGGTCGTCGTTAGCTACGAGAGCGAAGAGGAAACGAAGTTCGACAAGTTAAATCTAAACATCCGCCCTCACCGTGCTTTGATGAATCGGACGTGGGGTGACGAGCACGAAACCATCGAAGACCGCTTCCGTAATCCGAAAGATAAGTTCCGCCTCGTCTTCGTCTGCTCCAAGTGGCTGACAGGATTCGACGCGCCGACCGTCTCGACGCTCTACCTTGACAAGCCGATGCAGAATCACACGCTGATGCAGACCATCGCCCGCGCCAACCGCGTCGCCCCCGCCCTCGATGGCGCCGGCAACGTCGCGGACGACGAGACGATCCAGCGTCACGAAAAGAAAAGCGGCCTCGTCGTCGATTACATTGGCGTTTTCAAACGGCTCGAAAAGGCCCTCTCCAAATACGCCAGGGCGCAGGGCGGCAAGACCGCTTACGCCGCCGAGGACTTCGATGATCTGTTGGGCTACCTTGACGCTGCGATTTATGAAGGCGTCAGGTTTATGAACAGGCACGCTCTGCCTATTCAAGAAATCATCGAAAGCCCGGAGATATTTAAGAACCTCGCACAGTTCAACGCCTTTGCCGACGCGCTCTCTAAAACCGAAGAGTTAAAGAAAGAATTTTCTGTCTACCAAACCGCGATTACTTCATTTTACGAAGCCTGCAAACCCGACATCCTGACCGAAGAACTCCTGCCCGAGAGCCTCTACCGCGGTAAATACAAACGCACGAAAGAAGCCTTTGAGTATCTACGCAAAATCATTAACCGCAAGCGCGACGACGAGGACAATTTTGCTGAAGCCCGGGACAAGGCCGACGTATTGATTGATGAATCAATCGTCTCGGCTGGCTACACGATTGACTCGCTCAAAGAAATTAATCTGAGCCAGATTGATTTCGATAAGTTGCAGCAACGGTTCAAAGCCTCGCCTTACAAGAATCTCTCAATTACTGACATGGTTGATTTTCTCAAGGAGCGCACGCGCCGACTGCTTGAGCGCAACGTGACGCGAATAGACTTAGCCGCCAAGCTGCAAGAGATCATCAACAACTACAACACCGTCAGCAGCGATGTCGAAGCCTTCTTCAAGGCGCTAAGGGAATATGCCGAACGGCTCCGCGACGAAGAAAAGCGCGCCGCCGCCGAAGGTTTATCGGAAGAGGAGTTGGAAATTTTCGATCTCCTCTTTCAAGAGAGTCTGAGTGAGGCCGATCAAAGAAAGGTCAAAGACGCTGCTCAAGCGTTATTACAAAAACTCAAGGATAACGAAACCCGACGTACTGTTTTAACTGCTGACTGGTACAAACACCCACAGTTGCAACGCACCGTTGAGAAGATGATCGGAGACATTCTGAATACGAGCCTTCCACCGTCTTACGACAAACCGACATTCCAGCGGAAGCGAGAAGCTGTGTACACGCACATTTTCAATTTGTCTTCTCGTGGCAAGGCATACTGGGTTTAAGGACGCACGCTTTATGGCACTCTACGAAATAGCGCCGGCGATGGGTGTGTCAGATATGCCCCAACTCATCTGAACAAGAGTACATCTAATCAAACAGGGACTAAGCACAGAGTGGGAAAGTCTGATTAGAGCCTGCACAAACCCAATTAGGGGGATGACCGCTCCCCCGGCGACACCACGCCGCCGATTTCTCAGACACCTCCGCCAAAGGAGCTGTCGTCTTTATGGTGATAGAACCTCCATTTGGATTGTCTATACCACCCACGTTGTTATTAAGAACTGCGGCGAGGGATTGCGTATTCTCCTTAACGGATACTACGGTTTAAAGAAAATAACGGGATTTTTCGTTAAAAGAACTCAGCCGTAAGTTCTTAAACGACAAGGGTTTGCATTTACACCTTGACACAATTTTGTGATATGCATATAAGAACGTAGTTCGGTCATTCAGTTCTTCGATTAATGGAGGATTGTATGGCTGAAATGAGAGATCCCTACCACGAACTCGAATACAAGATAGTCCGCATCACCCTAGTCATCCTGCTTTTTCTGGGTGCGCTCGGGCTCATCGCGTTCACCGTCAAGCACCTAATAGACTTTGTAGTGTCGTTATGGGGAATCCACCATGCGAAGTAATATTGATCTGTGCTGCCGTGAATTCCTTAATGGCCTGAAGCTCGGTCATGTGGATTCTCTCTTTCGTCTTCATCCTCTTTGCCCTGTCGGGGTAGTTTTCTTCAAACCACCACTTAAAAGCTTCTGGTGCCTTGTGTGCGGAGAATTCGTGATTAAAGGTATGGTGACTCGGGCAGAGGGTAATTCCGTTGTCTAGGGCCAACCTGGTGCTTTTAACTGAACGCCTGATGTAGTGGTGGGCTGCGAGGTATACTATCCTGCCGCATACCAGACACGGACTTATCCACAGGCAAAGCTGACTTAGGCCATATGATTTATGCAGTATTGCTTGGGGTTAACATTATTAGGGTTAGCCCAGAACGAAGACTTTTTATATCTACGTTTTTGATTCCCATATCTCCTGTATATCTGTTCTAGCATCTTCCTAGCCTGTTTATGCTCCCCCATAAGGTCTTCACGCGTTTTTTGTAATTGATTTGCTTTTGATTCTTCGGTTGGAGCAAAAGCTGTAGGCAGGGGAAAACTCACTAAAGCAAAGAACGTTACAGCTAAGACGGTGAAACAAGCAGCTCGAACACCATTTTGTAGATGAAACAGTGTAGCTTTTTTTAAAGACAGTAGCCGTTGGGCGAAACCATTCCCGATGACTTTTTTTAAAGAAGCTAGAGTTGGGCGCGGAAAGGATACTTTTTGGGTATTAGGTATACCTGATGAAGATTTTTTTGAAGGAAGTGCTGGTAGTAGAGAGTGCTCTTTCTTGAGCGCACGAATCTTAATGATGACGTTCCATGTCGCATCAATAGTGCCTGGAAGAGCCATCGCTAAAGCAATGATGGCAATGAGGAGCGCCGGATCCATACGCGTATTTTCCGCCTGTCTAGAGCGGGAGTCAATACCTTGATAGCGTTATTGTTTTGGGGTCACCCACTGTAATACCTGTTGGGCAAACCTTATTTCTTCCTTGTAATCCTTTTCCATTTCATTATTTGGTCGAATAGAGGTGAAAGCTTTTTTGTCATCATCAAAGTCTACATACATAAGTGAATTTCGGTTTTTGAATAGTTTATCTGTCGCAACGTCAAGTCTCTTCTGAATTTCCGGCCAAGCCGTGTTGTTATACTCGTCGGATATTACTACCTGTCCCCATGCCATCAGGCTTGCCCTTTGTTTTTCTGAGTGGTTATTGAATGACTCCCAAAAATCTGACCACTTAAATTTTTCTTCAAACTGTACAATACGCTCTATCGGAGGTACTTGGATTCCTCAACTAAACATATGAATGGCCCACTTCAAAATGCAGTTATTGAAATAACCGAAGAGGTTAAAACCACTAAAAGTAAATACGGCCTAGTAAAGAAAATCAAAGGCAAGAATATCAAAACCGGGCAGACCAATACTTATACCTTGTATGACAAGAAAGCTGACGGCAACGCTTCAAAAACTTGGACTGATTATCCCGGTATCGGAGCTACGGTTTCAATAGGCTTCGCTACCAAAGAAGGCACACCCTATACTCAAAGGATTATCAGGAACTTCGATTTAGACATAGGGAACGGCGTAAAGAACAGGGTGGCTCAATCCCCTGCTCCGGTACAAAACTCTTCAGTACGGTCAAATTCTTACGTTACAGAGCCTTTTACAGAAAGCGGGGAAGACTTCAATAGAAGGTTAGGGGTACAGGATCATGTAAATGTCTTACTGAGTAATCCTACTGTTTATGATGGTTCTAATAAGGTTGACGTTTTGATTAAGCTTGCCATCGAGATAGAAGACGAAGTCAACAAGCAATTAAATCCTTCCAAACTCCGTCAAGCCGTTCAGAAGCACGCTCCCTCTGTAGCATCTCCTGATCTACCAGTAATCCAACAGGACGAAGGCCCCTCTTATCGGATGATGATATGCCGCCGTTCTAATTCGTAAAGCCCTTCTGCACCGAAGGGCTTTTGATATACTCTTTCTCGCTATGGCTCAAATATTCATTTCTCACAGTGCAAAAGATAAAGAGTATAAGGATTTCTTTAACCAAGCCTTTGCTGCATCTGACGTGTCTGCAAAGTATGAAGAGATAGAAAAGTTAGTTACCGGCCAGCAGATAACGGCGGAGAAAATCAAAAATGACATCACCCAATCTAATGCGGTGTTTGTTCTTTTGAGCCAGAACATACAAGACATTTCTCATACTAATAATTGGGTAGTGTCTGAAACAGGAATTGCTGCCGGCCTGGGTAGAGAAATATGGCTGTTTGAAAACATAAAAGACTCAAGACACCTTACAATTGCCACTCCATATTTTAATCATTATGTAATTTACGATAACGTTGATTCTGTAGTGCCGTATATCAAGGATATTGTTGAGTCTTACAGTGACGGCCGGGTATTAAAGAACATGGCTAAAGGCTCAATCGGAGGAGCAGCAATAACGAAGGAGGCCAGCGGGGCTATTCTCGGTGCTATAGGCGGATTGATTTATTCCGCAGTATCAACAGGTCGCCCGCCCGGTGTAGAAATAAGGTGTATGAATTGCTTTGCTCAATTTCACCTTCACGTACCTCCTTGGCTCAAATCATACAGATGTCCTAGCTGTAATACTTGGTGGAATAATCCTTTCGCTATTCCTCTACCCAGTCAATAAGTAACTGTGACCTTATCTTGCAAGACTTTTTCATCTGAATTTTTTTGTAGCAACTGAAAGATTTTTTGCTATTATCTCGGCGCACACTTCGCCTGTGCCGCCGAG
>WUUC01113363.1_pt1 | contig 19377 bp, 21 predicted proteins | sample 6278441 | NCBI WGS metagenome assembly WUUC01 (sample SAMN13675441, study PRJNA597444) | soil metagenome | isolation source: soil | place: USA: Washington | collected 2017-10 | reverse complement strand
TCGCGTGCTTCTCGAGCGAGATGCGCCCAGCGTCCGGCCTGATCGCGCACACGCTCTGGCGCATGTCGCCGCTCGGACCGACCTCCGACGTCACCGACGCGATCAAGCGCTGCTCGCGCGCGACGCGCTCCAAGTAGCTCTGCACCTCGGCGCTGCCTTTGTTGTGACGCGCCAAGCACAGCACTTGGATGTGGTGCATCGCGAGCACCATGCCGCTCGCCGCGCAGCCCTGCCCGATCGTCGTGCACATGCGTGCCAGCTCGAACAGCGAAGCGCCCTGACCGCCGAACGCACGCGGCACCGCGGCGCTGAGCGCGCCGGACTCACGTAGCGCAGCGAGCGTCTCAGTCGGGAAGCGCGCTTCTTGATCGACGCTCTCCGCCGCAGGCCTCGCGACCTCGGCCGCGATGCGGTCGAGCGATACGAGCAAGTCACTGCGGGGCGCGTCGGCGCTGGGTGGGGGTGCCGTGCTAGCGCGCTGGCCCGCGAGACTCATAGCTATTGTCCTCCGAGGAGCTCGAGCACCGCGCTGCGAATCGCAGTCACGCTCTCGAACACGTCCCTTCGTAGCATCGCGTCAGGAAACTCGATCTCGAATTCACCTTCGAGCGCGAGCATCACCGCGACGCTTGCGCGCGAGGTCATGCCCGCCTCGTAGAGGCTCGAGCTTGCATCGAGTGTGTCAATCGAGCCCTGCAGTTGGGCTTGTGCGCGCAGGACGGATCGAATTCGATCCTCGACGTCCTGCTGCGGCGGCGCATTGCCCGCCGCACCGCCGATCATGTTTTCAGTTGTCGCCATGTCCGTCCCCAGATGCATAGCCAAAACATGCGCTCCGATGGGCAGTTGCCTTTATGAGACTCATCACTTGGCTAGTGCACGCATGTCATAGAAGAGGGCCCGTCCGCCCCGTTGTGACCTTGGGCGATACCTCCTCGCCCCACTCAAGCATGCCGTTTACTGGCGCGATCGGCTCGTTCTCGCCGCGAAATATCTTCGGTGAGGTACGCAGCGGGCGAGTGCGCGCAAGTGACCCCAAAAGAGGGGACACGCTGCAGCCACGATTTCGTCGCGAGAAGCCAGTCGCCCGGCCCCACAATAGTCCCTAAGCGGGGATATTTGCTAGGCCGCGAGCCTGCGTTCGATCCACGCGACCACCTGCTCGGCGTACGGCACACCGTCCATCCGCGACATCTGCTGGATGCCGGTCGGGCTCGTCACGTTGACCTCGGTCAGCTTGCCGCCGATGAGATCGATGCCGACGAAGTAGAGGCCGTCTGCGAGCAGCTTCGGCTTGAGCGTCTCGATCAGCTTGCGCTCGGCCTCGCTGACGCCGGTCTGCACCGCGGAGCCGCCGGCCGCGAGGTTACTGCGCACGTCGCCGCTTGCAGGCACGCGCAACAGCGCGCCGAGCGGCTCGCCGCCGATCACGAGCACGCGCTTGTCGCCCTCGCTGTGAATCGCTGGCAAGAACTCCTGCACCATCGCGACGCGCCGCCCGCTCAGCGTCTGCCCTTCGACGATGGCGTTGAAGTTGAAGTCGGTGTTGGCGAGCACGAACACGCCCTCGCCGCGCGCGCCGCTGAGCGGCTTGATCACTGCGCGGCCGCCGACGCTCGCGACGAACGCCCGGATGCGCTCGCGATCGCTGGCGACCAGCGTGCGCGGCATCAGCTCGGGGAAGTTGCACGCGTACAGCTTCTCGTTGGCATCGCGCAGGCCGCGCGCGTCGTTCATCACCAGCGTGTCGCCGCGCAGGCGCTCGAGCATCTGGGTCGCCCACAGGTAGTCGCTCTCGAACGGCGGGTCCTTGCGCACGAGCACTGCGTCAACCTCGTGCAAGCACAGCTCGAGACGCTCGCCGAGCATGATCGGCTGCGCGAGCTGCAGCTGCATCGTCGCCGGCCGCGCCTGCGCGTAGAGCCGGCCTTGCTCGAGATAGAGGTCGCGCAAGAGGCAGTGAAACACCTCGTGCTTGCGGCCTTGCGCAGCAAGCATCAGCGCGAACGACGTGTCCTTCTCGAAGTGGACCGTCTCGACCGGGTCCATCACGACGACGATGCGCATTAGAAGCTCACAGGCCCTTCTCGGCGATCCAGCGCTGCGTGAACTCGGCTGCAGCGTCGTAGTTGGCGCGCGTTTGCTTCTCGATGAACGCCTCGAGCACGCTACCGACGCCGAAGATCTTCACGGTGTTGTCGACCTCGACGACACGGTCGATGACCTTGTCGCCCTTGGGCTCGATCCACATCGTGACGCGCGTCTTGATCTTGTCGCCGGCCATCTTGGGCAGCACGTCGACCGTGAACTTCTTCGTCGCGGGATCGAAGCGGCCGTCCTCGATGTAGCTCGCGGTGTCGCCCAAGACCTTCTTGGCGACCGCGGGGATCTCGACCTTCGGCGCGCACTCCGTCTTGCGGTGCACCGAGCCATCCGCGCGGCGATCGAGCGCGAGCACGTTGTAGATCGAGAACTTGAGGTGCCCCTCGAACAGCGCGCGGTTGTACTCGGGGTCGAAGAACAGCTTGTCCCAGAAGGCCTCGGGACTGATGCGGAAGGTGTGTCGAATCGTGTAGCGCATGATGATCGGCCGGCAGGCTACTCTAAAAATAGACTCCGAGGTTCAGCGCGGCTTGCTCGAGCGTGTAGTCGATCTCGACGTCGCCGAGTGGCCCTTCGAAGTCGTGCGAGAAGTTGCGGTTCATGTAGCCGACCTCGGCGAGCAGGCCGAAGCCGCCGAGCCCGAGGCGCGCACCGACCATGATCCCGATATGCATGCCGGTGCCGGTCGAGACCTCGACCCCGGTGCCGCCGAGCTCTTCATCGTCCGGAAAATTCACAGTGAGACCGATGGGCACGTTCAAGTAGAGCTCGATGATCGCGATCGAGAAGTTGACCTGCGGGATCACCGAGAGATCGAGGAACAGGTGGTGCGGGTCGTCGCCGGGCGTGTCGGCGCCCCACGACATGAGTGAGACCTGCGCGCCGAGCCCGAGGATGCCGAGGAGCGGGTTCATCCCCATGAGGCCCACGCCGTAGGCCGGGTCAGCGTCCGCTTCGTCGTAGTCGACGAGGACCGTGCCGTCTTCCTCGAGCTGCAGCTCGCCGCCAAAGCCGAGCATCAGCTTGGCGGCGAGGTACGGCTCGTCGAAGCGCTGCGCGCTCGCGGGGGTCGCGAGCGCGCAGAGCGCGACGAGTGCGATGAGCAAGCAAGAGCTACGCATGCATCACCTCGGAACGCAGGCTTAGAACCACACGCCGAGGTTGAGCGCGAACTGACCGGTGCTCACGTCGAAGTCCTCGCTCACACCCGCGGCCTCGACCTCGTGCGCCGCCGCGTGCGCGACGTAGCCGAGCTCCGCCAGCAAGCCGAAGCCGTCCGTGATCGCGAAGCGCGCGCCCAGCATCAAGCCGATGTGGAAGCCGATCGCGGTGTTGATCTCGGCGACCGTCACCGTGCCGGTTCCGATCTCGTCCTCGCCGGGCACGCTGATCGTGAGGCCGAGCGGGATCGTCAGGTACAGCTCGACGGCGTTGTTGATCGCGTAGCGGCCCTGCGGCAGCAGCGAGAGGTCGATGAACATGTTGCGATCGAGATCGGCGTTCTCCTGCGCCTCGCTGATCCATGACGAGACCGACAGCTGTGCGCCGAGCGCGAAGAAGCGGTGAAGCGGATGCAGGTACGCAAGCCCGACCCCGTAGCTGAGCTCGAGGTCGTCTTGAGTGGTGCCGGTGACCGGGCCGACGTCGGCTTCGGTCTCCACTTCACCGCCGATGCCGAGCATCAGCTTGACGTCGAAGTGGCCGCTGTCGCGTGCGACGCCGCGGCGCGGGCCGTCGTAGTCGTCGTCTTGTGCGCTCGCGAGCGAGCTGCCGAGCAAAGTAAGAGCTGCAACGGCGATCGCGAAAGAGCTCAACGTGCGCATGATGAAACCTCCAAGTGAAGAACGCTGGCGACTCTTCCACGCGGTCGTGCACCGCGTAAACCCCGTGTACGGCGTGCGACATGCACGACACGAGTGTCAGAGCCGAGTTGACCCACAGTTAGCAAAAGGTGCCAGGCAAGTGCGCACCGCAGGCATGCATGTCAAGCGCGCGCGTTACGCGAACAAAGCGGCCTATTTCCAATGCACGAGCCACTCGCATTGCACCGCGCCTTCGCCGACGCACGCGATGCGCTCGCAGCGCACGTCGCGGCAGCCCATCGCTTCGTAGATAGGGACAGCCGCCTCGCAGTGCATGCGGCAGATGAAGTCGTGGTGGCTGAGCCAGCGTAACAGCGTGACGTGCGCGACGTTCGAGAGGCCCTCGCGCGCGCGGTTCTCGACCTTGACGACCCCGCTGTCGTAGTGCTGCGACCACAGCTTGTTGACGTGCTTGGCGTAGAGCTCCGGCGTCGCGAACGTCGAGAACAAGAAGCGATAAACGCCGCTCAGCGTGCGCCCCATGATCAAGCGTGCGGCTCTTCGTGCGAGCGTGGCGCGCTCGGCTTCGCTGCGGCCCTCGACGATAGTGTCGACCAGCACGTGCACGAGCTCGGCCTCGTACCACTTGGAGGATAAGACGCCGCCGCCTTCGCGCTCGGGGTCGAGCATGTTGGGATAGGCGCGATCGAGGGCACCGAGCGCGCGCAAGACGCGCGTGCGATCGTCGTGCTGCTCGCAAAAGAGCAGGAACTCGCGCAGCACCAAGCCTTTGACGTGCCCTTGCATGCATGTCCCCCCGGACAAACGCACGTTAAACTTGCCCGCCGTTCGCGCGCAATGCGACGCAGCACCTCATGGGCGAGGCGCTCGCTTTGATGCCCGACCGGACGGGCGCGCTCTTTGTGGGTGGCGCGCTGTGCCTGCTCGTCGGCCTCTTCCTCGGCGCGAAGCTGGCGGGCCTGTGGAGCGCGTGGCGAGAGCGTGCGCGCGGCCATGCGCAGCGAGCCCAAGGTCTGCGCGGCGAGCGCGAAGCCGAGCGCTTGTTGCGCGCGCACGGTTATGCCATCCGCGAGCGCAACGCGCAGCACGCCTACGCGATCCGCGTCGACGGCGCGCGCGAGCGGGTAGCGCTGGCGTTGGACTTCCTTGTCGAGCGCGACGGTGAGCTGCTCGTCGCGGAGGTGAAGACCGGTCAGCACGGTCCGCGCGTGCAGCGCGCCGAGACGCGGCGCCAGCTGCTCGAGTACCAGCTCGCGACAGGGGCGCGCTGCGTGCTGCTCGTCGATCCGGACCAGGGCCGGATCACCGAGGTCGCCTTTCCGCTCGGCGTAGGCGAGCCGTTGCCCGTGCAGGGACCCGTGTTGTGGCGCGCGAGCGTCATCGCCCTCGCGCTCGTCTTGGGGATCGTGTGGTGGGTGAATGGCCAGCCGTAGCCAGGCCAATGGCCCGACGGGCGTGAGCCCGCGCATAGAGGCTGGCGCAGCACCCACGTAGAGCGGTACCTACCCCACGCGATGCCCGCGCTTCATTTCACCACCGAAGCCGTGCAGCTCGGCGCGCGCGCGTACCTCGTGCGCGCCTTGCACGCGCGCGACCGCGACGCAGCATTTGCGATCGCACCGCCGCACGAAGCGGAGCGCCTGCTGCGGCAAGCCTTTGCTGCGAGCAGCGGTGTGCGTGCGGCCCTCGTGCGCATGCACGCGCGGCAGCAGAACGCTTCGCGTGCGGCGCCGAGCAGCGTGGCGCGCGAAGAGCGAGCGCTGGCATGGGCGCGCGGCGCGCTCGCGCTGCACGTGCCGGGCGACGCTGCGCCGAGCGATCCGCTGCGGCTCGTCGTGCTTTACCGGCGCTCGCCCGAGGTGGCGGGCCCGTTCGAGCTGCCGCTGCCTGTCTTGCCACCGGCGCGCCAGAGCATCCCCGGCGACGAGCTGAGCTTTCTCGAGCTGGAGCTGCTCGATGACGACGATGAGCCGTTCGCCTTTGAGCCGCTGCTCGTGACGTTTCCGGATGGCGAGGTGCGGCGCGCGCAGCTCGATCGCGCGGGCTACGTGTTCTTCAGCTCGGTGCCGCCGGGCCAATACACGATCGCGTTTCCAGCGCGCGAGGCGGACGGCGAGATCGAAGAGGGCGAGGTGCTCGACATCGAGCTGATCTCGACCGAAGGCGTGCCGCTCGGCGGCTTCGAGTACCTGGTGACGTTCGCCGATGGCACGCGCGCGAGCGGCGTGCTCGACGAGAACGGCCGCGCGCGGCTCGCGCCGGTGCCGCCCGGCGATGTCGAGGTCGTGTTCCCAGCGCTCGACGCCGCGGAGGTCGAGACCGAAGAAGAAGTGATCGAGGACGAGCAGGGCGACGACAACCGGCTCGACCCGGACGACGGTTCTCCAGCTGCGCCGCCCGAGGACGAAAGCGTGGACGAGACGCCCGGCGCGGGCGTGCACGACAACCACGACGCGGGCGACGGCGACGTCGAGACGCTGCAGCCGGAAGGACGCGTCGCGTGCCGTAAGCCAGCGTCTTCGGACGCGGGCGGCAGCGAGCTCGACCCGAGCGAGCGAGTGTCATGACAGAAGCCAACACCACGTGGCTCGAGCTGGAGGCCGGCGTGCAGCGGCCCGCCGGTCAGCGCCACACCTTCATCGTCAAGCGCACGCGCGTAACGGTCATCGAGGTCGACGACCTCTCCTTTCACTTCAACAGCGCGGTGCTCTTGCCCTCCGCACAGATCGTCGACCCCGGTTCGAGCGCGACCAAGCCCGTGCTCGGGCTGAGCGTGATCCGCGTCGCGCTCGAGCAAGCCAACGGGCAAGGCGGGCACGTGCTGGTCGTAGGCCACACCGACTCGGTCGGCACCGACGCGGTCAACATCCGCGTCTCGCAGCTGCGCGCGGACAACGTGCTTGCGTACTTGAAGGGCGATCGCGACGCGTGGGTGAAGGCGTGCGAGCTGAACATCGTGCGCGACGTTCAAGCGATTCTGAGCTTCATCGATCGCGAGTTTCACCTCGACTGCGATCCAGGTGTGGTCGACGGCTTGTGGGGACCGAATTCGCGCGGCGCGCTCAACCGCTTTCGGCGCCGCTTCAACGACGAGAAGGGCGGCAGCTTGCCGTCGAGCGGCCCGCTCGGAAAGAAAGACTGGGCTGCGTTCTTCGACATGTACGAAGAGGGGCTCGCGCGCGAGCTGGGCTGCGAAGTGGACGCGCTCGCCGGCAAGCGCTCGGCGCTCTTGTTCCTCGACCCAGAGACGCTTGCGTGCGGCGAGCACTGGCCGATCGAAGCCAAGCACAAGGACAACGTGCGCTCTGCAAGCAACCGCCGCGTCGAGATCAGCTTCTTCGAAGATGACGCGGACCTACCGGCGTTCGCCGAAGAGGTGCCGCCGGGCAAGAGCCTCTACCTCGACGGCCGGCGCTTTCGCCGCGAGTACGTGAACATCGTCGGCGACGTGATCCCATTCAAGCTCGCGCTCACGCTCGACGGCGAGCCGCGCACCAACGTCGACTACGTGCTCACCGTCGATGGCCAGAAGCTGGTCGGCAACACCGGCGGCGGCGGCATGGTCGAGCAGGAGATCCCGCGCACCGCGCAGCGCGCGCGGCTCGAGCTGCTCGCGACCGGCGAGGTGATCGCGCTGCGCTTTGCGAACGCGCTCGCCGACGGCAGCGAGCTGCGCGGCGTGCAGCGGCGCTTGCAGAGCCTCTCCTATTATGAGGGCCCGCTGCACGGCGAGCTCGACGACCTCACGCGCGCCGGGCTGCGCGCGTTCCAGCACGAGAACGATCTCGAGGTGACGGGCGAAGCCGACGGCGCGACAGAGTCCAAGCTGCAAGAGATCTTCGGGAGCTGAGATGGGCGAGCCAAACAAGAGCGAGCCCGAGCTTTTGATCAGCGTCGATCAGTCGAGCACGGTCAACACTGCATCGGGGCTGTGCTGCATGTGGGATCCCGCAGGCACGGCGCCCGACGCAGGTGCGCCAGAGCTGGCCGACGCAGAGGCGCTCGACTTGCCCGCCTCCGATCCGAACGCAGCGTGGACGCTGCACGGGATGATCGACGCGTACGGCGACATCTTCGGCCTCGAAGAGCTCTCGAAGGTGCTGTTCCTCGTCGCCAAGGAAGGCGGCGGCATGGGCTACACGATCGAGCGCGCCGACTTCGCGTTCGAGTCGTACGAGGTCGATCACGCTGAGAAGAAGATCTTCATCGACGTCGACGAGGTCTTCGGCACGCGCACCAACCAAGAGGCCGCCGAGGCGCTGCGCGAGGCGATCTTTCGCGAGGTCGAGAACGGCAAGACGTTTTGGGATCACGCGTTTCGCGTCGCCAAAGGCGCGGGCATCACCGTGCTCGGCGCCGGTGAGATGTTCGTCGGCGTCGTCGGCATCATCGCGCCTGTGCCGGGCACGACCGTCGCCGGCGTGATCGTCACCGCGTTCGGCGCTGCGACCGTCACCGAAGGCGTGACGCAGATGTTCAACTTGAACGAAGGCGAAGGCCTCAACCCGCTCGAAGAGGGCTTCGCGGCGGTCGGCAGCGCGGTCGGCGATCAGAGCGGCGAGCAGATGGCGCGCGTCGCGTTTGCGGTGACCAACCTCGTGGTCTCGGTCGGCGGTAGCTACAAGCTGCTCAAGGTGCCCGGCGCGAAATTCGTGATGAAGGGCACCATCAACGCTAGCGGCAAGTACTACCGCGAAGGGCTCACGCTCGGGCGCTTGCAGCTCGCCTACCCGATGGAAGGCGGCGGCCACGTGATCGTGAACGTGGTGAACAACAGCCGCCAATGGGTCTTTCGGTTCCAATCGGTGGGCGGGCAGATCGTGCTCAACGGTCGCATCGTCGGCACAGCCGCCAAGCACCGCGTCAGTAGCCCGCTCGAGATGGTGAAGGTGTTGGTCAAGCTCGCGCTGCACGGCGCCAAGGCAGGGTTGTGATGCGCCAGAGCACGCCGCGCGCGATCTATGCATTCCCTATCGGCGAGCTGCTCGACGCGCACTGCGCGCAGCTCGGCCTCGCGCTCGCGACGGTGCTCGCGCCGGACGCGCCGCTCGCCGTCACGCTCGAAGACGCGCCCGCGCTCTCATTTGAAGTGCTCGGCGCTCGTCGCGCGCACTTCGCGCCCGACGCCTGCGTGCTCGAGTACGCATCGCTCGCAGCGTTGCGCGACAAGCTGCACCCGCTCTTCACCAGCGCCGACCCGGAGCTGTTCTTTACGCACAGAGGTCCGTTCGAGCGAGTGATCGAGCGTGTGGCGAGCGCCGACCGCGAAACGCGCCGCGCGCAACACGAAGCGCGCATCGCCGGGCTGCGCTCAGCCTACGCGCCGCTCGTCGTGCACACAGCCGACGAGCGCTTCCTCGTGCTCGAGCGTGAGAGCGAGCCCGGCGCATGACCACGCACCGCACCACCGCCACCGTCGTCGCCTTCGAGCTGCACTTGCAGTTCGAAGGCCCGGTCGCGCGCGGCATCTTCGAAGACCTGCCCGCAGGTCCGACCGTGCACGTCACGCGCAACAACCGCCGCATCGCCAACGCACCGATCGGCGCGCGCGGCCGCGTCAGCCTCCAAGTGCCCGTGGCCGCCGGCTCCGCGCGCTTCGCGATCGAGATCGACTTTGCAGGCTTCGAGTGGCTCGACTCGCTCAACCCAGCCTGGGTCGCACAGAGCGCGCTCCGCCCCAACGACAAGCGCGCGCTGATCCGCATGCCCGCGCTGTGGCAGAGCCGAAGGCAGCGATCGTTTCGCGATGACCTCGGCGGCCGCTTTCAAAACGGCCAGCTGAGCGATCCAACCGCGGATCAACAGGGCACCGCCGCCGCGCCTTGGGTGATCCAGATCGATCACGGCTGGGACCGCATCGACTTCGAGCTCGTGCACTACGACACCGAAGCCATGGCGATGAAGCCCGTGCCGCAGGGCATGCTGCTCGAGGCGTTTCGTGCGGCGTCGATGACCGCGCAGAACCGCGTCGGTGCGAGCGCGGTGCTCACCGACGACGGTCTCTTGAGCGTCGCGATCCACACGCGCACGCAGCGCGCGCGCTTGCACTTCAGGCTGTCGAGCGCGGCCGGCACGTTCGTCGACATGCGCCAGCACCGGCCGAGCGCGCGCGTCGTGATCGTCGCGCCCGCGACGTTTTCGGGCTTGCCGGCGGCCACGCAGCGCAAGCACTACGCACTGCCCGAGCGCTGGACGAGCCCGAACCAGCGCGCGAGCTTCGGCGGCACCGCCGACACCTTCGCGAACCTCATCTCGCGCAGCACAACGCCGAGCAATCGCATTCAGATCGATCTCGACGACGCGATGCTCGTGAGCGCGACCGGCTCGCCGGTGCCGGTGCCGACCGGCAGCGCGAGTCGCCTCGCGCTCTTCGACCACGTGATGTCGATCAAGAACCCGGACGGCGCGCAGCCGTACCTCAGCACCGACACCATCACCGGCAACTTCATCCCCGGCGCGCTCACGCGCGTCGCGGGCCAGAACCGCAAGCAGTGCACGCGCGTCATCCGCTTCGGCAACGGCTTCTACGATCTCTTGAACCGCCGCACGACGAGCGGTTCGCGCATCGGCGTGCGCGCCGCGCGGCGCAACGATCATCCGTTCGAGCGCGTGCGCAACCCGTTCGTCGCCGACACCGGCCTCTTCGAGCTGCACTACTTTCACGATTGCTGGACGGACACTGCGGGCGAGCCGCTCGCGCACCTCTTGGTCTATTGGTCCGCGCGCTTCCGCAAAGGCGCCGCGACGACTCCCGATCCGCCCGCGCCGCAAGTGCCCGCGACGCCGACCACCGCGCAGGTGCGCGCGTTCGAGACCGCGCTCGAGACCGCACGCGTGCGGCACGAGGGCTGGCATCCATCGCTCCCCGCGCGCACGCAGGCCAGCCAGAAGCACTACTTCTTCAAGCCCGAGCCCGCCGCCGCGTCGCCGCGCCGCACGATCAAGCCGGTGTTTCACTTCGCCGGCTTTCGCAACAACGAAGCGATCACGCGCATCAGCGTGCGCTCGCACTTCCGCGACGAAACGGGACCGACGAGCGCGACGTACGAAGTGCCCAGTGCGGCTGCCGTGACGACGGATACTGAAACGGACGTGGATGGGCTCGTCTACGAAGGCTTCGTATTCCCGCACGAGATCGGCCACTCGCTTGGGCTCGACGACGAGTACATCGAGTCGCTCGAGACACCCGCGTCGTGGACGGCGAACAGCCTCGACGCCGACCGCTTTCCGCAGTTCGAGCAGTGGGGCACGCGCCATCTTCGCTTCGATGCGAAGAGCTTGATGAACGGCAACTACGCGACGCGGCTGCGACACTTTTGGCACTACGCGAATTGGGTCAATACCCATGCCGCAGCCCAGGCGCTTCTAGCGGGCACTCAGTATAAGATCGAATACAAGGCCAGCAGTACGGTAGCGGCCAAAGACTTCAGCTTCTTTTTGCCGCGCGCGCATGCGAACTATTACAACGCTGTCCACAGCGCGAACAACTTCAGCAACGGCCATGGGCGCATGCACCTTGGGCTGTTTCGCTTGGGCGAAGACGAAACGTCGTTGATGCCGGGCGACATCCTGAATCCCGGCGGCGCACCGGCCAATGGCATCGATGCGGTGCTCAACGTTCGCATCCATTTCAACTATCGCTTCGTCGGTCCGGGCTGGACCCCGCAGCAGCAGCATGACGCGCTCGATCTAATCGAGCTGGTCAGCGAAGCGCTGCGCGGCGTGCATCGCTGGCACACGCTCGAGGACGCGGGCGCGCCCGCGTTTCGAAAGGTGCTGCTCAACTTCGAGTTTCGCTACAACACGGCCGGCGGCGCGGGGCGTCACTTTCGCCTCAACAGTCGCATCGCAGGGCCTGCCGCGGCCGTCTCGGATCTCGACAACCCGGCGACGACTTCGGCCACGATTCGCGTTCGACACGACACCAACCCGATTCAGATCTTTCGCTACACGCTCGGGTTACCGTTCGTCACCGTGACGCCGGGCGTCGGTGGCGCGGCGCCGACGGTGACGCCCAACCGGAGCTTCGTTGCCGGCGATTTGGCTTTTCTCGTGACGTGGCTCAACGGCCAACGCGATACCGCGCCCGACAACACCGGCGGTCATACGCATGCCTATGTGCACCGGCGATATCCACCATAAGGGCGCCGGACGCTCGTTCGTGCGCGCGATGTTGTGGCCCGCGCTCGCTCTGCTCGCTGGCTGCGGTTGGTCGTGCTTGTCGGGTGCTGAGCAGCGCGCCCCTTCGGTTCCTTCGACACCACCTGTGAGCCAAGCTGAAGAGAGGACGAACATGGTCGCCCAGCCACCGGTGCTCCCGGCGTATCGACAAGCTTACGCAAACCCGCAGCGCAACAGCGCAGTGGGAGCGGTGCTCGGGCGCCCGCGACCGCTCGAGCCTTTGATCGAGCTCGGCCCGGTCCAGGCATATCAGTCGATCGAGTGGCTCTTGAGTTGGCGCGACGGTACGCGCGTGACGGCGGTCGGCGCGCCGCATCACGGCGATGTCGTGCAGCTCGAGCCACCGGCGCGTGTGGCCGGGTTCAGCACGCAGGAAGGCTCGTGGCCCGCGCACGCTGAGGATTCCGATCAGCTCGTGCTGCCGAAAGGCAGCGTCTTGAGCCGGCCCGACATGGCGAGGATAGAAGATCCAGACGGCTTCGAGGACATCGGTGGCGCGACGAAGCTCGTGCGCGCGCTGATTCCACGCGCAGACAGCTACCTCATGCTGGTGCAGCGCCCGCTCACGCGCACGACACGCACCGACCTTGCGATCGCGAACCGCGGCTCGTGGCAACCGCTCAGCTATCCGCCATGGAGCTGGCGGCGCCCGATGCCGCTCGCTAAGGCGCAGCTTTCCCCCGCGCTCTCGGACGACACGCTCATCGTGTGTTTGCAGGACAAGCTGGTTTATCTGAGCGCGCAGGGGACCGGCGTCGTCGATCCGAACGTCGGCATCGCAGATGCGAAGGTGATCGCCGAGGTGCAGGCCGGGCTCATGCCAGACCTCGTCTCGGTCGACTTGCAAGATCGCGTCTGGGGCTTTCATGCGAGCGATCGTGCGCTCGTCGGTTGGAACGCGCGCGGCGAGTCGCTCGGTGCGCCGCTGCCGCTCGACGTCACGCCGGTGCAGCCGCCGGTCGCGCTGCCTGATGGCGCGCTCGCGATCATCGCGCCCGGTACTGCGCTCAAGGTGAAAGACGGAGCGATCGTCTGGCGCACGCCATTGCCCGAGGGCGCGGCGCCGCTCGCGACCGCGGACGGTCAAGGCACGCTCGTCATCCGCGTCGAGCGCGAGCTGATCGTGCTCGACACGCACGGCAAGAAGACCTGGTTCGCCTCGCTGCCGGCCGTAATCACGAGCAATCCGTTGATCACCACCACCGGCCGCGTGTGCGTCGCGACGGGGCTCGTCTTGCGCTGCAGCAAGTGACACGGGTCGATCGACATCGCTGCTTGTTGCTCGCGCTCCTAACACTCGTAGGGTGCGGCTCGTCACGAGTGTCCGTTGTTGAGCCGCGCGCGCCTTCGATGACCTCCACGCCGCGTGAAAGCCAAGCAGCGCCGAGCGAGGTCGCGCAGCCACCGGTGCTCCCTGCGTATCGCCAAGCATTTGCGAACCCGCAGCGCAACAGCGCAGTGGGCGCGGTGCTCGCGCCGCTGCGTTCGATGGAGCCGCTGATCGATCTCGGCTCCATGCACTACTCGAGCATCGAGTGGCTCTTGGGCACGCGCGACGCAACGCGCGTAGCGCTCGTCGGCTCTCCGCGACACGGCGACATCGTGCGGCTCTCGCCGCCCGAGCGCATCGGGACCTTCACCGCGCGCGAGCACGCCTTGCCCGTGTTCGCGGAGGACTCGGATCAGCTCGTGATCCCGATCGACCGCACCTTGCGTCGCCCCGATATGAACAACATCGCGGAGCCCGATGGCTTTCGCGAGTCGCGCGGGGCACAGATCGAGACGCTCTTTCGCGCTCTGATCGCACGCGATGACCACTACTTCGTGCTCAGCCAGCGCAAGCGCACGCACACGCAACGCGTCACGATCGCGACTGCGGGGCGCGCGCAGTGGGACGCACGAAGCGATGCTCCAGGCGGCTGGCGCCACCCGATGCTGGGGGTGCAGGTCGATCTCTCGCCTGCGCTTTCGGATGACACGCTGATCGTGAGCACGTTCGATCGGCTCATCTACCTTGCGGCGCAGGGCTCGGCCGTCGCCAACAAGCTCGGCATGTTCGAGACGACCGTGATCGCCGAGGTGATCGCTGCGCTCGCGCCGAAGCTCGTCGCGGTGGACCTGCAGGATCGCGTCTGGGGCTTTCGCGTCAGCGACTTGGCGCTCGTCGGCTGGAGCGCGCGCGGCGAATCGCTCGGCGCGCCGCTGACGCTCGGCGTTACGCCCGTGCAGCCGCCGGTTGCGCTGCCCGACGGTGCGCTCGCGATCATCGCGCCTGGCAACGCGCTCAAGGTGAAGGACGGCGCGATCGTGTGGCGCGCGCTGCTGCCCGAAGGCCCCGCGCCGCTCGCGACCGCCGATGCTCAAGGCACGCTCGTCGTGCGCGTGGGCCGCGAGCTGCTCGTGCTCGACAACGACGGCCGCACCACCTGGTCCGCGACACTGCCCGAGCCGATCACGAGCAACCCGCTGATCACGACCACCGGCCGGCTTTGCGTCGCAACCGGCCTCGTCCTGCGCTGCAGTGGGTAGCCCCGCTTGCATTGCAACAATCGCGCGCCGGCCTCGCGCGCTCGCCGCCCCGCATGCATAAGTTGGGCATGCCGAGGACGAGAGAGCGCAAGTCGCGCTCGCAGGAAGCAACCCCTCTCAAGCGCGTGCGCGCGCTGCTCGATCTTTCGCAGCGCGAGCTAGCCCTCGAGTTTCGCGTCGGGGCCGCGGCGATCGCGCTGTGGGAAAGCGGCGCGCGCACGATGCCGGGGCCGGCGCTGCGGTTGCTCGAGATGTTCGAGGCAGAGCTGGGCATGCAAGAGCCGGAGTCAGCGGCCGGGCGTGCGCGCGGTCAGCCGCATCGCTTCGATCGTGCCGGGCGGCCCCGCGACGTTCTCGCGCCTCGGCCATCGGTACTGGGAGATGTTCACCAAGAGCGCCGACCTGCACGCGCCGGCATCGATGCCGGGCGTAACGTGACGCGCTGCTGAGCCGCACAGCGCCGGTGTACCGTCGCGCGCGCATGGAAGTGCTCTACCGCGACGCGCAGCTCTTGGTGGTGAACAAGCCCTCGGGCCTACTCACGCACCGCGGCTGGGCCAACGACCGCGACAACGCGCTGGTGCGCGCGCGCGCGATCGCGGGGCAGTACGTGTTCCCCGCGCATCGCTTGGACCGCGCGACGAGCGGCGTGCTCGTGTTCGCGCTCGATAAGGAGACGGCCTCGGCCCTCGGCAAGCTGTTCGAGGGCAACGCCGTGCACAAGCGCTACCTCGCGCTCGTGCGCGGCATCCCGCCCGAGCGCGTCGAGGTCGATCACGCGCTCGCCGAAGAAAAAGGCGGTGAGGACAAGAAGCCCGCGCGCACCACGCTGCGGCTGCTCGGGAGCTTCGAGCGCTACGCGTTGATCGAAGCGCTGCCGCACACGGGCCGCCCGCACCAGATCCGCAGGCACTGCAGGCACCTGAGCCATCCGATCCTCGGCGACACGCGCTACGGCAACGGTGAGCACAACCGCATCGCGCGCACGCGCTTCGGCCTGCACCGCCTCGCGCTGCACGCCGCGGCGCTCGAGCTCGCGCATCCCGTTACGGGCGAAGCGCTCACGCTGCGCGCGCCGCTGCCGGAGGATCTCTTGGAGCCGCTGCGCGCGATGCAGCTGCAGGAGCGCGCCGAGCTCGCGTTGCGCTGACTACAAGTGCCGAGCTTCTGCCGGCTGCTCGTGCCAGGCGTTGTTGCGCCCATCGAAGTACTGCAGCGGCGCCGCGACCAGCTCCGCAGGCTCGAGGTCGTCGAGCGTCGCGAGGTTGACCGAAGCGTACTTGCCGCCGATCTCGGGCACGTCGCCGCGGCCGAAGGCCTTCACGCCGCAGTGCTTACAGAAGAGGTGCTGGTTGGTCTTGGTGTTGAAGGCGTAGCTCGTGAGCTCGCTCTCGCCTTCGTGGATGCGCAGCTCTTCGGGCTTTACGATCGCGCCCCAGCCGCGCGTCTTCCAGCAGATCGAGCAGTTGCACTTGCCGGTGCCCTGGGCGAGGTCGATGTCGGCTTCGAAGCGCACGGCCTTGCAGTGGCAGCTGCCTTGGTAGGTCTTCTTCATGAGGGTCTCCGGGTTCGCGGCGCGCTCTATCGCGGCCTGCTTTTGACCTAAACACAGCTACCGCATATCGCGGACAGATTCGGTCCGCGATTCACGTTAGCGTGGTTTTCATGCTGCTCACTTCATCGCGCCTCTTGCGCCTGCTCTCGGTCCTGCAATCGCGCGCCTATTGGTCCGGCGTCGAGCTGGCCGAGCACCTCGAGATCACGGGCCGCACGCTGCGTCGCGATATCGATCGCCTGCGCAGCCTCGGCTACGTGATCGAGTCGACCTCCGGCCCAGGCGGTGGGTACGTGCTCGGCAAAGGCACGAAGCTGCCGCCGCTGATGCTCGACGACGACGAAGCGGTCGCCATCACCGTCGCGCTGCGCAGCGCGATGGACAGCTTCGCGAACCTCGGTGAGGCCAGCGTCGGGGTGCTCGCCAAGCTCGAGCAGATCATGCCGGCGCGCTTGCGCAAGCGCGTCGGCGCGCTGCAGGCGGTGACGGTCTCGGTGCAGCGCTCGGCGCCCGCGACCGATGCAGGCCTCCTGACGACGCTCGCCTCCGCGTGCCGCGATCGCGAGCTGCTCGAGCTGCGCTACGAGAGCCGCTCGCAAGAGAAGAGCGTGCGCCGGGTCGAGCCGCTCAAGCTCGCGCACTCGGGCGGGCGGCGCTGGTACCTCGTCGCGTGGGATCGCGGGCGCGAGGCGTTTCGCACGTTCCGCGTCGATCGCGTCGAGCGCGCGACGCTCACCGGCGGCACGTTCACGCCGCGCGAGCTGCCGGTCGATGCGGCGAGCTACGTGCGCGATGCGATCGCGCTCGGGGGCTACAGCCAGCGCGCGACGCTCAAGGTGCGAGGCACGCTCGAGGCGCTCAACAAGCAGATCCCGGAGTGGTGTGGCGTGCTCGAGCCGCTCGACGCGCGCCACTGCACGCTGCGCATCGGCGCCGAGTCGTTCGAGGGGCTCGTCTGCACGCTGGTCGTAAGCGGCGCGGAGTTCGAGCTGCTCGAGCCGAAGGAGAGCGTGGCGGAGCTGCGCGCGATCGTGGAGCGGCTGCAGCGCGGCCTCGAGAGCGGCGGCAAGCGCGGGGCCAAGGCGGCCGAAGCGCAGCCGAACGAGAAGAAGGCGCTGCGGTAATCGTTGGGCCTTGCACCCTTTGTTTCGCGCGCACGTTCTCGTGTACCGCCATGGCCGATCCCCAAACGCGAGCCGAGCCCGTCAGCGATATCGCGCCCAAAGCGCAGCCCGGCGTGGGCACGCTGGTTTCGCGCATCGGCGACGACCTCAAGACCATGGCGGAGGATCACGTCGCGCTCGCGCGCCTCGAGCTGATCGAAGGGCTCAAAGAGCCGCTCGCGGACGCGGTCGCGGTGCTGCTCGGCGGCATGCTGGCGGTGTTCGGGCTCGGGCTCTTGAGCGTGGCGGCCGTGGTCGCGCTCGAGCCGCTGATCGAGCCGCTGTGGCTGCGAATGGTCTTGATGGCCATCGTGTACTTCGTCGCGGGCGGTGCGCTGGTGCGCGGCTACATCAAGCAGCTCGGCAAGGACACGCCGCCCAAGCTGGACCGCACCAAGCGTGAAGCCGCGCGAACTGCGGCCGTGATCAAGGATGAGCTGCGCGAAGGGATCACGCGCGATGACTGAGCTCGCACAGCGCCGTATCAAGCCGCGGCGTGCGCCCAAGACGGTGGCCGGGCTGCAGCAGGAGATCGCCCAGAAGCGCGGCGACCTCGCCGAGGATCTCGACCTCTTGCGCGACGCGGTCAGCGTGCAGCTCGACCCCATCGTTCAGCTTCGCGCGCACCCGCGCCTCGCGCTCGGCGTCTCCGTCGCCGCGGTCGGTATCGCCTGCGTGCTGGCGTTCGCCTTTTTGCGGGCGATGCGCGCCGACGCCAGTCGTTGACCGCCTCCTTAATAGCGGCCGGTGCGGGTGTGGCGACTACCTCACCCGCGAGCCCCCTCTAGCTCGGGCCACCGGCTGCGTTGCAATGCAGCGATCCGTTCGCTGGTCTGCGGCGTAAAGCTCAGGTGAGCGTGCGAGCTTTTCGGCACTCGAGGGCCGCCCGTCTTAGTCTGCGGTCGGCGATGGAGGCACTCGTGCGTCGAACGTGCAGCTCTTTTCTTCTCGCAGCGTGGCTCGTGCTCGCAGCCGGTCGTGTGCAGGGGCAGGCCGCGCAGCCGGGCCCTGCGGTCGCGCCGACCGAGTCGATGGCGCAGTCGACGACCACCGACGCCGACATGACCGACGCGCAAGCCCGCGGCAAATACCGCTTGGGCCGCGAGCTCTACGGCCAAGGTCGCTTCGCCGAGGCGGCCAAGGAGTTCGAGACCGCGTACGGGCTCTCGGGCCGCGGCGAGCTGCTCTTCAACGTGTACCTCGCGTACCGCGATGCGCAGGACACGCCGAACGCCGCTCGCGCGCTGCGCGGCTACTTGTCCGCGGTGCCGGATGCGCCCGAGCGCGTGCACCTCACCGCGCGCCTCGCCGCGCTCGAGGCGTTGCTGAAGGCGGACGAAGAAAAAGCCGTGCAGCAGCGCGCCGAAGCCGAGCAGGCAAAAGAGCAAGCCGCAGCAGCGGAGCGCGAGCGCCTCGCCTCCGAGCAGCGCGCGGTGGATGCCGAGCAGCGCGCTGAGCTTCGTCCTTCGCGGCCGTGGTGGCCGTGGATCGTGGTCGGCGCGGGTGTCGCGGCGACCGGCGCGGGCATCGTGCTCGGTGTGATGGCTACGAGCGATGCCGAAGAGCTGCGCGATCGCTGCGTGCAAGATCCGCGCGACGAGGGCGCGCTTTCGCCGCTCATGCAGGGCACGCACTGCTCGCCGCAGATCGATCTCGAGGCGGAGCGCGACTCGATTCAGACCCAAGCGCTGATCGGCGATGCGCTGTGGATCGGCGGCGCGGCGATCGCCGTGACCGGCGTCGTGCTCGCGTTCGCGTTGCCCGACGAATACCCGGACGAAGAGCCCCCGCCCGTCACCGCCGCGTGCTCGCTCGATGCGTGCCACGCGCAGCTTCGACTCCAATTTTGAGAGGTCACCATGCGCATGCGCCATGTCCTTTGTTGCCTCGTGTTGCTCGGCTGCAGCGGCGAGGTGAGCGATCTCGACGATCTCACGGTCGATCCCGAGGCCTGCGATCGCAGCGGCACGACCGCGCTCGGCACCGACCTCGATCTGAAGTTCATCAAGGTCATCCCGCACAA
>WUUC01069668.1_pt1 | contig 19377 bp, 8 predicted proteins | sample 6278441 | NCBI WGS metagenome assembly WUUC01 (sample SAMN13675441, study PRJNA597444) | soil metagenome | isolation source: soil | place: USA: Washington | collected 2017-10 | reverse complement strand
CTCGATCCGCGGCTACGCCGAGGGGATCGAGGACGGCACCGTCGAGCCGCGCGAGGCCGCCGCCGTGGTCGCCCGCGAGGCGACCCGCTTGGAGCGGCTGGTCGGCGACCTGCTGGCTCTGGCGCGGCTGCGCCAGGGGGTGCTGGAGGTGAACCGGGAGCCGGTCGACCTCGCCGCCGTCGCCCGCGAGGCGGTCGAGGGGCTGGCGCCGCGGGCGCGCGAAGCCGGGGTGGCGCTGCGGGCCGAGGGCGGCCTCTCGCTCGCCGTCGCCGACCATGGCCGCACCCTGCAGATCGTCTCCAACCTGCTCGAGAACGCGATCCGGGTCAGCCCGGCCGGGGGAGAGGTGGTCGTCGCCACGGCTCCCGGCGCGATCGCCGTCGCCGACCGCGGTCCCGGCATCCCCGAGGCCGAGATCTCCCGCGCCTTCGAGCGCTTCCACCTCCGCGCCGCCGCCGGTCGCGGCTCCGCCGAGGGCGCCGGCCTCGGCCTGGCGATCGTCCGCGAGCTGACCGAGGCGATGGGCGGCAGTGCCGCGGTCGAGAACCTCCCCGGCGGCGGCGCCCGTTTCACGGTGCGCCTGCCGACGGCTTAGCCGCCAGCTCAGCCGACCGCGATCTCGTAGGCCTCGTCGGCGTCGAGGAACGGGGCCAGGGTGACGTAGACGAGGGTCGGGACCAGATCGGGGAGGGTCTCGGGACCCTTCCTGTTGACGTGGTCGTAGAGCAGCGAGTAAAGGGCGCCGCCGACGGCCTCGGCGGCGATCGGAGGGGTGTCCGGTTTGAGCTCATAGCCGGGGGCGAGCAGCCCCTCCATCCCTTCGGTCACGACCTCGCGCTGTTCGAGCGCGCGTTTGCCGGCCGCGTACATCTCGACCCCGCCGAGGCGGGCGTACTCCGGCTCTTCGGCGCCGAAGTGGAACATCGCTTCGATCGTGTCGTGGACGGCGTGCTGCCAGTCGGTGGCGCGGCGGAAGGCCGGCAGGGCAGCGGCGAGCATGTGGGCGGAGCCGCTGTCGAGGGCGGCGACGATCGCGTCCTCCTTGTTCTTGAAGTGTTCGTAGAAGGTCCGCTGCGAGGTCTGGGCCCGTTCGACGATCTCGGCCACGGTCGTGTCCGGATAGCCGTTGTCGGCGACCACCGCCGCCAGCGCGCGCAGCAGCCGCTCAGGCGGGTTGGACTGGGCCTGGCGCTCGGCGAACGGCAGCGCCTTGACGTTGCGGCGCCGCGTTGCCTTCAGTGGGCCGGGAGGCACGGGATAGCGGAAAACCCAGTCCCACACCTGCGGTGCCAGCTCCGGCAGCTCCTCCTCCTGGCCGCGGTACAGGCGCTTGTGGATCACCTTCTGGACGCCGCCGACGATCGCCCGGACCAGCTCGGGTGGCATTCCCTGGTGCCCGGGCGCCTGCTCCAGCAGCCTTTGCGCCAGCTCGGCGGCCGAGTCCATCATCCGGTCGACCAGCACGGCTCCCATGGGACCGGCGGCGTAGACCTCGACGATGCACATCTTCGCCGCCGCCGGTTGACGCACGATCAGCTCAATCAGCAACTCGAAGGCGCGCTGGGCGCGCTGCGGCTCCGGTTCGGTGCCGGCCTCCTCGGCGATCCGCCGCAGGGTCGGCTCGACCAGCGCTTCCACGGCGGCCAGGAAGCACGCCTGTTTGTCCTCGAAGTGGCGGTAGAAGGCGCTGCGGGAGACCCCGGAGAGCTTGACCAGGTCGGCGACGGTGGCCGCCTCGTAGCCCTTCTCGGCGACGGTTGCCACCAGCGCCGCGAACAGTCGCTCGCGCTGGTTGCGCTCGGCCTCCTCGCGGGGGGTTCCCCGTCCCGGCCGGAGCCTGCGCTCCCGCAACCCTCCTGCGTCTCCCCACGGCGTCTGCACCATCGCCGCCGGACGATATCCCGGCTTCGCCCGACTTCCCCGGACGACCATCTAAACTCTCTTAAGTGGTACGCGGGCAACTTTTTCCACGAAAACGTTTCCCTCTCCTCCCCACCTCAATATCGCATTCTAGAGCAGTTTTCTCGCGAAGCAAGGCAAGCGACTTCATCCGCCCTGGTTCCCTGCATTGACAATTTGGTCCGTCTGTGTTCTCATTTCTCTCGAGTCGACGGGCAAGGGGCCGCCAAGGACAAGGCGGGGTTGCTCAGAGGCTCAAAGAGAAATCGGCCGCCGGCCAAGCCAGGGAACTCGTGCAACAATCGACGGGTCAGGGCACAGGGAGGCGGCCACGGGACAAGGAGAGAGTTACGTGAGACGCCACCCGAAGGCAACCGCCGTGGGATCGAGCCTGAACGGGCGCGGCCATCGCGCCCTCTTCGTCATCGCGCTGGTCGCCCTCGGGCTGCTGGCCGTGGTTCCCTTCGCGCAGGCCAAATTCGTCAGCGGGACCTTCGGGCCCAACGGGACTCAGGGTGGGCAGGTGAACGGCGGGATTCAGCTGACCATCAACAACAGCGGCGCCGGTGGGGTGCCGGCCGGGACTGTGTATGTCGCTGACATCCTCAACAACCGGGTCCAGCGGCTGGGTCCGACCGGTAACTTCGAACGGGCCTGGGGCTTCGACGTCGACTCCTCCAACCCCTCGACCGGCTTCGAGATCTGCACGGTCGCCGCCAACTGCAAGCTGGGCACCACCACCGCGACCACCGCGAATGGCGGCCAGCTCAACGGCCCGCGAGGCATCGGCGTCAACCAGACCACCGGCCACGTCTACGTAAACGAGAGCAACAACCGCCGGGTGAGCGAGTTCGATGCCGACGGCAACTTCATTCGCACCTGGGGCGCCGATGTCCTGATTGGCGGCGTTACCACCTTCGAGGTCTGCTCCGTCGCCTCCGCATGCAAAACCGCTGCCGCGGCGGGCACCGACGGTGGCCGCTTCGGAGCCACGCTGTTCCCGCTGCAGATCGACTCCTCGGGCAACGTCTGGATCGGCGACAGCGGCAACCGACGCCTGCAGAAATTCGACTCGAGCGGCAACTTCGTCGCCGTCTACGGCTACGGGGTCAACGGCGGCACCGCCCTCGAGTCCTGCACCAGCACCGCCGCCGGGGTCTGTAAAGCCAGCCCCGTCGGCACGGGGGAAGGCCAGCTCGGCAGCGGCCTGAATGCATTCGCCATCGACCCGGCGGGCAATCTCTTCGTCGCCGATGTTGGAAATCAGCGCCTCATCAAATTCAACGCGGCGATGACCTCGGCAACCACCTTTGCCACGGTGCCGGGGCTTTTCAGCACCGGCGCGGTCCTCGTCCTGCCGAGCGGGAACGTCCTCGCCGTTCCCAGTCAGGGCAGCGAACGCGTGCTCCTGGAGCTCGACACGTCAGGCAACCCGGTGGAAACCTCGCTCGCCGGCATCGGGCTGACCGCGATCAACAGCCTCGCTCGCAATGCCGCCACCGGACGCATTTACCTGACGATTACCAGCAACGCCACCACCTTTGCGAAAGCGGCGATCCTGATCCTCGACGCGACTGATTCGTCGCCACCTCAGGGGACCATCGACCCGGTTACGACCAAAACCGCGACCACTGCCAGCCTCAGCGGCACGGTCGATCCCCAGGGATCCACGATCAGTGGCTGCAGCTTCCAGTACTCGACCTCGGAAACCTTCGCGACCGGTGTCTTTGCCGCCACCATCGCCAACTGCTCATCCCTGACCCCCGGCGGCGGGCCCCAAGCGGTCAGCACCACCGCCACCGGCCTCACGCCCAACACCAATTACTTCGTTCGCCTGGCGATCGACCGGCTGTACGTGGCTGACCCTGCCGTGTCCACTGCCCAGTCCTTCACCACCGACACGGTCGCACCCGCCGTCTCCAATGTCGGTGCGATCAACCCCGGGGATACCTCGGCGCGTGTAGTGGCGACGATCGACCCGCGCAACTCAGGAGATCTCGAGTACGTGTTCCAGTACGGCACCACGCCGGCGCTTGGTTTCCAGACCGACCCCGTCGAACTGGAAGACGGCAACAGCCCGGTAATCGTCTCCCAGGTGCTGGACGGTCTCAGCCCCTCGACCCAGTACTACGTCAGGGCGGTCGCCACCAACGCCACCGGCTCGACCCAAAGCGCCACCGCAACCTTCACCACCCGTGCCAACCCGCTGCCGAGCCCGCCTGGCCGCGCCTACGAGATGGTCAGCCCGCCTTACAAGAACGGCGGCGCGGCGCTGTCTGGGATTGGCGTCTCCACGGTCGCCCCGGGCGGAGATGCGATCGCCTTCTGCACCTCATCAATCTTCGGCGATCCCCCCGGGCCACAGTCATTCCTCTGTGTGGACTACGTCAGCCATCGCACCTCCAGTGGTTGGCAGACCCGGAGCACCACCCCCCGGTACTGCCGCATAGCGTTCGGGCAGCCTGGGTTGGAGTCCTCGTCTTACTTCTTCTACAACCAGAGGGTCGACTTCTCGCAGAACCTCGACCAGGCGACGCTCGGCCAGCCGGAGGGCGACGGCCCGCTGTGCTCGGTCTCGCCGCTGGATCCCGCAGCCCCCCTCCCCCAGAGGAACCTCTATCGCGAGAGTCTCACCGGCGATCCGGGCTATCAGCTGCTGACCCCCGTTCTCAAGCCCACTAAATCTGGGATCGGCGGCGGTGCCGCGGGCGGTGCCGAATACATGGGTTCGAGCGACGACTTCGGTCATATCGTCTACTTGAGCACCGGCAAACAGACGCCTGATGCGGCAGCTCCCACCAACACGCTCACGCAGATCTTCGAGTGGGACCATGGGACGCTGCGGCTGGTTTCGAAGGACCTCGCGGGCAACGCCTTCACCACCCGCTCCGAGGTTGTGACGGACGGGATCTCCGCCACCTCGGACGGGATCAACGGCGTCTCGGCCGACGGCGATCGGATCTTCTTCCGCAACGCCAGTCTTGGCGACAGCGAGGTCTATGTGCGCAAGGGTGGCACCACCACCCAACACGTCTCCCAGTCGGAGTGCACCTCCTCATGTGGCTCCAGCGCTGCCGACGAGTTCCTCTTCGCCTCTCCAAGCGGCTCCAAAGCCTTCTTCAGGAGCGACGCGAAGCTGACCGACGACACGCCGGCCTCGACCGCGAGCTTCGATCCGACCTCGGAAGTCAACGCCAACCTCTACATGTACACGGACAGCGCCGCTCCGGCGAGCGATCCGAACAATCTCACCCTGCTCAGCAAGGACAACGAGCCGGCGGACGGCGTCAACCCCGACGTGACTGACGTGCTCGGGGTCAGCGACGACGGCAACATCGCCTACTTCGCTGCCAACGGGCAGATCGTCCCCGGCGGTCCCACCGGGACGGGGAACAAGGTCTATCGCTGGAGCTGGAACGGCGGCAGTCCGACCGTCGACTACTTGGTCGGCGGGGTCCCAGCCCAGAACTGGGTACTGCAGGCCAGCGAACGGCTGCTGAACCGTCTGGTCACGCCCGATGGCAAATACCTGACGCTGGAAATGGGGCAGCGCCTCGATCCCCTGGCGGATACGGATTCTGACGACGACATCTATCGCTGGGATGCCGCTGGTGGCTGGGTCTGCGCCTCCTGCCAGGCACCCGGGGTGGCGTCGGCCGGAGACTCAACCTTCCAGTACGACCAGCTTGGCATGACCTTCGACGCACCGCGTAGTTCACAGCGGCGCATCGTGATGAGCGACGACGGCCAGCGGGTCTTCTTCGAATCCCTTGATGCCCTGGTGCCCGAGGACGTCAACGGCCAGGTCGACTGTCCGGACCCCAACGAAAAATTTCCTGGCGGGCGGCAAGCGCACCTCTGCAAGGACGTCTACGAATGGCACGACGGGACGATCAGCATGTTGACGACCGGCACCGCCCGGGAGCCGATTCCGGTCGCCTTTCTCGGCGCCAGCGCCGACGGCAGGGACGCCTTCGTCTACACCGCGCAGCGACTGGTCGGCTGGGACTCCGACGAAGCGGGCGACATCTACGACGCGCGGGTCGGCGGTGGCTTCCCCGAACCGCCGCCAACCGGTGCGCCCTGCGAAGGCGAGGCCTGCCGCGGGCCGGTCAGCCCTCCCCCAGCCAACACCGGCGCCGGGACCGGGGTCTTCCAGGGCGCGGGCAACCCGACGCCCAAGCGGCCCAAGCATAAGAAGAAAGCCAAGCACCACAAGAAGAAAGCCAAGCACCACAAGAAGAAGAAGCAGGCGAACCGCGGCTCGCAAACGAGAAACAGCGACAACAGGAGGGCAGGCAAGTGACCCGCCGTAACGGAAACGCTTTGATCGGCCTGCTGGCGACCTGCCTGTTCTTCGTCGCCGCTGTCTCGCAAGCGGTGGCGGCGGTGCCGACGGCGACGACGCGCACCGCCACGGGCGTGACCGAGACCGCCGCGACCCTCAACGGCTCGGTCACCACCGACTCCCCTCTCAGCGACTGCCATTTCGAGTTCGTGCCGATCGCCACCTACAGGGCGACGCGCTTCAATGATCTCAGCGCGGGGGGGAGCGCTCCCTGTGCTCCCGCCGCCGGCAGCGTGCCGCTCAACACGGCGACTCCGGTGAGCGCCACGATCACCCCTCCCCCGAGCGTGGTGGTATTTCGACTGGTAGCCACCAACGGATCGGGAACGGGCACCGGTCTCCCGGTCGGGACCGAGTTCGGCATCACCGAAGCCGATGGTCTCGCGCGGCAGCTCAACGGCCAGACGATGACCCAGGCAGGAGGGCACCCCTTCCGCGCCTCGACCCTGTTCGGGGTCACCGAAGCGACTGCCGCTGATGACGAACGCCTTCCGGTAGACAGCTTCAAGGACGTGATCGTCGACCTCCCCCCGGGACTGGTCGGCAATCCCAACGTCGTGCCGACCTGCACCGAGGCCGAACTGGGAGGGGGCGGGAAAGGTGTCGGCGCATGCCCGGTCGACAGCCAGGTGGGGCTGCTGCACATCTATCCTTACAACGTCAAAGCCTATGTGCCGCTGTACAACATGGAGGCCCCTGAAGGTGAGGCGGCGCTCTTCGGCTTCAACTACGTCGGCGCGCTCTACCACTTCTCGGGCAACCTGGCCCGCGACGAGGCCGTGGCGGGCAAGTATCACGTCAGGGTCGAGTCGCTCAACACCCCTCAGACGCTTCCGATCCGAAAAGTCAATACCGAGGTCTGGGGCATTCCCGCCGATCCGAATCTGGATGACGAACGCGGAGTGCACCCAGGCGGCGATGCCGGAGGAATTGACAGCGAAGGGAATAAAACTGGCGGGGCCTCCTGTGCGAATCCAGGCCAAGTGCAGAGCGGCCGGACCTGCGAATTCTCCTCGTCTCAGCCACGCAAGCCATTCTTCACCCTGCCGACCTCCTGCACCGGACCGGCGCGGGTCGACCTCAGGCTCACCGGCTGGCAGGGCGCCGAGGACAACGCCAGCTTCCTCTCCCACGACCTCTCCGGCTCCCCGGTCGGCAACGACGGCTGCGGCGCCCTGGAATTCAGCCCGACGCTGCAGGCCAGGCCGACGACCAACGTCGCCGACTCGCCCAGCGGGCTCGACGTCAGTCTCCACATTCCGCAAAACGAAGATCCTGACGGCACCTCGGCGGCTCACCTCAAAGACACCACGGTGGTGCTGCCCGAGGGCCTGAGCGTCAACCCGTCCGCGGCCAATGGCCTCGACGCCTGCTCTCCGGGGCAGGTCGCTCTCCAGAGCGACACTCCGGCCAGCTGCCCCGACGCGGCGAAGCTCGGCACCGTCACGGTGGAAACTCCGCTGCTCGACCACCCGGTCGAGGGCGGTGTCTACATCGCCACGCCCTACGACAATCCCTTCGGCTCCCTGCTCGCGCTCTACATCGCCCTCGACGACCCTGAGTCGGGAACCGTGGTGAAGATCGCCGGCAAGGTCACCCCCGACCCCGTCACCGGGCAGCTGACGGCCACCTTCGATGAGAACCCGCAGGTCCCCTTCGAAGACTTCCGCCTGCGGTTCTTCGGCGGCGCCGGAGGCAGCTTGAAGACGCCGGCCACCTGCGGCACCTACACCACCCAGAGCTCCCTCACCCCCTGGTCGGCGCCGGACTCTGGTCCTCCGGACACCCCGTCGGACACCTGGGCGATCGAACAGGGCCCCGGCGGCAGTTGCGCCACCGAGGCGTCGAAGTTGCCGAACGCCGTTTCCTTCGACGCTGGCACGGTCTCGCCGATCGCCGGTGCCGAGAGCCCGATGGTGATCAACCTGCGCCGTCAGGACGGAACCCAGCAGTTCCGCAGCCTCACCCTGACCCCGCCGCAGGGCCTGGTCGCCAGGCTCGCCGGCATTCCCTACTGCTCCGAGCAGGCGCTGAGTGCGGCTGCCCAGAAGACCGGCCGCGCCGAGGAGGCCAGCCCGAGCTGCTCTCAGGCCTCCTACCTGGGCACGGCGACCGCGGCCGCCGGTGCCGGCCCCACCCCCTATTACGCGCCGGGCAAGGCCTACCTCACCGGGCCCTACAAAGGCGCGCCGCTCTCGATCGCGATCGTCACCCCGGCGACCGCCGGTCCCTTCGACCTCGGCACCATCGTGGTCAGAAGCGCGATCTATGTAGACAAGCGCACCGCTCAGATCACCGCCGTCTCCGACGAGATCCCCTCGATTCTGCGGGGGATCCCACTCGACGTCAGGGCTGTGCAGGTAAAGCTCGACCGTGCCGGCTGGGGCATCAATCCGACCAGCTGCGAGCCCTCCGCCTTCGGCGGGCAGCTGATGAGTCTCCTGGGGCAGGCGACCCCACTGCAGAGCCGCTTCCAGGTCGGGGAGTGCGGCAGGCTCGGCTTCAAGCCGAAGCTGACCCTGTCGCTGAAAGGCGCGGTGAAGCGCAACGGTTACCCCGCCCTGACGGCGGTGCTGAAGATGCCGCCTGGCGGCGCCAACCTGGCCTCGGTCTCGGTTGCCCTGCCACACTCGGAGTTCCTCGCGCAGGAGCACATCCGCACCATCTGCACGCGGGTGCAGTTCGCTGCCAAACAGTGCCCCGAGGCCGCGATCTACGGCCAGGCCGCGGTCACGACCCCGTTGCTGGATCAGCCCCTGGCCGGTCCGGTCTATCTGCGCTCATCCTCGAACAAGCTGCCGGACCTGGTTCCGCATCTCCTTGGTCCGCCGACGCAGCCGATCGAGCTGGAATCCGCCGGTAGGACCGACTCGATCAACGGCGGCATTCGCAACACCTTCGACTTCGTCCCCGACGCGCCGTTCAGCAAGCTGGTGCTGCGGATGCAGGGCGGCAAGAAGGGCCTGCTGGTCAACTCGACCAACATCTGCGCCAAGCCGAAGCGAGCGACGGTGAAATACACCGCTCACAATGGCCGCACTTACGAAGAGCGCCCGGTGCTCCGGGTCAAGTGCCCGAAGAAGGCAAAGAAGAAGAACGGTAAACGCGGCGGCAGGTGAGCACGGGGGCACACACCCGGGTGCGTTTTGGCTGTAAGCGCCGCCGCCACCTCGGCGGCGGCGCCGCTTTGTTGGTGATCCTGCTGGCAAGTCTGGGACCTGCCGCCCCGGCTTCGCCGGCCGCCGGACCGCCGGTGATCTCCGAGGTCTGGGCGTCCCAGGTCGCTTCCAGCACGGCTCGCCTCAACGCCCGGATCGACCCCAACGGCCTCGCCACCGCCTACCATCTCGACTACCTGCCCAAGGCCACCTATGACGCCAACGTGGTGGCCGGCAAAGATCCCTTTACCGGCGCCCTGAGAGCGCCGCCGGTCTTCGACGGCAACGTCGGCTCGGGAACCGGGGCGGTGCACGTCAGCAACCAGATCTCGCTGCTCACCGCCGACACCGCTTACCGCTACCGCTTCGTCGCCTCGAACAGCAGCTCGCCCACCCCCGTGGTGAGCGGCGCTTTCACCGTCGTCACCCGTCCGATCTCTGACGGCACCGTGCTCCCTGACGGGCGTGGCTGGGAGATGGTCTCGCCGGTCGACAAGAACGGCGGCCAGGTCGACCGACCTGGCGATCTGGCGGACGGCGGCTCGCCGCAGGCGGCCGCCGACGGCCAGTCGGTCACCTACGGCTCAGCCACCTCGTTCGGCGCCGGGGCCCAGGGAGCGGCGATCGCCTCCCAGTACCTCGCCACGCGCACCGCGGACGGGTGGTCGACGCAGAACCTCACCGCTCCGCTCTACTCCTCCTCCTACGCCGAGGATGAGGGCACGCCCTTCCAGCTCTTCTCTACCGACCTGGCCCGGGCCCTGCTTCTCAACGGCCGCCACTGCCGCGGCGAGGGAGTCGGTTGCCCGGTCCCCAACCCGCCCTTGGCGGGGACCGACGCTCCGGTCGGCTACCAGAATTACTACCTGCGTGAAGGTGGCGGCTATGTCGCCCTGCTGACCTCCGCCGACGCTGGCTTCCTCAGCCTCGACCCGGCCGACTTCGAGCTGCGCCTCGCCGGGGCCTCGCCCGACCTGCGGCACGTCGTCCTCTCCACCTGCGCGGCGTTGACCGCCGACGCGACCGAAGTGCCTCTGGGCGGGGGTTGCGACCCGGGCCAAGCCAACCTCTACGCGTACGCGTTGGGGGCGGGGCTCCGCCTGGTGAACCTGCTGCCGGCTCAGAGCCAGGGGACGCCGGGCGCGGAGCTGGCGGCCCAGTCGGAAGCCGTCTCCGCCGATGGCTCCCGCATCTACTTCACGCAGGGCGGCAATCTCTATCTGCGCGAAGGAATCCAGACCAAGCAGGTCGACGTCGGGGCCGGAGGAGGAGGGACCTTCCAGACCGCTTCCGCCGACGGCTCGGTTGCCTACTTCTCCAAGTCGGGACACCTGTGGCGCTACCTGGCAGCGGGGGCCGGCACCGCTGCTGACCTGACGCCGGCGGGCGGGGTCGAAGGCGTGCTCGGCACCTCGCAGAGCGGCGCCCGGGTCTACTACCTGACCGCCGCCGGGCTGTTCGTTTGGCACGGGGGGTCGGCGACCAAGGTCGCCGACGGAGCCGATGCCTCCAACTATCCACCGGCCACCGGCACCTCGCGGATCTCCGCCGATGGCACCAAGCTGCTGTTCGTCTCGACCGCCCCTCTCACCGGCTACGACAACACCGACGAAACGACCGGATCGCCCGATTCCCAGGTCTACCTCTACGACGCCAGCGGTGGGGGGTCCTTGGCCTGCGTCTCGTGCAACCCGACCTTCGCCCGGCCAATCGGGCCTTCCAGCATTTCCGGCGCGATCGCCAACGGGTCCACTCCCAGCTCGATCCGGATGTACAAGCCCCGTGCCCTCGCCGCCGACGGCCGGCGCGTGTTCTTCGACTCCGAGGACGCGATCGCCCAGACCGACACCAATAGGGAGCCCGACGTCTACCAGTGGGAGGCTGAGGGCAGCGGGACCTGCACCCGCGCCGGCGGCTGCGTCAGCCTGATCTCCAGCGGCCGCTCCACCGCAGGGGCGTCTTTCGTCGACGCCTCGGCCGACGGCTCCGATGCCTTCTTCCTCACCGACGGCTCGCTGGTGCCCGCCGACTCGGGCGCAGTCGACCTCTATGACGCGCGCGTCGGTGGCGGTTTCCCGGCCCCCCCGCCGCTGATCGCCTGTCTCGGCGACGCCTGTCAGCCGCTGCCCTCCGAACCGGTCGACCCCACCCTGACGACGCTCCTTCCGGGTCCCGGCAACCCCGCCGTGCGCTACCCCAAAAGCAAGAGCAAGGGCTGCAAGAAAGGCAAGGTCAAGCGCAAGGGCTTCTGCGTGAAGAAAAAAGGCAAGAACAAGGAGAAGAACGCTAAGCGAGGGGGAAAGCGGTGAGGGCCTCCCGTCTGATCCTGGCGACGCTCGTGGCCCTATTCCTCGCGGCCGCCCCCGCGGCGGCGGCTTCGCCGTCGCTCGGCGCGGTCTCGGCGACGAACCTCCAGGGGGTCTCCGCGCTGCTGGTCGGGACGGTCGATCCCGAAGGCCTCTCCACCGCCTACCAGTTCGAGTACTCGACCAACCCGGGCTTCGCCGGCTCCGCGAAGACGCCGCTCTCGCCCGCTGGCTCCGGCAACGATCCGCGGCCCGCTCGGGCCGCGATATCCGGCTTGGCGCCCAGCACCACTTACCACTTCCGGCTGCTGGCAACCAACTCCTCAGGGTCGACGGTGGGCACCCCCGCCTCCTTCACGACCACTCCCGGCTTCGGCTTTCTGCCCGGCACCGCTGGCTTCGCCGCCGCGGCGATCGCCGACGGGGGCGGCGGCGCCGCGGCGCCCGGCTCCCATCCCTACGCCCTCTCTTTCTCGATCGGACTCAACACCGGCGGCGAATTCGAGGACCAGCCCGGCGCCGTCTTCCCCGACGGCGACCTGCGCGCCCTGCGGATCGAGATGCCGCCGGGGCTGATCGTCAATCCCGCGGCCCTTCCCCAGTGCGCCCTCACGCAGTTCCGGACCCCGCGCTCCTCGCCCTTTGGAACCTCTCTCTCGGGGGAGAGCTGTCCGGATCGCTCCCAGGTTGGCACCGTCGAGGTCGCGACCAGCCGCGGCGGCGGTCAGCCGCGCCGCTTTGGTCTCTTCAACCTCGAGCCGGCGCCGGGCGTTCCCGCTCAGCTCGGCTTCGCGCCCTTCGGCTCGCCGATCGTGCTCGACCAGAGCCTGCGCCCAGGCGCCGACGGCTCCTACGCCCTGACCCTGGAGGCCGCCGACGTCCCCCAAGCGCTGGACCTCCATGGCCTCCGGCTCGAGCTCTGGGGCACCCCCTGGGGCGCCTCCCACAACGGCGAACGCGGCAACTGCCTGAACGAGGCCGAGCCCGGCTTTCCCTGGGCGAAATGCTCGGTGGGGGAGCCAGCCCAGGTCGTGCCTCTCGCCTACCTGACGCTGCCCCACCAGTGCTCGGGGCCGCTTGCCTTCCACGCGACCGCGAGCTCCTGGCAGCAGCCAGCGACCGTTGCCGCCACGGCCGTCGGCCGCACCAACGCCGGCACCGGCGCCGCGGTCGAGATGGGCCCCTGCACGGGCTTTGCCTTCGCCCCACAGGCGGTCGCCCAGCTGAACGACACCAAGGCTTCCTCTCCCTCCGGCTACAACTTCAGGCTCAGCGTCGACAACTCCAGCTTCGTCGATCCGAGCCGGCGGGCGCCCTCGCCGATCAAGAAGGCGACCTTGACGCTCCCGGACGGAGTCACCATCAACCCGTCGGTGGGGGCCGGGCTCAGCGCCTGCTCGCCGGTGGCTTACGCCGCCGAGACGGTCTTCTCGGCCCAGGGCGCTGGATGCCCGAACGCCTCCAAGCTCGGAGACTTCACTGTGCGCACGGCCCTGTTCCCCGATCTGCTCGAGGGCGCGATCTATCTGGCCGCCCCCTACGAAAACCCCTTCGGCAACCTGCTCTCGGTCTACCTGGTCGCCCGTTTACCGGCTCGCGGCATCCTCATCAAGGTCTCCGGTCGGATCGATCCCAACTCCTCGAACGGCAATCTGGTCGCCACCTTCGACGGCCTGCCGCAGCTTCCCTACACCGAGCTGAACCTCACCTTCCGCACCGGCCAGCGAGCCCTCCTGGTCACCCCGAGCGCCTGCGGCGCGGCGGTCACGACCACCGACCTGCTCCCCTGGGCCGGGGCTGGAGGCATCCGCACCGCCACCGCGACGACCATCAAAAGCGGGGCCGGAGGCGGCCTCTGCCCCGCCGGGCCACCCCCCTTCGGCCCCAAGGTGGTCGCCGGCGGCGTCAACTCCAACGTCAACTCGTACACGCCCTACTTCGTCCACATCTCCCGCGAGAACGGGGAAGCGGAGATCACCTCCTACTCGCTGGTCCTGCCGAGGGGCATCACCGGCAAGCTCGCGGGCATCCCCTTCTGCCCCGACTCCGCGATCGAGGCGGCGAGGACGAGGAAAGGCTTCGCCGAGGCAGCCAGTCCCTCGTGTCCCGGCGCGAGCGAAGTCGGCCACACCCTTTCCGGCTACGGGGCGGGGTCGACGCTCTCCTATGCCGCCGGCCGGGTCTACCTCGCCGGGCCCTACCATGGCACCCCGCTTTCCCTGGTGACGATCAACCCCGCCACCGTCGGACCCTTCGACCTCGGCACGATCGTCGTCCGCTCGGCCTTCGCCATCGACCCCCGCACGGCGCAGCTCCAGATCGACTCCGCCGCGTCGGACCCGATCCCCCACATCCTCGGCGGCATCCCCCTGCATCTGCGCGACGTGCGCGTCTACCTCGACCGGCCGGAATTCACCCACAACCCTTCCAGCTGCGCGCCAGCGGAGCTGGTCTCGACCCTGGGAGGGTCCGGCGCCAACTTCGGCGACCGCGGCGACGACACGACCGCGACCTCCTCGCGCCGCTTCCAGCTGCTCAACTGCCTCACGCTCGGCTTCAAGCCGAAGCTCGGGGTGCGACTGCGCGGCCCTTCCCGCCGCGGCGCCTATCCGCAGCTCCGTGCGACCTTCGCCGCCCGGGGGCCTCAGGACTCGAACCTGAAGGAAATCGCCGTTGACCTGCCCCGTTCCTTGTTCCTCGCCCAGAACCACATCAAGGGCATCTGCACGCGCGTCCAGTTCAACGCCGACAGGTGTCCCGCCAATTCCGTCTACGGCTCGGCCGTCGCTCACACGCCGCTTTTCGACACGCCGCTGCGCGGCGACGTCTACCTGCGGTCCTCCAACCACAAGCTCCCCGATCTCGTCGCCTCGCTTCACTCCGGCTCGATCCACATCGTGCTCGAAGGGGAGATCGGCCCAACCAAACAAGGGGGCATCAACGCCCTGTTCAGGGACCTTCCCGACGCGCCCATCAGCCGGTTCGTGATGACGTTGAACGGCGGCAAGCAGGGCCTGCTGCAGAACTCGGCGAACATCTGCCGCATTCCACCCAAGGCGACCGTCAAAGCGCTGGGGCAGAACAACCTCGGGGCCGAGTTCTCGAGCGTTCTGAGGGGACAGTGCGGAAAGAAGAAGGGCAAGAAAACGAAGAGAGGGAGCAAATGAGGTTGAGACGTATGCACGCGGCGCTGACGGCGCTCTGCGCGATGGTCCTCTCGCTGGGGACCACGACGCCTCCCGCGAGTGCCGCGGTCGACCCGATCTTCACCTACGCCGCTCCCGTCCAGGTGCCTCCCGGCAACGGCTTCAACGGGCCCTGCGGACTCACCGTCGATAGCGTCGGGAACGTCTACGTCTCCGACTACTACCACCACGTCGTCGACGTCTTCGGCGCCGGCAGCAGCATGCCGTATCTAACCCAGCTCAAAGAAGTGGACCCTGCCAGCGGGCCCTGCGGTCTCGCCAGCGACTCGACGGGCAAGGTCTACGTCAACGTCTATCACCGCAATGTCATCCGCTACACGCCGGCGTTCTACCCTCCCGGCTCCAACACCGCCTACTCCGCCGGACCCGTGATCGACACCGGCAACCCGACCGGGGTCGCGGTCGGCGCCAGCAACGCGGTCTACGTCAACAACCGCGATCGGATCACCGTCTACAGCTCGGCCGGGGTGCAGACGGGGACGATCGGGGTCGGCTCCATCGGCGACGGCTACGGACTCGCCGCCACCGCCACCCACGTGTTCGTCGCCGACGCCGCCTCCAACACGGTCAAGGTGTACGAGACCGCCACCGGGGCGCTGACGCTGACGATCGCCGGGCCCCCGGGCGGCTTCGCCTCGCTGCGCGACTCCGCGGTCGCGGTCGATCGCGTCAACGGCCATGTCTACGTCGCCGACCGCCGCGGCTCGCCCTACTCCGAGCGTCCCGAATCGACGATCCAGGTCTTCAACGCGGCCGGCGCCTACGTCGGCCATCTCAAATACAACGTGATCGACGCGGCACCGGTCGGCCTCGCCGTCGACAACTCGATCAGCGTCAACCAGGGACGGGTCTACGTCACCTCCGGCAACACCACCGGCGCCCGGGTCTACGCCTACACCAAGGAAGCCGCGACGACGTCGCCGCCGCTGCCATCTCCCTCCGCTGTCGCGAGCGCGCCTCCCTCCGAGCTTCCTGACAAAGCCGAGCGCCGGGTCGCCGTCGCCGCCGCCGGCGACGGGCCCTCAACCGCCACCGCCTCCGAGATCGCGCAGGACGGCAATCTGCGCCTCGACGTCAGCGGCCAGATCTCGCCCAAGAAGCTGCCGCGCAAAGGTACGGCGCCGATCGCGGTCGAGGTCGGCTGGAGCGTCGCCACCACCGACGGCGCCCCGCCGCCGAAGCTGAAGAGGCTGGCGATCGAGATCAATCGAGCTGGCCGCTTCGACCTCGAGGGGTTGCCGACCTGCCCCTACGCGAAGATCCAGCCGGCCTCGACCGGCAGAGCCCTTGCCAACTGCCGCTCGGCCCTGGTGGGGAGAGGCAGCTTCAAGGCCCTGATCGGTCTCGCCGGCCAGGAAAGCTACGTCACCCAGGGCGAGATGCTCATCTTCAACGGCCTGCGGGGCAAGAAGCCCGTCCTCTACGGACAGATCTACTCGGCGTCCCCGTTCGCCAACTCCTTCGTCATCCCGTTCGCGCTGAAGGAGATCGACAAAGGCCGCTACGGGACCTCGCTGACGGCGACGCTGCCCGCTGCCCTTCGCGCCTGGGGATCGCTGACCGAGATCCAGATGCGGTTGAAGCGCGACTTCGCCTACGAGGGCAGGCGTCGCAGCTTCATCTCCGCTGGCTGCCCCGCTCCGAAGGGCTTCGACGAAGTTCCCTTCGCCCTCGCGCGCACCAGCTTCGAGTTCCTCGGTGGCCTGAGCACGAGCGTGACGCTGACGCGGGCCTGCAAGGCGAGGGGATGAGGAGACTCGCCCCGCTCGCGGTCGCGCTGATCGTCCTCCTCCTCTGTGGTTGCGGGGGCGACACGGCGGGCACCGGTTCGGATTCCGCCGCCGCTCCCCCGGTCGAGCACCGCGACTCCGGCGATGCCGCCGAGCGGTTCAAGGGCAGCGAGTCTGACAACTCCATCCAGGAATTCGGCGAGGAGGCCGATGCCGCGGAGCTCACCGAAGCTGCCGCGGCTCTGCACGGCTACCTCGACGCCACCGCCCGAGGGGACTGGGAGGCCGCCTGCCGATTCCTCGCCAAGTCGATCCCCCAGCGGCTCGCCATGGCCATGGGAGCTGGAGAGGCGAACTGTCCCACCCTCCTGGAAGCGTTCTTCGCCCGCACCGCGCCAGCGGCTTTCGTCGAGGCCGCCAGCGCCGACGTCAGCTCCTTCCGAGTCGGTGGCGACCACGGCTTCGTGCTCTACCACGGCGCCAAGCAGGTGGACCTTCAGATGCCGATGGCGCGCGAAGGCGAGCGCTGGAAAGTCGCGGCGGTGGCAGGCACCCCCCTGCCCTGAGTGCTGCCCTTCCGTCGGGGAGGTCCGATCGCTAAGGTCTCGTGGGGGCGGGGACCGTAGCTGGTCATACAGGAGGTTTAGATGGGTCGACTGGGACGAGGAGTCTTCGTCGCGGCGGTTGCCGCGCTGGCCGCGCTCTGTCTCAACCTCAGGCCGGCTACCGCCGAGCGAGTCCAGAACGGCGACCTGATCGTCTCCCTCAACGGCCGGATCGCACCGCGCGAGCTGCCGCGGGGCCGCCTCGCCCCGGTCGGCGTCCAGCTCGAAGGGAGCATCCGCACCGAAGACGGCGGCCCCCTGCCTCGTCTCGACGAGGTGAGGCTCGAGCTCGCCGGTGGGGGACGGCTGTCGACCAAGGGGTTGGCTCGATGTCCGGCGGGGCGCCTGCGGAACGCCGACAGCCATCAGGCCCTGCACCGCTGCGGGGACGCGCTTGTTGGCCGAGGGCTGTTGTCGGCCGAGATCGCGATCCCGGAGCAGAGCCCGTTCCTGTTGAGAGGCCGCCTGCTTGCCTTCAACGGCACGGTGAAGGGGAGACGGGCGATCTGGGTGCACGTGTTCTCCTACGCCCCGCCGATCTCGGTTTCCTTGCCCTTCACGATCAGTCGTCGCGAGGGGGGGTTCCAGACCTCTCTCGTGGCAGCGCTGCCGGAGTGGATAGGCCCCTACCCCCGCCTTGCCTTCTTCGACTTCACCCTCTTTCGGCGCTTCGAATTCCGCGGCCGGAGCCGCAGCTACGCGAGCGCCTCCTGTCCGATCCCGACGCCCCTCACCGCCGGCTTCGTCACCTTCGCCCGCGCTACCTACAGCTTCGAAGACGACCGTCAGCTCGATGTCGAGTCGGTTCGCGGCTGCCGGGCGAGGGAGAGATAAACAGAAATATCCACGTACCAACGCGGCCCAAGCGCTGACGTAGACTCTGCCCCAATGGGAGGGACTTTCGGTTGGTGAGACACCGCCGGCCCCTCGCGGGCCTCGTCGCCGTGCTGCTCGCCTGCGGGGCCCTGGGCCTGCTCGGACTGGGAGTCGAGGACGAGCTGGCGCCGCTCTCGCTGAAGGTGCCAGGAACCTCGGCGGCCGCCGGGGAAGAGCTGGCGGACAGCCATTTCGGCGACTCTTCGCCATTCATCGTGCTGCTGCGTGGTCCGGCTGCTGCCGTCGATCGGCAGGGGACCGATCTGGTCGCGGCATTGCGCCGCGATCGGCGGGCGACCGTGATCTCTCCCTGGGATCGCGGCTCGGTCGAAGCGCTTCGACCGAGCCGCCGCAAGGCACTTGTTTTAGTCGACTACCACGTACCACTCGCCGTCGCGATGCGGCAAACGGTACCGGCGCTGGAACGGACGCTGGAGGCGCGGATACGAGCCCCGGTGACGGCGACGCAGTCGAGTTTCGCCTCCGTCTCCCGCGCCCTGCAGGAGGAATCCCTCGACGCGACCGAGCGCGCCGAGTTGCTGGCGGCGCCGCTGCTGATCCTCGTCCTGCTGCTGGTCTTCCGCTCCGTCGTCGCGGCGGCGATCCCCCTCGCCTTCGGGGCGCTCACCGTGCTCGCCGGCCGTGGGGTCCTCGCCCTGCTCTCCGGGGTGATGACGATCGACGCGCTCTCGCTCGTCGTCTGCACGATGATGGGGCTGGCGCTGGGGGTCGACTACTCCTTGCTGATCGTCTCCCGTTTCCGCGAGGAGTTGGAGCGGCGCGGGGACCCCTGGCGAGCAGCCGCCGCGACCCGGGCCAGTGCCGGCCGCACCACCCTGTTCGCCGGCACGACGCTGGTCGTCGCCCTCGTCTTTTCCGCCTTCCTGCAGCCCGGCTCGCTGCTGCTCTCCCTCGCCACCGCGACCGCGGTCGTGACCGTGATCAGCGTCGTCGTCTCGACCCTGGCGGTGCCGCCGCTGCTGGCCCTGCTCGGCGAGCGCATCAACGCCGGCCAGGTCGGTCGCCCCGCCCAGCGCCCGGGTCGCACCGTCGCCGGCCTCGCCGCCGCGGCCCTGCGCCGACCCGTCCTTGCCGCCGCCCTGGTCGCGGTGCCGCTGGTCCTGCTGGCGCTGCCCGCCCTCGCCTTCACCACCGGGGCCCCCGGCATCGACGAGCTGCCGGGCTCGAACCAGGCGCGTGAGGACGCGGAAACGATCGACGCCGCCGTCGGTCCCGGCTGGGAGGCGCC
>WUUC01071482.1_pt1 | contig 19379 bp, 10 predicted proteins | sample 6278441 | NCBI WGS metagenome assembly WUUC01 (sample SAMN13675441, study PRJNA597444) | soil metagenome | isolation source: soil | place: USA: Washington | collected 2017-10 | reverse complement strand
CACGAGCGCGAGCATGGCGGGGTACGTCAGCCCGAACGGGCAGAACGTCTTCGGCGCTACGCTGCGCACGTTACGCGATGTTGTCACTTCGTTCAAGAACCCCCTGGAAGTGTCAGTGCGTAGCGTCGACGTGGCGGTCAAGGGGCCTGACCCTGATGGAGCGCTGGCTCTGCAAAAAGCCTCCATCAGCCCGACGCTCTACCGCGGAGGCGAAACCGACCTGGCCGGGGCCATCGCGTCTTTCGACCCCAACCGAGAGCCCGTCGGGGGGCAGGCGGCCGGGAACGGTGTGGCCGTCGAGGAGCAATCGGAGCCGTCAGAGCGTTTCCACATCCTTATAACTGATGGCGTGCAGTCGAAGAAGTCGCAGGATACCAAACAAGCCTGCCTGAAGGGCTCGGACCCAACCTGCGTCAGGGAGAAGATCATCAACCTGCTGAAGAAGAACTGGGGCGCGTACGTCATCGGGCTGCGCAGCCAGTTCCACGGCACGGTCTATTCCGAGGTCAACCCCTCAGTCAGGGTGCAGTACGACACGAGCGACAACAATCCGAAGCGCTTCCGCCCATTTTATCTCTACATCTTCTCGCCCGACCGTGCCGCGCTGGACGAATTCGTGGCGACGCTCAGGGAGCGGCTCCGTCCCGCCATCCCGGCCGAGACGATGCGCGTTCTCGCTCTAACCTCGCCTTACACCGAGAAGACGCAGAAGGCGGAGGTCACGATTCCAGACGGCTCCGCGGATGCCGTCACGATCTACGAACAGCTCGACGAGCCGGCGCGGCTAGCGCTGGAGGTCGACCCCAACGTGGAGGAGGCGGCCGCGCTGCCCGTCGACGTCGCCGTGGAGATGACCTGGTCACAGCACGTCCTTGACAGCGGCACGCCGCCGGAGCTGGCGTCCCTGCTGAAGTGGCAGGTCACGCCCATCAAGCCGGCGGAGGGGGAGACGGAGCCGGGCGGAGTGAGCGTGCGCTACCCCACCGTCAAAGTGGACTCGAAAGGTGGCGGCGTCCTGAACGAGCAGGGGCGGGTGCCTGTACGCCTCACGGTCGGGTGGCCGCGCACGACGGCCAAGCCGGCTTGGCGTGCCTACGCGCTACGAGGCTACTTAGACCTCAGCATGGGGCATGAGCCGCTACCGTGGATAAAGCAGTGGTCGACCGATCTTGACATCACCGCCGACCGGGCCGACCGAACTTTGAACCTGGAGAGCGTCCTCACCGGGCTGTGGCGTAACCCTATTCTGGAGGGGCAGGTGGTGGCGGAGGTGTTTCTGCAAATCGGGCCGCAGTGAGGTGCAGCGCGGCCTGTCCGGACGGAGGTTGAGAGATGCTTGCTTACGCGCTTCTGGCGAACGATTTCTTACGCTTCTTCACCGAGGATCGGCGGAGGGGCTGGGAGGAGACGGCCACTAGCTGGCTAATCACCGCGGTGGTCATCTCCATCCTCTGCTCCGGCGGCATGCTGCTCTACAAGTTCTTACAGCGGAGGGCCGCGGGCAACATCAAGGAGCAGTCGTGGAGCCGCGGCGAGACGGTGCTGCTCATGCTGGCCGGGCTCATCCCCGTCCTCTTCCTCGTGCTCCTCGTGTGGTACTCGTACCCGAACTACTACAACGTGATGCGTCTGCCCGGCCTCTTCAAGGGCATCGCCTTCGCGTGGCTGGTGTACCTGTTCTTCATGGTCGTGGGGCATCTGGCGGGGCCGTGGCGGCGCGATCTGGTCTAGGGAGGTGTGTGAATGAAGAACGTCTTTATCGCCATCGGCGGCAGCGGCACGAAGGCCGCGGAGTCGCTGGTGCGGCTGCTCGCCGTCGGCTTCCCGACGCACAAGCGAGACGGAGTCTATTCGAGCGCGGGCGACTCGCTCCAGATATGGCGCATCGACCCCGACCGCAGCGCGGGCGCGACCGTCTCTTTGCAGAACTGCATCCGCGAGTACGAGGACTTGCAGAAACACATGGACGACGCGGCGCTGCGCGGCTCGGTGGCGAGCAGCCGCTGGGCGATGGACCTCGACACGCGCATCCGCGACCTCGACCCGCTGCAACTGCCGCGCGCGGGCGACACGGACAACGAGGTCAAATCGCTGGCGGGCGTGCTCGACTCGCAGTACCGGAACAACCTCCGGCGCTCGACCTCGCTGCTCGCACCCTTCTACGCGCAGAAGGATTTGGAGGTCGAGATCGACCGCGGCTTCTATCAGAAGCCCTTCATCGGCGCGGCCGTCATGGCTATCTTCGCCGCCTCGCTGCGCGACGAGTCCTCGCCCGGCGGGAAGGAGGCGGGTCTGACGGCCTTCCACAACAACCAGACCAACTTCTTCGTCTGCGGGAGCCTGCACGGCGGCACGGGCGCGTGCGGCGTCCCCGTGATGGGCCGATTCCTCGGCGCGCGCAAGAAGTCAAATCCGGGTTGGGGCTGGCGCGTCGGGGCCTGCCTGCTCGCGCCCTACTGCGTGCCGCCGCAGCCGCCCTTCCACGCGCTCAGGGAGGGGGAAGAGGCTACCGACCGGCTCGTCGAAGACCTGCTCCAGTCGCACAAGGACGACCCGGCCTTCGCCGAGCTGACGCCCGAGAAGAAGCGCGACCTCGTCAAGCAGATTCTCAACGGCTTCTACGCCGACCCGGACGACATGGAAGACCGCGCGCGCCAGGGGCTCGCCTACTACAAGGACTACAGCGCCGAGTACTTCGACGAGCTTTACCTCGTCGGCAAGCCTGAGCCCGACAAGCTCAAGGTGTGGAGCAACGGCGGGAGCAGCCAGCGCAATCCGCTCAACTCGGCGGAGACGGTCGCCGCCCTCGCCGCCCTCAACTTCTTCTCGGGCGCTAACTCCGGCAACCCCGAGTCGTACCTCATCGGGTCGTCCACGCACGACCTCAACTCGCAGAAGATGAGCGTGCGCCACCTGCCCAAGTACCGGCTCGGCCGGGAGGCGGGCAGCGACGATATCGACCCCGAGAAGTGCTTCCTTGCCACGGCGGCGCTCCATCATCTGCTGCTGCACCAGATTCGCTGGGACGTGGAGGCGCGTCGCTGGCAGGGCATCGAGGCGCTGCGGCAGGTCTACATGAACAACGAGACCCGCAAGGAGACCGACTACCAGCACTACCTCAAGGCGGCGGAGCTGCTCGCCGGGGCCATCCGGGCCCTGCTCGACCCGAACCGCGCCATGGGGTGGGACGGTGCCGACGCCGCGCAGATAGAGCGGCTACTGTCGAGCGACCCGGCGCAGGTCAAAGATGTCTCCGAGAAGCTGTCCAAGCGGCTCATGCGTAACGAGCCGCGGGGCTCGCTCGACCTCGGCGGCTCGACCCTCAAGCTGACCACCGCCGACTTTGGCGGCTGGTTCCCCTCGGGGACACAGTTCACGCGCGGCGAGTACCTGCGCTACGTCTGGTCGGAGCTATTCGCGCGGGCCAAAGACGTGATGTAGCGAGCGCCGCGGGGCCGCCCCGCCGCGGCCCGCGTTCGCAGAGGAGATATCGAGATGGAGAACGGCAAGCGCAAAGAGTTTCTGAACCTGGGCATCCTCGGCGGCGACGCGGGGGTGCCGGAGCGGCGCGGCTTCCGCGCCATCAAGACCGATTACATCAGCAGCCCCGAGTACGACGGGCGGTTCTTCGAGACCTTCCCCACGACTTGGGCCAGCGCCTACGCCTTCCGCAAGTCCCTCGCCGCCGAGCGGCAGACCGACTTCGGCGTCGTGGCCGCCGACGACGAGGCAGCCGTCGCCGCCACCGAGGAGTGGATGTCGCTCTTCCTGCTCCACTACTTCGGCACCATCAGGCTCGTCGAGTACAAGCGCGAAGACCTTGAGAAGGACTACGACAAGGACCTCTGGCTGGCGCTCAGCGGCACGTACCCGAGCGCGCGCGAGGGCGGCCTGGCCTCGGTCTCGCTGCTTGAGACGAACGAGGGGACGGTGGTTGGCGCTTACTACCCGGACGTGATCTTCTTCCCCAGCCGCGGTCGCGGTGCCTGGGGGCGCGACGAGACGCTTCAGCGTTTCCTCGTCGGCAGCAAGCTCTCGTGGGACCTGGCCCGCCGCAACCTGCTGACCGACGAGCGCAAGATGCGCGACTTTCAGGCGCACCTCGGGCGCATCCCGGCGCTGCTCCCGAATAAGATTTTCAAGGAGCGCGTCGCGAAGTTCCTTGAGGCGAACTTCTTCGACATCGTCGAGGCCGGGGGCGAGCTCGACCCGAACCCGGCGAAGTGGGAGATTCCGGGCAACATGCCGCCCAGCGAGCAGGAGCTGCTGGAGCGCTACCCGCTCGCCGTCCAGAACACGGACGGCGGTAAGAACTACTACCTCGTCGCGGGGATGCCCTTCCGCTCCGAGTGGATGAAGACGCCGCTGGTGGCCGACTGCACGCCGCTGCACTATCGCGCCCGCACCGGCGACAACGTCATCAGCGTCCAGGTGCGTGGGCGCAGCGTCCCGTGCCCGCTCAGCGACAAGGACAAGATTGTCGTCCTCAAAGACCTCTTCCTCGCCGACCAGCCCTACTGGTGTAAGGTCTCGCGCGCCAGCGACTCCTACACGACGCGGTCGCGCGCCGTGCACCGCGTCGATTTACGCGACAACATCCTGCGCGGCGACGAGTTCGCGCTCTGCCTCGCCCCGATTCGGCGCGAGCTGCTGGCGCACTTCCCCAGCCTCTTCCAGAACGCGCAGGTCATCACGGCCACGCCCGACCTCCAGCGCCCGAGCGTCGAGTGGACGTTCCACCTCTCGGGCTACGAGGTGCGCTGGCAGACCTCGCCGATGCCGCAGGCCGAGATGCCCAAGACGACGCTCGCCCTCTGGCCGCCGCGCGTCTCAAGCAAGTGGCGCTTCTACGTCGCCTACGGGACAGGCAGCAAGGAGGCGTGCGGGCGCTGGCACCTCGTCGACGAGAACGGCGCGCAGGGGCAGGAGGTGCCGCTCGAAACCGACGACTACATCAGCGTCCTGCCAAACATCGGGCGCTCGAACCAGCCGCGCGCGCTGCTCTTCACCGACAACAAGGATCGCGAGCGCGGCATCCTCTTCCTCGGCGAGCTCGACCGCCAGAACGTTGATGCCAGCGCGCAGTCGAAGGCGACGCTCGCCGTCGACTTCGGCACCAGCAACACCTGCGTCGCCTACAAGCGCGGCGACACCTCCGAAATCCTCCGCTTCGGCCTCAGCCCGCTCATGCTCTGGGGCCAGTCGCCGGAGTTGGAGAACCCCGGCTTCGTCCCCTTCCAGTGGGGGGGGAAGAAGGGTTTCTTCCCGACCATCCTGCTCTCGCGCCGCAGCGCGCCGCAGCTCGAAGAGGTGAAGGCCGACGAAATCAGGCCCGAACACCTCTTCAGGGTGGATATCCCGGGCCTCCATTACGAGATGGAGTTTGCCCTGCTGGCCGGCGACTTCAACCGCCTCTGGGAAACCCACTACAACATGAAGTGGGACTTGGGCATCCAGACCCCGTGGCGGCCGCTCTTCCTCGGGGTGCTGCTGCTCTATGCTCACGCCGAGATGTTTTTTAAGGGGGCGCAGGGGGCTGAGACCGACAGCTACGTCTTCACCTACCCGCTGGCCTTTTCCGACCACGACCGTGAGGGCTTCCACACGGAGGCGAAGAAAATCATCGGCCGCGTGCGGCAAATGTGCTACAGCACCGACCCTGACCCGGAGAAGGTCAAGTATATCGCCAACGTCGACGAGAGCACGGCCATCGCGCGTGCCACACACTCCTCGGCCATGTCGGCTACGATGGAGGTCTTCATCGACGTCGGCGGCGGCACCGCCGACATCGCCATCCGCAACGGCGAGAACTTCCTCGTGCTCGACAGCATCAAGGTCGCGGGCAACACCTTCTTTCGCTTCGCCAGGAAGAACCTCGACGGGAGCGTGGTCGGGGCCGCCGAGTTCAGGCGTCACGTCGTCATGCTCTTCGGCGGCGGCCCGCAGGATGAACTGAAGATAAACACCGAGTTTCTGGACTTCGGCACCTACTACTCGTGCTCGATTAACCGCCTGCCGACCGACCAGTTCATGAAGGGGGAGGGACGCGTCATCCAGGAGAAGATGGGCACCCTCTCCTACCAGCGCTACCGCTCGCGCCTCTTCTTCCGTCACATCATCGCCTACGCGCTGCTCCAGGCGTGCGCCGCGGCCGTCGACAGCCGCTCCGTCCCGCAGGAGGGCATTCGCCTCATCATGGGCGGCAACGCCTGGGGGCTGCTCATGTTCGCCGAGATCAAGCGGAAGAGCAGCGTGCTCAAGGAGGAGGCCGACGGCATTCTACAGCTTCTCAAGGAACGCCTCGCCAGCTCGGTCTCGGAGGAGGAGGCCAAATTCCTCGCCGCCCTCCAGATAGCCGACGTAAAACTGCTCAACGAGGAAGACCTCAGCAAGGCGAAGACGGCCGTGGCTCTGGGGGCGCTGATGAAGCTCGGCACGGGTACGCCGAGCGACAAGGATCGCTCGCGCCCGTACGCGGGCGTCACGATTCGCGGCCTGAAGGTTGACGCGCACGATTCGTCGGAGATGCGCTGGCACGACCGCTGGGGCTTCGAGGAACTGCGGCGCAAACTCGGTTCGGTGGACGAGATACGCACTGTCAGGTTCGATCAGCCGAAGGAGTTGAGCAAGCCCTATGACGCGGCACTCACCGTCTTCACCTCGCTCGGCAACGTCGGCAATAACAGAGTAGACAACATGCCGGGCGCGTCGTGGCGCGACATGAACGGCGGGTTGTGCGAATGGATCGCGCAGCTCAAGGGCAACGACCTCGGCCCCGCGCCGATCAACTACTTCCTCTCCTCCATCCTCTACCCGGAGGACGCCGCCCATCACGACTTCCTCGACACACTGGCCGCTACCAACGGCAACCACAAAAAGGAAGGCAGGTGAGGGGTAACAGATGACGGAGAATAAACTCCTTGCGATATTCCTGTTCGTGCTCGCGGCAGTGTCCGCGCTCTTCCTTGGTTACCTCTTCCTCTGGCCCGAGCAGGCGGCGACGAACCTGCCCTCCGACAACACCAGTCCACCATTAAACGTGGCGCAAGCGGAGAAAGAATTTCGGGACGCCGGGAGGCAGCGCGAGACTCTGACCTTCGAGGCCGAGCAGGCGAGGAATAAAGCCAACGAGGCAAAGGAGGCGGCAGACAATTTCCAGAGGATAGCTGCCAAGAACGGGGTTGATATCAACGACCCGAACTCAAAAACTGCCATCGCCCGAGGAGTCCAGAAAAGGGCGGAGCAGGACGCAGAGAAGGCCGAGCGTATGGCTAAAGATGCGGACGATAAATATAGGTCGGCGGAGAGCAACCTGTTTAAGGCGCGGAACCCATCTATAAACCCTGGCCCGGTCGTCACACAGCCCCCTGTGGGCACACAGTCCCCTGTGGGGCCAGTCACATCTCCGACAGTTCAGACCTCCTTTCTCGACAATATCGCCAACTGGCTGCCCACAGTCCTCGCCCTGCTGAGCTTGGCCCTCGTTTTGGCGCTGTTCTGGTGGACGTGGAAGCTACAGAAGAACATCAACGTGGCGATTGGAGACCTTGCGAACATTCTACTCAACAAGCAGTCGGATAAGTTCGCAGAGTTGACCCCCGCGGTCGCCGCGCTCAAGGACGTGCAGGACAGGCTCGCGAGGTTGCAGACCGACTTGACGAAAGCCCGTGAGGACATCCAAACCGAGCGGCAGACGAGACAGACCGAAAAACGCCTGACCGGTGACGGCACACGGCAAACTACTGCGTCGGACATGCGGACAGCCCCGGAGCCGCCCGTCACGGACGAGGTGGTCTTCCCCATTGCGGCCGGCTCGTTTCTTGACCGCATCGGGGGCGCGCGGCAGATCATCAAGCCCGACCCGCTGAAGGGCATCCTCGTCAGAGACCCGGAAGATCGCGGGCAGTTGGTGCTCGTCAACGACCGCAGCGTGCCGGGCGGCCAGCTTTGCATCGTCCCGCGCATCACGCGCCTGCGCGCCGCGCAGGACTTTCACAACCACTACGAGAAGTTCTACGACTGCGGGCACCCCGGAGCGGGCGACGTCTGGATCGCTCAGCCGGCGGTGGTCACGAGCGTGGACGGCGGCTGGTCGCTGCTGGAGAAGGGCATTCTGGAGATTAAGAACTGACCGGGTGGCCGCGCGCGTGGGGCGCGGCGGGCGTTGATTTAACCTTCAGCCTGATGGGGCGCAGTTCTATGCGGCATTAACTCCTTCGCCTCGCGCCGGCCCTCCCGCCGGGTGTCTATCGAATGCAACAGCCGAGCGACGCGCGTCAGGTTCGTTTGTTCTGCTTTGAACACGGCAGGCCCACCACGGACTATGCCGGCGCGACGATCTTCTGTGACCGCGACGAGAGGGACGGCCACGTCCTCGCCCGCGACTTTCCCTTCGCGGACGACTGGGAGTACTGCTGCGACTGCGAGTGCTTCTACACGCTGGAGCAGGCGCGGAAGGTCAGGGCCGCGGAAGGCCAGGACGCAGCGCGGTGCCCGGCCTGCGGCAGGCAGTCGATACGCCACTACCTCTGCGCGGGCTGCAAGGTCATCAGCCACAAGTCGGGCGAGAAGGTGCACGCCGTCTACTCTATTAAGGCGACCGGCCTCGTTCACCCTACCTGCCCCGGCTGCCTCAAGCCCACTTCGTCCCCGGTTCAGGAGCACGAGTGCCACCTCCTCGGCCTCGGCTACACGACCTCGCGCGCGTCCTGCCCGTTCTGCAAGCTGGTCATCTCGCCCGACGCGCCGGCCGCCGTCGTCCGCGAGGTTCCGGCGCGTGGCGGGGAAGCGGCCGCCGCCGCAGCACCCACCGCGGCGGAGCCCGCGCCGCCCGCCCCGGCCCCGCGCCCCGCAGCCCCGCAGCCCGCGAAGCCGAACGCCGCCAGAAGCACGACCGCCGAGAGAAGTGTGCCCGCGGCTCAAAGCACGTTGGCCGCCCGTGCCTCGGATGCCGGGCGGGTCGCGAAAGGCTACCCCATTCCCGCAGACGCTTCGGGGAAGAGAACGACCACGCCGCAGAAGGCGACAGCCTCGCAGCAGCAGCCGACGGACTCCGACAGGCCGAAGTGGCACAACGCGCGCCGCGCCCTCCTGTCGGTCAGCGTGATAATCCTGCTGCTTGCGGCATCCGCCGCCCTCTACCTTTACCTCGACCGGTATACGCAACCACCTGTCATTCAAGAGAGTCGTTTGATGAGCGTCGCCGACGCGCAGAAGGCGGTTGACGCCGCGAAGTCGAAACTGGTTCCGCGGGAGAGACTGCAACAGGCGAGTGATGAGTTGAACGAGGTCCGTAGAAAGACCAATACCCTGAAGACCAAGTGGGAGATGCTCAGGGGAGACACGCTTCGGGCCGGCAAAGACCCTGACGACCCGGTTAAATCGCCTAGAACTACCGGCGCCAGGAAAGATTACGAAGTGGCGAGGGTGGAGGAGGGGGAGAGGTCGAAGGAGTATGCCGAGCTGACCACACAGAACAACAAGGCGCGGGAAGACCTGCGAGTCGCCGAGGACGCCCTCGCCGCCGCGAAGGCGCGAAGCTTAGACACAGTTGGACAGGCACAACCCGCGCCGGAGGCCATACAGGACGAAGGCATGCTCGCCGCCGTCGCCGCCTGGCTCCCGGTGTCACTCGTCGCGCTGGCCGCCATCATCTCCTGCGTCCTCGTCATCTGGGTGTGGAAGCTTAACAGGGAGGATGATGAGACGGTCGATGATATGTATCTTCGAGTGCGCAGGCTTCAGAAGCAGTCTGATGGGCTGATGTGGCGAGTGCATGAGCTTGAGAGCAGCTTATCTGGTCTCAAGGACGTGCCCGACAAGCTGGCGCAGTTGCAGGATGACGCGGCGAAGGTTCGGGACGTGCTTCGCAACGCGCGCCGAGCCGAGCCGGCCGCGCAGAGCCCGCAGAGTGTGACGCACAAAGACGGCGGCACGGCGGCCGTGAGGTTTTACCGCGATTCGGATGTCGGAGCGCCCGCCTACGAGGAGACGGTGGACTTCCCCATCTCGGCCGAGTCGTTCCTCTCGCGCATCTCTGGTCAGCGGCAGATGCCGATTAGACACGATCCCCTCAGGGACATCCTCGTCAAGGATGAGGACGGCGTGGGTCTCCTGATGTTAGTGCGCGACGGGAGCGTGTACGGCGGACAGCTCTGCATGGTGCCGGGCATGACGCGCCTCAACACCGTGCAGGAGTTCTACTACAACTACAATCCGTTCTACGACTGCGAATGCCCCTCTGCGGGCTATGTCTGGATCAACAAGCCCGCGCTGGTCGTCAAAGTCGACGGCGGCTGGAAGCTGCTGGAGAAGGGCGTTCTGGAAATCAAGTGCTGAGGGGTGGGCGGCGCTGTGGTGTCGGGCGGAGGGTTCTTGAACGGTAAGCGTTCGTAAACGGTAATGTCGGAGAAAGCAGCCGAGCAGAGTGTACAGGTCTACTGCCCGAGACACGACGCGCACATTGAGGCGTTAGTGGCCGGGAGGGTCGTCTGCGTCAAGGATGACGAGCACGTACTGGCTGAGCGGTTCCCGGCCGAAGCATTCTGGGAGTACTGCTGCGACTGTGAACGCTTCTACCCGTTGGAGCTGGCGCGGGAGAAGAGGGAGAAGGACGGGCTGCCCGACGACCGCTGTCTGAGTTGCCAGAGTGACCTGATTCGGCACTACGTCTGCGCCGAATGTAACGTCATCAGCCACAAGTCCAAAGATAGGGACAGGGGAATCTTCTCGATTTCGGCGACGGGGCTTGTCCGCCCGCACTGTCCAGGGTGCCATACGGCCAAGCCCGTTACGGTCTGGGACCACATCTGCCGCCGCCTGTCTCTCAACTTCACGACGGCGCGCACGTCCTGCCCCTTCTGTAAGGGGGAGATTGCGCCCGAGCCGCACGTCGCGGGACTTCTGACCGAGGGCGAAGGCGGCGCGGCGCTGGCCGTCGTAATGGAGGCGGAGGCCGAAACGTTACCGGCCATGCGCGTCGGGGTCGAACGTGAAGGCGAGACTTCGGCCGTGGCCGTCGGCGACGACGCGGCGCAGGTCGCGGCCGTGGAAGCAGAGCCCGTCGGCCTCCATTCCCCCGGCAAGTTGAAGCGCTTCGACCGCTTCATCGTCTTCTATCACAAGCCGAAGTGGCTCGCGGTGGGAGGCATCCTTGCGCTGTTCCTCACGCTCTTGCAGTTGATGGTCACCGGCCCTATCTGGAGACCCATCCTCAGGATGTTCAACGACCGGCCAGTCTTAAGGATGATAAGGGTCTCCCCACCGAACATCAGCAGCGGCGGGAGCGTTGACCTGACAGCCATCGCGGAGGACGAGGACGGCGACAAGCTTAAATACGACTGGGGGCATTCGACCGGGAAGATAGACGGCGACGGGGCGGCCGTCACGCTGAGCTTTACGGAGTCGGACGGCCGGACGGGCGAGGCTTCGATCAAGGTGTGGCTGCGCGTCTTAGACACCGACGGAGCCTACGTCGAGGACACGGTGCAGGTGGGAATCGTCAAGAACAACCCGCCGGTTCTGAATGACCTCCTCGCGGCGAAGCAGCCGGTCGTGGCCGGCGAGCGCGTGCAGTTGACGGCATTGGCCTATGACCCCGAAGGCGAGCGCCTGCAATACCACTGGTCGCCGACGGCCGGCGTGATCGAGGAAGACGGCCGCGCCGTAGCCTTCCTCAACACCAAAGACATCAACGTCACTTCGGGGGACGTTAAGGTCGGAGTGAACGTTACCGTGCGCGACCAACGCGGCGGGCTTGTCCCGGGCCGCCTGGACATTATCGTGCAGCCGAAACAGATGCCGGAGAGCAATCAGGGGCCCATCTTCCTGCAACGCCCGCCCGGAGAGGCCGACGTGACAGCGGGCGAGAGTCTGGAGCTTGTGGCTTACGCGACGGACCCGGACGGCGACGAGCTGGAGTACGTCTGGACGCCGCAGAGGGGGAAGATCGAAGGCGCGGGCACATCTGTGAGGCTGAACACCTCCGGCCTCAACGCGGCGAAGTCTGACCCGCGCTTGTTCGTCAAGCTGATGGTGAGAGACCGCGGGGGGGCCACCATCTCCAGCGTCGTCCGCGTCAGGATTCTCCCGGCTGAACTGCCGAAGGTCACCGAGCCCGTGCCCGCGCCGCGGCCCGAGCCCACCCCCGCGCCCACGGCCGCGCCCCCGTGACCCCGTCCGCCGGGTGCGCGGGGGTTGGGCTTATTGAAGCAGAGAGGCTGATGAGAGAAGTCGAGCGAAGAATCTGGGTCTATTGCCCGAGGCACAAGGTGGCCTTCGAGGCGCTGACGGCCGGTAAGGTCGTCTGCGCCGCCGACCCGCACGTGCTGGCCGAGCGCTTCCCCGCAGAAGGGTTCTGGGAGTACTGCTGCGACTGCCAGAGACTCTGGCCCTCCGAACTCAAGCACGGGGGGCAGGCGCAGACGCTCTGCCCGGTCTGCGAACGCAGACCCGCGCGCCGCTTCCTCTGCGGGCAATGCGGCGTGATGAGCGTCGCGTCCGACGACAAACACACGAGGCGTCGTCCGCACTCAATCGACGCCTCCGGCGCGGTCGTCCCCGACTGTCCCGGCTGCCGCGCGGCGGCCCCGGCGTCGGTGCGCGCGCACGAGTGCGAGACGGCCGGCGTCTCGTTTCGGACGGCGCGCGCCGCCTGCCCCTTCTGCGAAGAGCCGCTCGACGAGAAGGCACGCCCCGAGGCGGGTCAGAGTTTCCCCACGCGTGCCGCGGCACTGCTGAGCGGTGCGGGTAAGGGCGCGCAAATCGTCAGGGCCGACTACTTGAGAAGCATCCTCGTCAAAGACCCCGAGGGTGTCGGCGAGTTCTCGCTCATACACGACTGGGGCGTGCCCGGCGGCGTGCTCTACCTCATCCCGCGCGTCACGCGCTTCCAGACGCGGCAGGAGTACTACAACTACTACGACAGGTTTTACGAGTGCGCCAGCCCGACGGTTGGCGAGGTCTGGGTCGTGCGCCCCGCCCTCGCGGGCCGCGTCAGCGGCGGCTGGTCTTTGCTGGAGAAGGGCATCCTCGAAGTCAGAGACGGCACGCCGAACAAGCCGCCACCGAAGACCGCGCCAAAGGTCGAAACGAAGAGTCCGCCAAAGGTCGAGGCGAAAAGCCCGCCGAAGGTCGAAACGAAGAGCCCGCCGAAGGTCGAGGCGAAGGTGCAGGCGCAGACGCAGGCTAAGAAGCAGGCCGCCGCACCCAGTCCCGCACCGCCACGCGCCGCGCCCCCTGCCGCCCCGCCGCCCGCGCCGCCCACACAGCGCGCCCGGCCCGAGCCCCCGCGTGAGCAGCCGCGCGTCGAGCCTCCGCCCGCCGCACCACGGCCCGAGCCCCCGCGCGCCTCCGCCGAACCGGCACGCCGGGCCGTGGCTTCGACCGTCATCACGCCCGCGCCCACAGGGGCCGTTTACCGCGTGACGAAAACCCCGGAGACGCCCGCGCCGGGGCGCAGGAGGTTCACGGTCTGGGTCGCCGTCGTGTTGACCGTCGTTACCATCGCGTTCGTCGTCATCACCCTCGCCACGCGCATCGGCAGGGTCTTGCCGAACCGCAACGTCGCGCCGCCGCCCTCAAGCACACCCGCGGGCGGCACGCCGGAGTCGCCGACGGCTGGCGGCCCGCCGCCGGGGATGGTCTTAGTGCCGGGCGGCACCTTCCGGATGGGCAGCAACTTCGAGCAGTTCGAGCAGCCGCCGCACGATGTCGCGGTCGCCCCGTTCTACATCGACGAGCACGAGGTCACCTGCGAGGAGTATGCCGCCTTCGTCAGTGCGACGGGGCATCGGTCGCCGCCCTCCTGGAAGGGCGGCCGGATGCCGGAAGGCCGTGCGCGGTTCCCCGTCACGGGCGTGGACTGGGACGACGCCGGGGCTTACGCGAAGTGGGCGGGCAAGCGTCTGCCCACCGAAGAGGAGTGGGAGTTCGCCGCGCGCGGCACGGACGGGCGGCGCTATCCGTGGGGCGACGTGTGGCGCGCGGACGCCGCCAACGCGCAGGAGACATCGCGGGAGAGCGCGGCCGGTGCGTCGCTCACGGAAGTGATGAAACATCCCACGGGAGCCTCGCCCTTCGGCGTCCACGACATGAGCGGCAACGCGTGGGAGTGGACGGCGAGCGACTTCGCCGTCTACCCCGGCGGCGATGCTTCGCTGTTGGCGAATCAGACGGCCGGCAAAGTAATACGCGGCGGGTGCTACCTGACCGGCCCGGCCGAGGTCACGACCACATATCGTGGCAAGTGGCCCGCGCGGCGCGGCAAGACTTACGACCAGACCGGCTTTCGCTGCGCGATGGACGCCCCCAACAGGTAATGCGCGCGCGGCGCGGGAGGTGCGACATGAAAAAGCTGGTGGCTTGTGGATTCGTGTTGACGGCGCTGTGCCTCTGCGCGCAGTCCGCAAGTGCCTTTCAGGGCGCGAGCGGACGAGACATGAACACACCGTCGAACCGCGGCGGGAGCAGCGCCGGCAAGGGCACGAAGGGCGGCGGCAGCGGCGGCGGCAGGACGCCCGTACGCGAGCAGCCGCCACCCCTCGCGCATATCAGCATCCGCACAAGCCGGCCCGACAGCACGGTCTTCCTCAACGGCGAGAGACTGGGCCGGACGGACGCGTCGGGCCTGCTTCGCCTGCCGGCGCGAAAGGCCGGGCAGTACCGCCTGACCGTCCTCAAGGACGGCTATCACAGGCACGAGCGGGTGCTGAACCTGACGCCCGGCGAGAACGGCTTGCTCGACGTATCCCTGACCGCCATGCCGGGCCGGTTGCGCGTCAATCCCAAGCCTGACGCGGCCGACATTCACATCGGCGGCGTCGGCTCCTACAACGGCTCGGCCGAGGCCGAGTTGCAGGCGGGCGACTACCTCGTGAGGATTACAAAGCTCGGCTACGAGGCGGTCGAGCAGACCGTGAGGCTCAGACCCGGCCAATCGTTGAATCTGACTTTGACACTCATGCCGCTCCCGCCCTCCGACCTGCTCGCCCTCGCCGAGTCGTCGTTCCGCGCCGGACAGTTTGACCAGACCCTGACCTTCGGCGGGATGGCCTACCCGCACCTGTCCACGAACGCGCGGCTCAACTTCATCATCGGCATCAGCCACCTGCGGAAGAATAGTCAGGCTGAGTCGCTCGGCTACCTGCGACGCGCTATCGAGCTTGGCGAGTCTCTCACGTTCAACGTCAAGCACTTCCACAAGCTGAAGAAGGGCGAGGGGCTCTGTCAGGGGCAACTGGTGTTGCGGCGCGGCGAGCTTGAATTCCGCTCGGGGGATAGCCCGGCGGACAGCTTTCGCGTCGCCGTCAACCGGGTCACCGCGATGCGGCTGACCTCGGATAGGGGCGGCGGCCTGAGCATGAAGGTCTACCTGATGGCGCTCGACAAGAAGAAGAAGATGAGAGAGCAGTGGGTGGACTACGACTTTCACCCGCCCGAGGCCGCCTTGCAGAGAAAGGACCCGCGGAAGGCGAACTCGCCGCAGTTCGTCACCTGCTACGGCTGCGCGCCGACCGCACAGTTCTTCTACACCTTCGTCGAGCAACTCAGCCGCTAATGGAGGGGAAGGGGACGACATGTCCAACGAACGTTTAATCCGCGTCTACTGCCCGACGCACAAGACCGGCACCACGGCGACGGCCGCACCCGTCGTCATCTGCGAGAGCGGCGGTCACGCGCTCTCGCAAGGTTTCCCGCACGCCGAGTTCTGGGAGTACTGCTGCGACTGTCAGAGCTTCCGCCCCTCGGAGATAGCCGCCAGCGGCAGGGCGCAGGAACGCTGCATGGTCTGTGACCGCGCGGTCGCGCGCCGCTTTCTCTGCGAGCACTGTCAGGTCATCGGCATCGAGTCGGACGAGGCGTCCAAGCGGAAGAAGCCTTATGTCGTCACGCCCGCGGGCGTCGTCGACCCCGTGTGTCCGGGCTGCCTGCGCGCCGCCGGGCTGCCCGTGCACGCGCACGCGTGCCGCGAGGTCGACGCCACCATCTCGACGGCGCGCGAGGTCTGCCCGTTCTGCAACGATTCGGTCGGGCCGAAGCCCCCGCCCGCACCCGTTCCCACCCCAGTCGTCACCACGCCCCTCAAGCCCCACGTCGGCGGCGTCCGACCCGTCGAGACCCGCCACTGTTTCAACTGCGGCGCGTCCGCCCCCGACGAATTTTGCCCCCGCTGCGGCGCGTCGCAGGCGCTCGCGAGTGAGTGGCGCAGCCCCGTCGCCGCGCCGCGCGACGAACCCCCGCCCGTCGTCATGCCGTCCACGCACGCCGCGGGCGGGTCTGCTGGCACGAACGCCCCGGTCGTCGCGACCGGCCCCTCCACGAAGGGCGTGGTCACCCTCCTCGCCGTCGTGGCTGCGCTCGTCGTGGTCGTCGTCGTCGCCGCCAGCCTCTCGAAGCGGAACACAAACGTCAACACGAACACCTACAACTACAACTCCAACAGCACCTACGCCGAGAGCACCGAGACCAAGCTCGAACGTGCCATCACGAGCGGCAACCTCGTGCAGCCGTTGGGGTCGAGCGCGAAGGACTATTACGACCAGCTCCTGCGTGAGTCGCCAAGCTCCGCCAAGCTGAGCAGCCTCCGCGACAGGCTGCTGCCCTTGCTCAAGCAGAAGCCGGAGCGGATGGTAACAGACCTCTACGAGCCGGGCAGCCCCGACTCGCCGGTCTCCGAGTGGGAGGAGGCCGCGAAGCTGGCTTCGTGGGCCAGCCAGTTGTCGCCCAACGACTCCAAGCTCGAAGCGCGCTCGCTGTTCTGCGAGGGACGCGTTGCCTACCACAAAGAGTATTTGGACGAGGCGCGGCGGCTCTGGCAGCGAGCAAGCGAGCTGGACACGAGCTGGGCGCTCCCGGCCAACGGCATCGGCCTCATCTACGTCCACCCCTCGAACACAGACAAAGACAAGTGGAAGAACGCGCGCCCTTATTACACCGAGGCCATCCGCCGCGACAACGAGTGGGCCGCCCCTTACAACAACCTCGGCACGTCCTACCTGAAGATGAAAGAGTTCGAGATGGCGCGCTCATACTACGAGCGCGCCGCAAAACTCGCCCCGCGCTGGGGTCGCCCGCACGCGTGGCTGGGCGATATCGCGATGTTCAACAAAGACTGCACGACCGCAATCACCGAGTACAAGGCTGCGCTCGATTTGGAGCCGGTCAGCAGGCCGGGCTGGAACGTGACCGAAATCACGCAGAAATATAACAAGGCCCAGAGGGGGGATGGCTGTTACTGACTCGTCGGGAAAGGAGACCTATGCAGAGGCGTGTGCACCCCCTACTCGCGCTCGGGATTGTCGCCGTCTCGGTGGTCGGCACGGTGCTCTTTCTCCAGTGGTTGACGCGACCCGGCCCACGGCCCGATGAGCCGCCGACGAGCGCGAAGCGCTGCGAGGGGCGTTACGAGCTGGCGATACTCAACGGCTTAGTGCTCGACGGACTCGGCAGCGCACCCGTGCGCGCCGACGTGGGAGTCAACGGGGGGCGCATCGTCTGCGTCGGCCGCATCGAGCCGGCCGAGGCTCAGAGCGTGATTGACGCCGCCGGGCTCACCGTCGCGCCCGGATTCATCGACGTTCACACGCACGTCGAGAGGAACCTGCCGACGGGCGCGCAACCCTTCGCGGCGGCGAGCTTCCTGCGACAGGGGGTGACGACCATCATCACGGGCAACTGCGGACGCTCGGCCGTCCCCCTCGGCGCGATGTTCGCGCAGTTGGAGAAGAACGGGACGCAGCTTAACGTCGCCGCGCTCGTCGGCCACAACAGCGTGCGGCTGAGGGTGATGGGCGAGTCCCGGCGCGCGCCCACGCCCGGCGAGCTGGCCGAGATGCAGAAGCTCGTCACGCGGGCGATGGACGACGGCGCGCTCGGCCTCTCCACAGGGCTCGTCTACGAACCGGGGAAGTACTCACACCGTGACGAGCTGGTCGCGTTGGCGCGCGCCGCCGCGGCCCGCGGCGGGCTCTACGTCACGCACCTGCGCGACGAGGCCGCGGAGGGGGTGCCCGCTATCAGAGAGGCCATCGAGATTGGCGAGGCCGCAGCCGCGGCCGTACACATCTCACACTTCAAGGCGCAGGGGCCGAGGCAGTGGGGCACGGCCGACCTGCGCCTCGGCATCATCGACGAGGCGAGGCGCAGGAATCTGAGAGTAACTATTGACCAGTATCCTTACGTCGCTTCGAGCACGAGCCTTGAGCTACTGCTGCCGGACGGCGCACGCGCGCAGACGGCCGCGCAACTCAGGCAGAGCCTCCAGCACCCGCAGGAGCGCGCGCGCCTGCGCGACGAGATGCTGGCGATGCTGCACGCCAACGGCTGGCAGGACTTCTCCTTCGCCCGCGTGGCCTACTGTCCTTCAAACCTCTCGCTCAACGGCCTGAGCGCGGCGCAACTGACCTCCCGAGTGATAACGAGCCAACGGCCGTCGGCCGCGAACAGACGCCCGCCGCCCACAGCTCAGCCGGACGCCTTAGCGGAAGAAAATTTCGGCGCGAAACAGGCGGAGCCTTCCCCTGTGAAAGAGCCCACGCCGGGCGCGAAGAAAACCCCCGACGCCCCCGCGAAAGAGCCCCCGGCACCGAACGTCCCGCCCCCGCCCCATGAACCCCCCGGCGCGGGCGTCAAGCAACCCCCTGATGTTGTTATGCAAAAAGTAGCCTTGACGAAAGCACCCGCGCCGAACGTGACCGCCCCGGCCGCACGCCCGGAGAGCGAGGTCGAGCGTCAGGCCGAGGCCGTCCTTGAGTTGCTGGCGAATGGCGGGGCGCAGATGATCTACTTCGACATGGCCGAGCCGGACGTTCTCGCCATCATGAAGCATCAGGACACGATGTTCGGGTCGGACAGCGGCGTGCGTCTGGATGACGCCCCGGCCGTCCCGCATCCGAGAGGCTCGGGCACGTTCCCGAGAGTGCTGTCGCACTACGTGCGCGACCTCGGGCTGCTGTCGCTGCCGGAGGCTGTGAGGCGTATGACCTCGCTCCCGGCGCAGACCTTCGGGTTAAACGGCCGCGGCCAGATACGTGAAGGGTTCTGGGCTGACCTCGTCATTTTCGACCCGCTTTCCATCTCCGACCGTGCAACGTACGAAGACCCGCTCCTGTCGCCGAAAGGCATCTCTTATGTCATCGTTAACGGCGGCGTTGTGATACACGACGGCCAGATAACGAAGGCGCTGGCAGGAACAGCACTACGACGCTAGTGGGCGTGTTAGACGTTCCCGGACATGGGAGCGGGTCAACTACGGGAGAGAAAATAGACTCTCTCGGATGGTGACGGTTAAATGTGTTCACTGCTATAGGTCCGCGCACACCAGTCCCGAGAGGGGGAAGCCACGCCATGCGCCGACGAAGGTATCTCGCCGTCCAGTTGCT
>WUUC01122780.1_pt1 | contig 19402 bp, 15 predicted proteins | sample 6278441 | NCBI WGS metagenome assembly WUUC01 (sample SAMN13675441, study PRJNA597444) | soil metagenome | isolation source: soil | place: USA: Washington | collected 2017-10 | reverse complement strand
GACCATTCAATTCCGGAAGATTCCTTTGAAGCAGGCTAAAGCCTGCCAAAACAAGCGCAGACTGAAGTCTACGCTACAAATACAAGGTCAAACTCATAAAATATATCGACAGCTAAAGTAAAGCATGTAGATATAACCATGAGAGATTGTAGTCGTTTATTCGTAAATAGCAGCATAAGTCTTTTAACAAAGTTGATGCGTTGCCAAAAGCCTCTAATTTCTTTCGAAGTACCAGCTGAATTTGTTTTAAGAGCAAATGTTGAAAGTGCTGCAAGAGCAATAAAAAGCACAAAAATTGTGTAAAATGGAGTTGAGGAAGGGAGATTTCACCTATGTTCTGAATCACGAGTCCTGGAAAAATGGGATAATGGGTGCATCTCAGCCTCCGGTGCTGGTTTTAGAAGGCAGAAAGTAGCCTAACTTTTTCACGTGTCTTCGGAAATGTTCTTCTCGTTCATTGAGAACGATTAATTGCCGCTCTGGTACAAGAAATGTAAACTTTTTCAATTCACGATCGTTTGCAAGTAGCAAAGCAAGATGAGCATCCTGACATTCAATAAGAATGTACGATCCTCGTTTGGAGAGTTGTCCATTTTTTTTCTTGAGATCATCAAAAAAAGTGCGGAAAATCGGGGGGAAGTTCTGATCGACAGAAAGAGCCACTAATTGGTTTTCAATTTCTTTAAGAGACATCCCTTGTTCTAATAAATTCATTATTTTTATTTTAGAAAGAGTCCAAAGATTGTCTGAAATTTGGTCGCAGAAACGATCTACAATCAGTTTATCAGATGGAGCAATGGTTTGTGTTTTCAGTGCAAGTTCTAAATTCGGAAGAAGCTGGAATTGGGTGTTGCTTTTGGGATTTTTTATTTCATAAAAATCTTTAATTCCAAGTACCCATTCACCAAGGGCAGTTAATCGAAAATATTTTAATCCATCATATCGGCTTAACGCGCCGAAATCATCAGCTCCCCAGAGATCGTGATGGTCGGTAACAGATTGCCATGGAACTGTTAGACACACGTCGATGAGGCCTAATGTTGCAGCATACTCAAGCAAAAACGCTCGCGCAAAACGGCCATTGAGATGTTCCCAAGTAACATGATTATATCCGAAACTGCCATGCTCTCGATCGTAGATATAAAGTGTCCAAGGATCCTTAATCACATCAAACCCCTGCCCTACAGCAATTAGAAATTTGAAAAAATCGCGAATTGCAATCCATTTACCGGGGGGCATTTGTGCGAGCCCTTTTGCTAAAGCTTGCCTTCCAGTGGATGCAGGGTATAGAGGATTTCTTTTTGCCTTTTGTCCTGCAATCATATCGATGCGACTAAACTCATGAAATAGATCATTTTCAAGCCATGCGGCCCATAATAGACGAATGACTTCTTGTGGGGGCAACTGAAGTGCTTTTGTTCCCTGGCGACTTAAAATTAATTTGCCATTTTCGATTTTGGCAAGTTTGCCACCTATAAGAAGATGGGGCCACGCAAAGGGACGAATCCCCAATTCACCCATTTGAACATCATATTTATTTTTTGCTTCTACATCAGCAGCATAAAAATCTCCTGCATACAATAATTCTCGAATTTTTACAGCACTTGCAGATCCAATATTGCCAGTAGTCGGTCCTACTTTTACAAGGCTTTGCTCACATAGACGGAACATAGAAACAATATCAGCTAATGCAGCTTGTTCTGTTTCGTGAATGGTAAGATTCAATTCTTCAGATCCATCCCTAAACCTTCTAGGCACAACAAATTTTGTAGGCACTTGCTCGTGACCTTCAATTTTTGTCTTTTGTGGAGGAGGGATAATTTCTTTCAGAATGAGCAGTAAATCTTTTGTTAAGTTTCGACTTTTGTTAAAGAGAATTGCTAATGGGCTTTGTGTTTCTTTATCTCGGCTCCAGTAACTCACTTCAAGTGTTGGACAAGATCCATATTTTGCCTGAATTCGACAAGAATCAAACATTCCAGAAAAGTTATGAACTGTTTCTTGCAAGGCTGCCTGCTCGACCTGTGTTACTTTTGAATACAAGACTTTGAGATTTTCTTTTGCAAAAACCCAAGATGCAAGAGATTTTATTAATTCTTCCTTTTTTGCTTGTTTAGGAATCGACATATTGGGCATTAACTTTTTCAATAACTCAAATCGTGTTTTGAGATCTTGAATAGTATAATTCATTAACGAATCAACATATGTTTCCATAATACCTCATTTCATATTCATATCCTTGCTCGATAAGAAAAAGCTGTCTTTTGAAAGCGAATTCTTGTTCATCGGTTCCTTCTGAAACCAAAGTATAAAAATGGGCTGTTCGGCCATCTTCTTTTGGCCTAAGTATCCTTCCAAGGCGTTGTGCCTCTTCTTGTCGAGATCCAAATTTTCCAGAAACTTGAATCGCTACTGTAGCATTAGGTAAATCGAGTGCAAAATTCGCTACAGAGGAAACCACGATTCTTTTTTCAAGACCTTTTCGAAATCGGTCATAAATTGCATCTCTTTGATGTTGAGGCGTTTTCCCATGAATACAGGGAATTTCAAGAGATTTTGCAATCGCTTGGATTTGTTCTACATATTGCCCTATAATCAAAATGCTATCTTCGGCATGGGTTTGTAGTAATTTTGAAATCGCCTTTTGTTTCAGCGAATTTTCTGCTGCAATCCTAAATCGCTCTCGTTTCTCCGCTCTTGCGTAATCCATTCTAGTCTGTTCAAGCAAAGGAATTCGAATTTCGGTACATTTTGTTTGGGCAATCCATCCTTGTCTTTCGATTTCTCTCCAAGGAATATCGAAGCATTTGGGACCAATGAGTGAAAAGACATCGGTTTCTCTTCTATCTTCTCGGATCAAAGTAGCTGTGAGGCCCAGTCGACGGACCGCTTGGACGGAAGCAGAAAATTGAAATACCTGAGCAGGCAACAAATGGACCTCATCATAGATAATCAATCCCCAGGGACAAGCATTAAAAATGTCAAAGTGGAGAAATTCGCTATTTTGCCCTCTTCTAGAAGTGAGCATTTGATACGTTGAAATCGTCACGGGCCTAATTTGTTTTTGCTCTCCTGAATATTCACCGATATCGCTTTCATCGAGTGTAGTTTTTCGGATGAGTTCTTGTTTCCATTGGTGGACCGAGGTAGTGCCTGTTGTAAGAATTAAAGTATGTGTATTCATCCTCGTTAAAACTGCCATTCCCACAATCGTTTTCCCAGCGCCACACGGAAGCACTATAACTCCACTCCCTCCAATTTTTGAACCACTATCACAAAATGCATCACATGCCATTCTTTGATAATCCCTCAGAAGCCCATCTTCACGAAACATCACTGGTTTTGATAATTTTTCACCTCCAGAATATCCTGCAAAATCTAAAGCTGGATAACCTTCCCGAATCAATGCTTGTTTGACCAATCCTCGATCGGTAGCGCAAATACTTGTTGTGATGGGATCAAGATCCTTTTGAAAAAATTGTGCTATTGGTTTCCTTAATTTAATTAGTTCCATTAAGGCCGCATCACGGGTCTTCAGTAATAGTTCCACTCCATTAGGATGAATTTCAACTGAACCGAAACGGCTCATCGTGTCTTGAATTTTTTCCAAAATCACTTTAGAAACAGGGAACTTTGCAAACCGTTGTAATCTTTCCGTTACCTCTTGTGAGGTAATACCAGAAGATGCTGCATTCCAGAGAGAAAGATCAGTAATTCGATAAGTATGAATGTATTCAGGACTTTTGACGATTTCTGCAAAAGGAGCAATGGCTTTTCTTGTTTGTTCGAATAGAGAAGATTGAACTTCCAAGAGAAGAGTAAGATCTGATTGAACGATTAAAGGGAGTTGTTCATCCATTTTCTACTTTTGATTTATTCGCCTTGTTAAGAGAAAAACCTTTGCGCATCATCCACCAGCTGAAAGAAAAATAAGGACTTATTAAAAGCGGTCAAGCCTTCATAAGTCCTTAAGGAAAAAGAATCTGAGTGAGAGGATTCGAACCTCCGACCCCTTGCACCCCATGCAAGTGCGCTAGCCAAGCTGCGCTACACCCAGACATTAAACGGCAACTAATCCTTCAAATTGAAACTTAGTTTCAGATAGTCGAACTGCCACTCGAGCACATTCAGCAATGATTTTTTCTAACGAATCGCTGGCATCGACTTCTACTTGGTTAATGTCTACTGAAATAGAGGAACTGAAAGTGGCTCCCCCTTTAATTCCTTTCACTCGAAAATTGGCAAAAAAGCCTTCTTTTTTTTTAGTAATACTAATAAACCGAACAAGATTATTTTGAGCAAGATCCATCATTGATTCACCTCGAAAAGAGTTTTATCATAGATAAAAGATGCTTTCTCGTCAATGCTCGGAATTTTAATTAATGGCAATATATACTCCTTCTAGTTGAAAGCTGGAATTTGCTTGTTCGATTATTGTGGATAAATCTGTTCAAAACTAGTATGATACCGGATGATAACTTTGTTCAAAAAGACAAGGTTGTTGATGACTAGGATGATATAAACAAATTATAAACGAGTTATCAACAATTTTAAACTAAATATTTTTCTGTTTATCAGATGTCAATATAAGTAAAAAAACGGTTTTAGGGATAGTTTTAAGCGGGTTTGAAAAGAGGATGTTTTCTTAATAACCACAGGTTGAGTTGAAAGTTATGAACAATTCCACAACAACTAAAGAAGAAGAATAAATAATTATATAATTTTTCTTCTTCCTTAGACATTGTCTATTTTATAGAAATCTTGTAGTTTTGGCACAAGATCGGGTGTTAACTTTTAAAATAGATGTTTTAGGAGGTAAGCATGTTAGGTAGTGGTGAAATTCTCGTGATTCTTTTTCTCATTTTAATTTTGTTTGGAGGTAAAAAATTGCCAGAATTTGCTCAAAGTCTAGGAAAGGGGATTCGAGAATTTAAAAAAGCTTGTTATGGAGAAGAAGAAACGATTATTAAAACAAATCATAAAGACCATGTAGAACCTCGCGTAGAAGAACCATTTGTGAAAGTGAGAGAGGTAGAACACACAGAAAACAAATAGGCGTTTATGACAGCTCATTCTGAAATGATAGCGACAATCTGGGATCATTTAGAAGATTTAAGGCAGACTTTGCTAGGGATTTTCTTGATCATTGCCTTAGGTTTTCTGGCTTTGATGACTGTTCATGGATCTTTTTTTCAATTTATCACAAGTTCTATTCGGGAAACTTCAGCACATTCTTCTCTTTACACCAAAGAAGAGTTAAAAGTAGAACGTGTAACTAACATCAGTCAACAGGCAATGACCTATTCTCTTCCTGCTCATGCTCGTTTACTTTCTAAAGATCAACTCATTGAAGTGGGATCCAATTTGTATCATCTAGAGGTCGGTCAATCTTTAGAGTATTTTCTTCCAACTCAACCATCTTTATTATGGATATTAAATCCCATTGAAGGCATGTTGGTTACTTTTAAACTCTGTTTTTGGGCCAGTGTTATTTTAACTTCTCCTCTGTGGAGTTATCTTTTAACTCGATTTATTCTTCCCGGATTAAAACCCATGGAAAAAAAACTTATATTGCCTTTTTTAACAGGTTCCTTTTTTTCTTTAGGAATTGGAATGACCATAGCGTATACAATCACTCTTCCTTTAGCTAATCAATACCTGTCCAATTTTAACACTGGAATTGGCCAAAATGCTTGGTCTTTAAGTTATTACGTAGACTACTTGATGCTTTTGCTACTAGGTCATGCAGTTGCTTTCGAAATGGCTTTTATTTTATTGCTTATGGTTCATTTTAGGTGGATTTCAGAAGAAACATTGATAGCCAAAAGGCGTTTGATGATTGTTATCGCTTTCATTGTAGGTGCTTTACTTACTCCACCAGATGTCGTCACTCAGTTAATATTAGCGTTCCCCTTAATCATTATTTATGAAATCATCATTCTCTATGCCAAAATGAGGAATTATCGAAATAAACAATTAGCAGGTAGTGTAAATTTCTAATTCTTAAAAAGTTCTGACATGAACTAGGTCGTTTTTGTCATGTTCATCTAGATATAAGCGCCATTTTTCAGCAACTAAACCAAATTCTTCTAATAAATTTCTTAGTCCAGAAGGGGTTAGATCATGATTTTGACCTAAATAGTGAAGATAAACTTGAAAATGAGGCTCATCTATACTTAAATAAGTACGAATGGAAAATTTCTGAAAGAAAGGGGTTTTATGAGACAAGCAATGACGTACACTACTTGGAATATAATTTCCTCCATAGTAAACAGATGTTGTTAGATGTAGTTTTGAAGCATCATCAATAAAACGAATAAAAATATCGGATCCATCAAAGGCTATTTTAACAGGATCTCTAGCTTTAGCTAATTGATTTAATATCTTCTGTACATCTTTTTCAATTAACATATATCCTACCCTTTCCTTATAAATTAGTACTAGGATCAAGATATTATAATATATATAATTCTATACTTATATTATACAATTAATTAAATTAATAAAGAATAATTGATTGAATTCTAAAATTGTTTTGATTAGAAGAACACGATTTGTTTTTTTATAATTAGGACACGCGCTAATTAGATTGAAGAAGGCGAATTTTTTCTGATAAATCTTTTTGCATCTTTTTCCAAGCTTGATAAGCATCTTGGGCTTCCTTCATGGCTTGTTCTAATGGATGCTTATTCACTGGCAAAAATACATGGGAATTTAAAACTCCTGAATAATGAGAATAAATTTGAGTGTAGTTCTGAAAATGAGGTTTTTCATGGGTACTTTCAACACCAGGAATTTGAATTTGTAGATTTTTATCGATAAAAGCTTTTCTTTGTCCTCGAATCTTATATTGAATGGATTCTTCACTTCTTTGCTCAGTCATAAAGACCTCAACTATAGGTAGTTTTTACTTTTTTTACTCTTGGTTTTTATTTTTTATCAAGAAATTTTAGACAATAAAGTAATTTTTATCTATATAGCTAATTGGTGATAGATGATAACTTTACCCTTAAGGATGTCGTTCCGTCTAATCACTGGAACAATTACAAAGGAGACTATTCTATGAGAGAAGACTATCCAGCGAACCGAAGAGATAATCCCCTGAAAATTTTGGATTATATCGCGATCATTTTATTGATCATTGGTGGGTTAAATTGGGGCTTGGTTGGAGCAGCCGATATTGATGCTGTGGCTTCATTATTTGGCATCGGTTCGATTATCACTCGAATCATTTACATTTTAATCGCTCTAGCAGCCTTATATTATATTTTCCAATGGAAAGATATTCACTATAGAGATTGTTGCGGTACCTCTTATCCGGATGATCGCCGTCCCCCAGATTCTCGTTCTACAATGGGGAATAATCGGTAAATTTAGAGTAAATAAAAACTACGATAGAGCATTGATCAAAATGACTCTATCTGTAGTTTTTAATTTTTTCTAATCTTCTAAATTCCAATGAATAGGGGCTTTCCCTTGTTGCTGTAGCAGGTCATTCACTTTTGAGAAATGACGACAATCAAAAAATCCCTTATCAGCAGAGTAAGGAGACGGATGAGCAGCAGTTAAAATGTAGTGATGAGCTAACTCTTTAGATGAGCTATTTAGAAAACGGACTTTATCTTGTGCCGATTTGCCCCACAAAACAAAGATAACAGGATCTTTTCTTTCAGCAAGTTTTTTAATCACTGTATCTGTAAAACGCTCCCAACCCTTACCATGATGTGAAAGAGGCTCTCCTTTGCGAACAGTTAAGATTGCATTGAGAAGCATGACTCCTTGTTGGGCCCATGGAATCAAGCATCCGTGTTTGGGGATGGGAATTTGAAGATCCTCTTTAAGTTCTTTGAAAATATTTTGCAATGAAGGAGGCGGTTTGACTCCTTTAGGTACACTAAAGCTTAATCCATGTGCTTGTCCCACTCCATGATAAGGGTCTTGACCCATCAATAAGACTTGTACTTGTTCAAATGGAGTTTGATAAAAAGCATTAAAAATTAAATCCTTTGGAGGATAAATAGGAGTTGTTACGTACTCTTTCTCAATGAAAGAAGCAAGTGTTTTTATATAAGGTTGCTGAAGTTCATCTTTTAAAACTTCTTGCCAACTTGGCTCTAAGATAAAAAGAGAAGGGTCTCTTTGTTGCTTCATAGTGTTGATTACGCTTGTTGATAAGGAGACGTTAATTGTCTCTCGTTTTTTTCTTTAATAATCTGTTGAATAAAAGGATCAATTTGTACTTCTCCATGGACAACATTATCTCGAGTCCGAAGATTCACGGTTCGATTTTCTTGTTCTTTGTCTCCAACAGTTAAAATATAATTAATTTGATTTAACTGCGCTTCTCTTACTTTTTTGCTGACAGATTCACTAGAGCCATCTATATCAACCTGAAAACCAGTTGTTTTAAATCGACTAGCGATTTCTTCTGCATAAGCTTGATGCCGATCAGCCACGGTGAGAATCCGAACTTGCAGAGGGCTTAACCAAAGAGGAAATTTTCCAGAAAAATGTTCAATTAGAATTCCCAAGAATCTTTCAATTGATCCAAAAATAGCTCGATGAATCATCACAGGCCGTTGTCTACTGCCATCACTTTCTGTATATTCAAGATTAAACTTTTCTGGTAGGGCCATATCGAGTTGGATGGTTCCACATTGCCAAGTCCTATTAATAGCGTCTTTGATATGAAAATCAATTTTAGGACCATAGAAAGCTCCATCTCCTTCATTCACTTTGTATTCTTTTTGCATATAATCTAAAGCCCCTTTAAGGCCTGCTGTTGCAACAGCCCATTCTTCATCGGTTCCAATCGTGTTTTTCTCAGGACGAGTTGAAAGCTCTAAATGATAGTGCAAACCAAAGATAGAGTAAATTTCATCAGCCAGTGCAAGTACTGCACTAATTTCGGACTGGATATCTGAAGGTTTCATGAAAATATGGGCATCATCTTGATGGAAGCTACGTACTCGAAATAAGCCCGATAATGAACCTGAGGGCTCATATCGATGCACATTGCCGATTTCTGCAACTCGTAAAGGAAGTTCCCGATAACTGTGTGTATCACTCTTATAAAAGAGCATACAACCTGGACAATTCATCGGTTTAATAGCAAAGTCTCGATTTTCAATCTGCGAAGTGAACATGTTTTGTCGATAATTACTCCAATGACCTGAAATTTCCCATAATTCACGGGTCATCATGCTAGGAGTTTTAATTTCAATATATTGATGACGATTAAGAAGTTCTCGAAGATAGGCAATTAGCTGGTTCCAAATAATCAGCCCTTTAGGATGAATAAATGGCATGCCAGGTGCTTCTTCTTTCAAAGAAAACAGGTCTAATTTAGGACCTAATACTTTATGATCTCTTTTTTTCGCTTCTTCAACTTGTTGTAGATAGTCTTTTAGTTGTTTGCGATCAGGAAAAGTAATGGCGTAAATCCGTGTAAGCATTTCATTCTTCGCATCTCCTCGCCAATAAGCGCCAGCTGTTTTCATCACTTTAATCGCTTTAATTTTTCCTAGGTTGTAGAGATGGGGTCCGCGACATAAATCGAAAAATTCTCCTTGTCGATAACCTGTTAACGGAGCATCACTCTCAAAACTTTGAATGAGCTCAATTTTGTAAGGGTTGTGTGCAAACGCTTGCAGAGCTTCTTCTTTAGAAGAAAACACTTCTCTTTTAGAGACATAATTTTCGGCTACAATTGCCTGCATCTCTTTTTCAATCCATTCAAAATCGGAATCTGAAATCGTTAAATTGGCAAAGTCATAGTAAAATCCATTATCAATTGGAGGACCAATTGTAGGTTGAGCGTTTGGCCAAATGCGTAAAATGGCCTGAGCTAAAACGTGAGCAGAGGTGTGCCAGAAGACTTCTTTTCCTTGAGGATCATCAAAACTCCAAAAAGCTACTTGATCTCCATTTTGAAGAGGATGAGAAAGATCCACTGTTTTACCATTAATAGAGACGGCAAGTGCTTGATGAGGACTATTAAGATGCAATTGATCGGCTAAGTCTTTAGCTGTGCTTCCGTCTGGTAGCTCAATTTCAGATTGATCACGAATTTTCACAAACATATTTGAATTCCCATTGTGATAAAATAAAAAGACTGAGTTTAACGGATTGGAGAAATAAAAAGAAAGATTCAATAAAAATAAATTCAGATTTTTAATTAAAGAACTAGCAAAAAATATAAATAGTCAAGATTAATCAAAAGTTATATTTTCCTAAGATAGAATAATATAACTTCTTCCAGCTTTGAAGTGGAATGAGTATTAGGTAGATAAGGATCAAGTCTGTGTGGCAAGAAAAAATCACATCCCTAATTTCCTCTGTAAAAGTTTCCCTTAATCATCCTCTTTTTTTTTCACGTCTTTTCACTTCAGTTTCTCAATTACGAAAGGAAAACGGAACGAATCTGGCAAGGACTGAAATGCAGATGGTAGCGAGAGAAGAATATGATGGCCTTTCTCGTCAACTTGATCACTCACAAATTCAAGAAAGTTGTTCTAGTCGTAATTTACTGAGAGTTAGAAGATTAGTTAGGTTGTTAATGAATGAAAAAGGAGAACTCCATTCATCTTTATTACCCTCTCTGATTGAAGAATTTAAAAACCATCTCTATTCTTTAGGTCCTCAACGACAATATGATGCAAAACGACAAAAACACATTTTAAATGTTTTAGAGCTCCTTCACAATAACAAAGAAGTAGCTCGTTTACTTAAAAGGGCCACTAAACCTCTATCGAATAAACTAGTTGAAGACATTATTAGAAGCACGCTTCAACTGTCTTCAAATACTGTAATCACAGACGCGCATGTTCGACAGTCTGTTTTGGCTGCTTGGTTAACTTATCTTAGACAAAATATTGGATCTTGTTTTGCTACAGCGCCTGCAGAAATTATTCATGACGAGCAACCTGAATTATTTTTACAGGATATGGTTGACCTTATTGCCACAGGTCGATTGAAACGGACATTTTTAGGAACGGAACATGTGGTTCCTCTCAGTTACAGTTGGGGGAATGCTGATTTAAAAAAACCTCTATTCATTCAACGGCAACAGAATGCATTTAAACCAGAAATTTGGTACTCTCCAGGTTTAATTGCGGCCTTCGAAGCAGCAGATCTAATCAATCTCAAAGAAACGGCTAAAAATAAAATTAGTCAATTAAAAAGCTGGATTTTATCTATTTTTCATCAACAACACTCTCATCATTTTTATTTTATTACAACAGCAGAAGAATTGATTCGAACAGTCCTCTTGCAGCAGTTAGGCTTAACCGAACAAAATATTAAAGATTATGAAAATCGTGCACGTCCAATGGTTCAAAGCCATCTTTTGATGCAAATGCCTTCAAGGAATTCACGTGGTCTTGGAGATAAAAGTGCTTATTTTCTTCAACGTTTTGAAATGGCTAAAAACGCTTTTAAAGCATTAACAGACAATGCTCTTTTAAAATCATGGGAATTTACCCTTGCCTCATTTTCTGAATCAAAAATGGAATTTACTCGTTGGAATTTATATTCGAGCTTAGGACTTGGAACGCAAGAACCTGGAGGAATTGGTCAATGTATTTATCAAAATATTCAACATAAACTGGATCTGGTCAATAGAAAAGTAGAAGCTTTGCAAGCTGAATATGAGATGGTTTTTACTCAAGTAAAAACTCTTGAATCTCGTATGCGTCAAGCTTCTACTGAAAAAGAAGTTCAGTGGCTTAAAATTGAGTATCAAAGTCGTGCGAGTGAATTTTACTTTTTGCAAGAGCAACGAGACCATGCACAAAGTCAAGCCAGGAATTTAGTCAAATTGTATGAATCCCTTCATACCATTTATATGGATCTATTTAAAGACTATTTTCAAGAAGTTTATGACGCAGACTTGCAAGAAATCACAACGGGCCCTTTTGATGATAGTCCTGCAGGTTTTAGGCTTCTTTATAAACATGGAAGAAGTCATCCCTCGCAATGGTCAAGAATTAGAACTCCAGCTGAGTTTATTGACGCTCTCTCTTCTTTCTTTGTTGCCACTGAGCCGCAAATTGCTTCTATGCTGGAGAAAGAAGGGATTGCCAAGGAGCTTTCAGATGTGATAACCGCAATTGTGAATCATGTCAAAACAAGAGAATTTTTAGAAACTGCCTTTCACCGAATGGCAGCTGCTCATCAGGTTCCATTAATTAAAGATCCGCTATCAAATTTAGATCGTGTCGAAAAAAAACCCTGGGTTTATACCTCTGGTGGAACAATGGAGACATTAATAAGTTGTTATTATTGTTTGGAAGACAAGCCTAAGCAAGCATCTAAATGGGTAGAAAGTGAGCTAGAATTAATGGTTTTCTTAGTCGACACAATCAAGCACATTCCCTATTCTACCATGAGACCCTATCTTGAAGGAAAGAGAGACTCCATGTTAATGCAATCTCCTACTCATGCTTTCTTACTAAAGCCTAATCGAGAATTATTAAAAGATTTATGGTCAAGTGAGGAGTTTACTTATACCTTTGTTCGGGATCGCGTTGTTAAACCAGCACAGCAGTTTATCGGAACAATGTTATTAAATGAAGACATGATGCGGTTCTTGGTGCAACGTTTAATAGATAAAATACCAGAAAATTATCAACCTCGTTTTAGAGCTGTCTTCCAACGTATTATAGGACCTTTAACTCCGCTGTTTTTTCGGGATTTCTTAGTGGAAACAATCGCGCAAGATCGTGGATTACAACATGGAAGAGCACCTATTTTGGCAACGGAAGAAATTGATAGTTTCCTCTATTCCTTATTACCTGTTTTTCCCATTTATTCACTAAAAGATCGATTGCATCAACTTTTAATTTTGCTTCCTGATGTCCATTCTGAGAAAGTAGAATCTATTCTTTCTACTCTCGATCAAGTTTCTTTAGGCGATGAGATGTTTATGGGCGCAAACCAACTTCAAGATATCTGTAAGGCTATTCTATGCTTATATAATCTTTCAACAAGCTCTAAACACGACTATCATTATCTTGTCAGTCAATCTGCTCAAAAATTAGGCTTTGCAATGCCAACACCATTGATATTTGCAGATACGAATTGGGTAAAAGATGAATTTGGTTTTACAATTAATCCAGGAACAGGAAATTTTGAATTATGGCGTCTTGATTATACTGGAAGTATAGGATATCCTATGTCATCTTGGAAAGAATGGTTAAATGGTTCCCGTTCAGACCGTCGTTGGGAAGTCTACACTAAATCATCTGAATATGGTCAGTATTAAGCCTGGATATCGGCTTCTCGTGTTTTCAATTGACGACATGCCTTACAAAGATAGAAAAAGTACAGTCAAAAGATCATTTAAATCAATTACTTAAAGATTTAAAAAACCCATTCTAATGTTATTAAACATTTTATCATTGACTTTATCTTTAAGAGGCGTTAAAACTGACTACCTAATTTAGAGTTTAAAGTTTGTAAGACTCTTTTTTTTCTAATAGTCGACTGATCGTTCATTTTGATTAAACGACGATTGAATAATGCTGTGTTATTTCTACTTTTTCAACAAATAAAATGGAGTCATCATGAAGTGGGTTAACTATCTACTGCCTTTTGCTATAGTAATAGAACTTATGTCGACAAATGTATATGCTCAAACAACAGAAACACGAGCTGGCCAACAAACCGACTTTGAAAGGGAATCAGAACGAGATGAACGTCCTGTTAGAGAGTTTGTACAATCTAAGGAAAATATCGATCTCGAAGAGAAAGATCGCCATCTAGAAATTAGTGGGGATGTTCGTTTTGAATGGCGTCATTTACAAGAAAAGGGAAATGTCACCTATTTTGATAGCACTGCTGTGCTTCCTATTGCTGAAAATCAAGTTCATGTTTTAAGAAATCCGTTTAGAGAGCGCTATCAAAGTCTTCGTGGAGGGAATAAAACCAATCTAGCAGGCCTTCCTATTTCAAATAATGATTGGGATGTTGAATTTAACTTAAAAATCAAATACACAGCTAAACGAGCTTGGGCTCAAGCCCATTTGCAGTTTGATAACTCAGCTGGAATTAGGGCGGGTAGAGATTGTGTCATTAGAGATTTTAGAATCCGACTTCTTGAAGAAAGCTCTTCTGTTTTTACTTCCACCTCTGAAGTACCCTTATTTATCCCCACGTTTCTCAAAAACATTCGGCATGGTGGTAAAGGAAGTGGAGAAGCCAATGCGATTCACTTAAAACGTGCTTTCATGGGATATAATATTTGGGCTGATGGTGTGCATCGTTTGGATATAGAAATTGGTCGCCGAAAATTGGACGATTATTTTGATTCTATTCTTCAATTTGGAAGTCGTTTTGATGGAGTGATGTTAAAATATGCCACAAAACTAGAAGGAGCTTTTGATTTTTATACCTATGCAGGGGCTTTTATTGTAGACGAAAGAGTCGATCATATTTCTTACGCCACTGAAATCGGTTTTTTAAATTTGTGGAGTACTGGATTTGATCTTAAGTACTCTTTCATTAATTGGCCAAAATTCCATAGAGGAATTAACCGCTGTTTTATTCATGATCCTGCAGGATTTCGCTTTATGAATTCGCAAGTCACACTTGATTATCGATGGCAACGTTGCTTGTTTGGAAAAAAAGTCCCATTTGATTTATATGGCGCTGTCATTGTGAATCATGCGGCCAAGAAATCTATATTTACAAAAGGAAAGAAAGCAAATATAGGTTGGTATGCAGGGCTTTTAGTTGGCGAAGTAGAAAAAGCTGGAGATTGGTCTTTTGAAATGATTTATGAATATCTACAAGCTCAAGCTGTACCTGAGTTTGATGATAATGGAATTCACCGAGGTAATGAATTAGACGAAAATTTGACCGATATCATTTTCTTAACCGATCGTAGTAACAATCCATTAATTGATCAAAATGGTCATGCAATTGTCTATTTTCCACGCCGAGGAAATACAAATTATAAAGGTTGGAGATTTGAGTTCCTCTATGCCATTACAGACAATTTTTCATTGGATGTCACTTATGAATTTACTCATGCTTTAGATCGTCGTATTGGAGGACGTCATTACTATTCTAATGCCGAACTTGAAGCCATTTATGCTTTCTAATTTCTCAATGGGAAGAGCCAATCGCTCTTCCTTTTTCCATTTTTAGCTTATTCTTGATTTCTCCAATTAAAATCTCGTTCATAACCAAGTTGAATCAGTTCTGATCCAAAATGGACTTTAAAAGCTTCAATATGATAGGGTTTAAAAAATTCTCTCCAAGATCCAATTTTACCTTGTCTAAATGTTTTTTCTCCAGGAGTGCCAAATAAATTTTTAGAGATTTCTAGAATTTCTTCCGGTGTTTTGATCAATCCAAGATGTTGAATTATTTGCTTTATTTCATCAATTTGAGATTCTAAATTTCCTCCTCCTTTTGGTCCTACAAGATTCTCAAAATGCACTGTATAGACAAAGGCTGGATCTTCATTAAGCCAAGCCATCCGATTTCCTATAATCTTTTTGGGCGCTGATAAGCCATAGCGTTGGCCTGTAATAAGTTCATCCAATTTTTCTTCAATTGTTAGATTTCCATAAGGGAAATTTAACCGGAGAGGACCTAAAGCCCATCCTTTTTCAATATAAAATAATAGAGAAATTATTACATCTCTTGGATCTCTCATTAAAAAAATGACACGGTACTGATGTTCTAGAAGGGTATGAATGACTTCAGGTGTGGGAAGAGCGTGAATTTGCAAAAATGCATTTTCTTGCTTGGCTAATTCCAGCTCTTCTAATAGATATTTACGTGCAGGAGTATAGGTTGTCCAACAGTTTCGTGTTTTTTTATTGACGAGAAGCTCTAAAGTCTTGGTTAAAAGATGAGTACCTGTTTTTTCAGGGGTAATGACAACAAACAAATGTTCTTCAGGAGGTATTAAGCTATTTTTATCTTTTTCCTCAAACGCATAGAGTTTCAAACAAAGGAGGAAGCAGACGATAAAAATTTTGTACATCATGGACTCCTTAAAACGATTTCAATTTAAAAAATTAGGGATTTAAATTGTTAGTTTCAAAAATTTGGTTCAATTTTCTTTGAATAGGATGAAAGTAAAGAGGATGAATGTGTACCGAGCCATCACTTAAATGTGAAAGTAAAGTTCCATTTTGATCTGCATAATCTTCATAAACATCTAAAAAAAGAATTCCTGTAAGTTGGCATAAAAGAGCTAGCTTAGCGTTTAAAAGGGATGAAAGATGAATTCGATCTTGAAGAGAGCCATAGTAAGGAAATTGTGGATTATAACCTTGATTAGTAGGAGGAGTGACAGAGTAGACAATGCACGTTAATTGTTTATATTGTTGCCGATTTTTTAAAATTGTATGAATATAGTTAATGGCTAAATGATGGATGATTTCTTCTAGTGGACGACCTTTTTGATCTCGTTGTTTACCAATATGGCATCTTACATCAATCTCCCCAAATGCAAACACAACTGCTTGCGATTCTTGGACGTTAAATTGTTTGAGATTTAATGCATTTAATCCATCCCGACCAATTCGATGCATTGTAATAGGTCCGATCCAATGCACCATGCATTCTGGAATTTTAGAGAATTCAAGGGAATGACTATCACCGATGACATGAATCTGAGGAAGTGCTGCTTGTAAGTGAATAAAAAATAAGGAGAAGATAAAATAAATAGATTGAATAAAACGCATAAAGTTCTCGCAAGTTTAGTCAGAAGAAATACTTTGAATTTTATAAATTTGTCAATGATTTTTCTTAAAAAGGTAGCCGATCGATGAGCAAATAATAGAAAAATACTCATGGCATCTCAACTTCTTTATCAATCAATCAGGATGGTTTTATCATTTTTAAAATTAATGTTTGAAAAATAAAAAAAATTTAAATTACAGTAAATGCTGGTATAACAATCTAAGTGACTATTAGAAGGAGCTTTTATGAATTGGAAATCGGTTTTGTTAGGATTTACAGCTGTCTTACTCACCACTATTTCTCCATCTAGCTTGCAAGGCCAAGTTATGAATGAAGTAGTTGCCGAATATGATAAGTCCATTTGGCCTATCAACCATGACTTATTTGTTTTTCATGCTATTCCAAAATGTGGCACTCATTTTGCTGCACGATTAATATCTTTAATGACACATAAGGACTTGTGTGGAGGACCTTTATCTTTAAAAAATTTCCAAGCAATCTCTAAAGCGAACCAATGTTTACATCTCCTTATTCCATTCACACTAAAAGCTCAAAATATTATAAATCATTTACATCATAAAGTTGTCTCAATAGTCCGAGATCCCAGAGATGCATTAATTTCTCATGTATTTTATATGCGAACGTTTGCTAAAAACCCTGGAAAGCCTTTAAAAAGAGATTTTTTTATTGTCGGTAAAGATTTTGATCATTTAACTTTAGAGCAGCAAATTACCTCTTTAATAGTAGGTAATGAACATGCCCCTTCTTACATTGATTTTTATCTGCAAAGAGTTGGATGGTGTAAACAACCAAGTAATTTAATGCTCAAATATGAAGATTTAATAGGTTTTAAAGGGGGAGGAGATGACGATATTCAAAAAGAAAATATCAAAAATCTAGCAGCTTATATTAACTTACCTCTTTCTGAAGAAAAACTGCAAGATATAATGGACAACCTATACATAGATTTTGGTGAAGTGCACGTAGAAGATAAAATATTTAAACGATCTACAACTCATAATTGGCGCAAGTTTTTAACCCCCGAGCAAATTGATCTATTAAAACCTAAAATTGGTGATATTTTGATTTTGTTGGGATATGAAAAGGATCTTGATTGGTAAGGTGTTAGTTTTCGAAGGTTGTGAAAGAGACCAAGCTTTAATTAAAATAAGCGATGCTCAAGTCCAGATAGACGCAATCCCTGATTAGAGATAGTCCGGTGAATGACTAAGTCTGAACCAAAAATCTCCAAATGTCGTCGAGCTCTTGTAATTCCTGTATAAAAAATTTCTCGTCCAAATAATTCAGCTCCTTCAGGCATGAGCAAAATGACTTTATCGAACTCACTTCCTTGGCTTTTGTGAATAGATAAACAATAGGCATATTCATACTTAGGAAGCAATAAAGCAGGAATGTGTCTGATTTCTTCTCCAAATCGAGAAAAGAATAAAGCATAATCTTCTGCACATGCTTTTGAACCATCTAGAGGGGGGTGTTTGCGCATTAAGATCCCTGTTTCTCCATTAAATAAATCTCTTTGGTAATCATTGGCTACAATCATAATTGGAATGGGTAGCCATCCATCTTGCTGACTTTGTTGGCTAATTAATCGCCAACAAAGTTGATTAATCGTCTCCACTCCAAAAGGTCCTTTACGTAAGGGAGAGAGAATGCGAACCCTATTTAGGGATTCCAGTAAATCCCGAAAATGCCGCTCCTGTTTTGAAAAATAAATAAGGCTGTTCTTTACATGATTCATAATGGCTTGTTGAGCTTCCTTTATATTAGAAGGTAAAAAGAATCGATGAATCCCAGGTGTTGATCCTTGCCGAAGGATTTTTAATGCTTTGTCTGCTAGTCCTTGATGAACAATTTCTGCAAAATCAACAATTGAACGTAATTCGGCTCTTAAGCAAGTCTGGAGCTGACTACAGGAGAGACGGAAATCTTTAGTTTGATGGAGATGAATGAGATCAGCAAATAAGCTTCCTGCTTCAATTGGAGGAAGTTGATGTTGATCTCCTATTAATATTAGGCGAGCTCCTTCTTTGACTGATTCAAATAAACGAGCCATTAATTTGATATCAATCATGGAACATTCATCTACTAAAATTAAGTCAGCAGATAAACGAAAAGGAGTGTCTAGAGAATTTAGATTAAAGCCTTTTATTCCCAATAGAGAATGCAAGGTTTTAGAGGTTAATAAAGGAAATGAATCTAAATTTGCTACAACGCGATTTAAGCTTTTTTGTAAATTAGCCGCCGCTTTTCCAGTTGGAGCAGCTAAAGCAATTTCGCACTGGTTTCTGTCTGATTCTTTTAAAGACTCCCAAAAAATTTTGACAAAATATCCAGCCGTATAAGTTTTTCCAGTACCCGGTCCTCCAGTCATGAACGAAAGAGAGAATTGGCATCCATTCTCAATCGCTTGAGCTTGTTCTTTAATCAATACCCCTTGCTGCTGTAAGAGCTGGATTTCTTCTTGAATTTTTTCTTTATCCACTATAAAATTTGGAATCGTATTACAGTGCCGTTTTAAATGCTTAAGAAAAAGAGATTCCAATACCCAATGTTTCTGTAAATAAAACAAATGTTGATAACAGCAGATTGGAGTGATTGGGATGAATGGCTTTTCTAATTGATCGATTTTGGTCACTAAATGAGATGGAAGAAGATGAGCTCCTTTCAGGATTTTTTCATT
>WUUC01018123.1_pt1 | contig 19402 bp, 18 predicted proteins | sample 6278441 | NCBI WGS metagenome assembly WUUC01 (sample SAMN13675441, study PRJNA597444) | soil metagenome | isolation source: soil | place: USA: Washington | collected 2017-10 | reverse complement strand
TCTTCCGGTCGAGATTGATTTTGAGGACCTTGAAGTCGTAGGTCTGGCCCACGTACTGATCGAGGTTCTTCGGCGGCTGCACGTCGATATGCGAAGCCGGGAGGAAGGAGTCGACGCCGATCGAAACGATCAGGCCGCCTTTGACCTTGGCCTTCACGCGGCCCGCGGCGATGGAGCCTTCGGGGAACTTCGTGAGGATATTATCCCAGTTCTTCTTTTGCTCGGCCTTGTCGAACGACAGGATGGGAGCGCCCTGCTTGTCTTCGAGTTTTTCGACGAAAACGTCGATCGAGGATCCGATTTGGAGTTCACCGATATCGATGAATTCGTTGGCGGGGATGACGCCTTCGGATTTGCCGCCGATGTCGACGACGACTTCGTTCTGGCGAATTTCTGTGATAACACCGGGGACGATTTCTCCTTCTTTAAGTTTATCGAAGGAGGACTGCGCGAGCAGTTCTTGCATTACGGAACTCATAGCGAACATGCGAAACACCGCCATCTTCGCTCCGCGACGCCGGTCCTTCGCGGATGACCCTTTCGGGCCGTTGGTTGAAGGTTAGCTAACGAGAGATCAGCGGGAGCGATGCGGCGCGCTGATCGGACCAAAGGGAAATGCCGCAAGGCGCGGAAGTTCGCAAAGCGCCTTCTCTCCCGCAAGCCCCAAATCCGGATGCTCCATGCGCACCCAGAAATCGATCGCGGCGCCAGATCTTCGCGGAACCCCGCTTCATGGGCGGGACCACCCCTTCTCGGAATCTAAGCGGGTTCTTCGCTGAACACTTTGGCGCTTCGCCAACGTCGGATCAGCCCCTGTGTCGGGCTGAATATCCATGCGAACCCAAACAGCCCCGCGCCCGCCACCACCATCGCCGGCCCGATCTGACAGCCCAGTGCAAACGACAGATGAACCCCCGAGACCGCGCTTAAGGCGGCGTGCACAACCGATAATCCATGCACCACGGGAAGTCGCGTGGAGAGCAGGCCAGCGGTCGCTCCCGGCAAAATTAACATCGCGACCACCAAGATAGATCCGACCGCTTCGAACGCGCTCACCACCACGACTGAAAGCATCGTCATCATCGCGTAATGAACAAACGTGGTATTGATCCCAAGCGATCGCGCCAGGCCGCTGTCGAATGAACTCACGAGCAGTTCCTTGTAGAAAAACACGATCAACCCAGCAACCACCACGAGCACACACCCCATCCTCACCAGCGGCTCCGGAATTTCCCGCCAACTAGTCAGCGCAGGGATAAACCCGATCTCGCCATAGAGGACGCACTCCGCATCGAGATCCACTTGGCTCGAGTAAACGGATACAAGCACCACGCCGACCGCGAAGAGCGTCGTGAACGTCACACCGATGGACGCATCCTGCTTCACGCGAGTTTTCCGATGGATCGTCTCGATGATCACCGTCGTCGCCACGCCCGCCAGCAACGCTCCCAGAAACATTGCGCCGGTTCCACGGCTGCCTGTGAGCAAAAACGCGATCACCAATCCCGGCAGCACACTGTGACTCACCGCGTCGCCCATCAGTGCCATGCGTCTGAGCATCAGATAATTTCCCACAAGCCCGCAGGCTGCCGTGACAAAGAAACCCATCAGCATCCACGAAGCCGCGCTCGGCAAGTTCTCCGTCCACGTTTGCACGAATACCGCGTGGGGATCGAAGGAGGGAATCAAGGAATTCACGAGCGCGTCTTCCTCCCGGCCTCACCGCTCAAACCCACGCTTTGGTGGATCTCCTGCACGCTGGGGATCGCCTTTCCGTGTGGATCGCGGGTGGCATAGCCGAGCCGTCGCTCGAGTTCTCGCACCACGTCTTCGCCAAGCACGTGCTCGATGTTCTCCGCATCATCATGCACGTGATCGGGCGCGATGTTCGCCGAGTTAGTTAGATACAGCTCCCACAGGCGGTGATTGCGCACGATCTCCGCGCCGCGCTGTCGCCCTGCCGGCGTAAAATAAACCATCGGTCCCGACACAGTGGCGAGACCGTGCCGCTGCAGAGCGGCCATCTCGCGGTTCAACTCCTCAAGCGTCGCTCGCCGCTTTTCCGCGAGCGCCGTCAACGCCACGCCTTCCGCTCGTCCGCCCTCGCCTTCCCAGACGTGATAGATGGCCTTCAGCGTGTTCTCCCGCTGTGTGCGTCCCGTGTGCGAACGGCGCGCCCACCACTTCGCAATCACGCCGTGCTTTGGGCCAAACAAAAACGCACACAAAAACACCGTGCTCGCGCCCAACACCATCAGCGGGCCGGTCGGCAGATTTTTTCCGATAAAGGAAAAAAACGCCCCGGTAACAGCCGCGAGCACGCCAAATAACACGGCGAGTCCCAATAACCGGTGTAGCCGATCGGTTAGAAGATAAGCCGCCGCCGCCGGAGTGATCAGCATCGCGGATACAAGCACCACGCCAACCGCCTTTAGCGCGATGACGACGCTCATCGCCAGCAGCAACATCAGTCCATGATGCACCCATCGAACGGGCAAACCTGACGCGCGCGCAAAACCCTCGTCGAAGCTCGTCACGAGCAATTCCTTGTAGAACAATCCCACCAGCGACAAAGCCAGCGTCGTCACCGCGCTCATCAGCACGATATCGTTCGCCCCGAGAGCCGCCGCCTGACCAAACATGAACTTGTCCAGGCCACTCTGATTGCCCGTTGGCAGATTCTGGATCATCGATTGCAGGCACAACCCCGCCGCGAAAAAAGTCGCGAGCACCAGGCCCAACGCCGCGTCTTCTTTGATGCGAGTTGTCTTCGTCAGCGCGCTCACCATGGCCGAGCCAAGCAAGCCGGCGACGGTCGCACCGATCGAGATCGCGACCGGATCCTTGCTCATATTCCACAAGAAACCCGCCGCCACACCCGGCAACACCGCATGCGAAAGAGCGTCCCCCATCAGAGCCATTTTCCGCACCACGATGAAGCCGCCGAGCAGCCCGCAGCTAATCCCCAATAGCACGGATCCAATCAGCGCGAATCGCAGCGAGGGATCGCGCAACGTGAGAAATCTAATCACCTGCTCCGCCATGGTCGTCTCTGTGACGTCGCTCACCCGCGCACCGAAAACGGGTCCCGCCGCGATCGCGCCAAACGCGATCGCCAGCCCTCCCCAGCGAAAAAATGTCCGCGTCGTTGCCATCGCCTTCATCGCGTAGTCCCAAGCGCAGAAGCCACCTCGGCCAGGATCGTCAGCCGTCCGCCATACGTCTTTTGCAACAGCTCCGACGTAAACACATCTTCGGTTTTCCCGTACGCCACGAGCCGCATATTCAGCAGCAACAACTGGTCAAAATATTGCCGCGCGGTCGGCAGGTCGTGGTGAACCACCAGGATCGTTTTTCCTTTGTCCCGCAGCTCGCGCAGCACCGTGATGATCGCCACCTCCGTCGCTGCGTCGACGCCCGCGAACGGTTCGTCCATGAAGTACAACTCGGCTTCTTGCGCGAGAGCACGGGCTAGGAAAACGCGCTGTTGTTGTCCGCCGGAGAGATTGGAAATTTGTCGGTTCGCGTAGGGCAGCATCTGGACTTTTTCCAGGCAGCTGCGCGCGATCTCACGATCCGCTTTACCCGGACGCCGCAACAACCCCAGCCGGCCATAACGACCCATGAGCACCACATCCATCACGTTGACCGGAAAATCCCAATCCACGGATTCGCGCTGCGGCACATAGCCGATCCGCGTCGCCATTTTATCGAAAGACTCTCCGAAAAACTTCACCCAACCGCTCGCTAGCGGAAGCAGCCCCATACACGCCTTGATCAGCGTGGATTTCCCCGCACCGTTGGGACCCACGATGCCGACAAGCTGGCCGGGGGGCACCACCACATCGATTCCCCAGAGCACCGGTTTCTGGTGATAGGCGACGGTCACGTCGTGAATTTCCAGAGGTGGAGCGGATACAGGCATGGTTGATGACATCGTGCTTAAAATTCCGCGAAGATTCGGAGTATTCCCACAAGAGCGTCGCGTCCGCTTTCGTGCGGATCTAGGATGTATTGGAGATCCGGTTGCAGAGTCACGCCCCGTCCTAGCGAAATCGCATACGTTGCCTCGATCACCGTTTCGCTCTGCGTCGCCGGACTTTCGTTCCTTTCCCGATCGGCCAGATAGTCCCGTCCAAACTGAGTCCGCCCGATGGCCAATCCCGCCACGTCTTCCTTGCGACCCGAGATTAACTCCGTGACGGATATCCCTATGTCGGCGTGCAAGCGAACCGTGTTGCGCGCTTCCGCGAGCGGTCGGCCGATACGAACAAAACCGCTCCACTGCGCTCCCCTGACTTCAGCTGAGCCCAGCTCCTGATCGACCATCACGTAAAGGCCTTGGTTACCGCGACGGCTTTCACCCGCCCTGAAATCGGTGAACTCCCCCGAATGCGCCCAGCCGCCGATCTTGAAAAGCCCCGCGCGGCCGCCGAGCGAGAATTCACGCGTCGCTTCAATCATCGTCACGGATCCTTCGTCCGAACCGATCCTCACCGCCGTGCCATGACGATTGCTCAACTCGTCGCCGCCATCGCCGTCGTATACGCCGGCTTGCAGCTGCCAGCCACGTGCCTCGGCCCACTGCGCCCACACGCCGAGCGCCGAACTTGGCCAAATCGGCGAAGAGGTATTACCGGAGACAGTCGGCATCGGACCGAAGCCGCTGTTCACAAAAAGCAAAGAGGTCTCGGAAATCATGAACGCATCGTCGACTGAAAGCAGTCCCGCCTTCGTCGCAAACACCTCTCCGCGCCAGCCCGCCCAGGCGTGGTACAGTCGCGTGGTGTTCTCGCACACGATGTTGCTCGCGTAGTTGTAGTCACCGATCCGCTCGACCGTGGGATCGTCTCCGTGCACGCGCATCCCACCGGCGAAAAGCGTGACGCCTTTCCACCCCGCCACCGTCTGCATGTCGAGCTCCATGCCCGCCTCGGCCACGCCTTCAAACGATTCGCCCCGTGAAAATCCGCCGCGCCAATTGGCCAGCACTTCAGCGGTGTAGTTGGCGTAGACAGACACTCCGCGCTCTTCTCCGTGCGTACGGACGCCGCCCCACTCTCCGGTCAGTCGCGGAGGCGTTTCATTGCCGTTCGCCCTAAGCGCCGTCGCTCCGACCGCGCACCAGGCACCGCAGAGCGCGAGACACACCTTCACTTCAGCGCCTCCACGATAGTGTTCAGATTGTGCTTAATCATGCCGTCATAAGTTCCCAAATCATAGCCTCCTTCCATCTGACCCGGCGCTCCCATCGCATCGGAAAACAATTCGCCGCCGATCCGCGCGCCAGAGTCGTTCGCGATGCGTTCGATCGTCGCGTGCGAGACGCTCGACTCGACAAACACCGCCTTCAATCGGCGCTCCTTGATGAAATCCGTCAGCTTGGCCATGTCCGCCAGCGCCGCCTCGCTCACCGTCGAGATACCCTGCAATCCCACCACCTGAAATCCATAGGCGCGTCCGAAATAGTTATACGCGTCGTGACTGGTTACGAGCACGCGCTTCGCCTCCGGCAGCTCCGCCGCCTTTCCTTTTGCCCACGCATGGAGCGCCATCAGCTCCTGCCGCACTTTAGCCGCATTTGTTTTGAACAACGCCTTGTTATCCGGAGCCGCTTCCGCGAGCCGCGCTTCAACCACGTCCACACAGCCGGCCCAGAGTGCGACGTCGAACCACACGTGCGGATCAGGGTGCCCTTCAAACGCCTCCGGCTTGAGGAGTTTATCGTGAGCGAGCGCTTCCGTGATCGCGTACACCCGCTTCCCGGATTTCGCCATCCTCGAGAAGACATCGCTCATCTTCCCTTCTAGCATCAGCCCATTATAGAAAACGACGGCGGCCCGGTTCAGCTTCAACACATCTGCCGAGGTGGCTTTGTATAAATGGGGATCCACCCCCGGTCCCATCAAAGGCTCGGCGATCACCGCTTCGCCACCGACTCGCCTCACCAAATCATTCACCATCGACGTCGTGCTCACCACGCGCAACGGCGCCGCCGAAAGAGCATTTGCAGCCGACCACATCACAGCGACGGCGATCAGCCGAACGCATTTCGTAAAAAAATTCATGCCTCCAGACGGGGCCAGAGCTCACCAAATAGTCAAAAAGGAAATTTAGGTTAGGCTAATTTTAATTCCAAAACCAAATTACCGGCATCAATTTTTCCCGCCCCCCAAAATCGTGTCTCGAATTTTAATTGGGTGCCATTAAGTCGTGGCTTGCGAAGTCCCACTAACGGTAGCCGCTAAAATCATCAGCCGCTCGGCAGGTGCCGGAGAACGCACGCGTCCCCCCGAGCGGGATCGAAGAGACCTGGGCGGGACGCCCTAAGTCTTCAGGCGGCTGCCCGTGTTTCCCGAACCTATAGCCGGCGGCAGTTTATTAGGACTGCCCTAACCTCTGGCTCGCCCTCGCATGCGCGCCGCTCACCTCTACGTCCGACGTGTTCACAAAACCTCCAAGTCCGCCCGCGCCATCTGCTCTAGCCGCGCCAAGCCCGCACGCACGACATCGCTTGTCGGTCCTTCTACCAGCAGGCGCAGTTTGGGCTCCGTGCCTGAGTAACGGACCAGTACCCGGCCTTCTCCGCCCAGTTCGTTTGCAAGCGATTCAATCGCAAACGGGAGATGAGGCAGCTGAGCCAGCTCGAGCTTCTCACGGACCTTCAAATTCAAAGTGCCCTGCGGAAACTTTTTCATAACGCTCCGCAGTTCCGAAAGCGTTTTTCCGGTTGCGAGCATCACCTCGATCACCTTGAGCGCCGCCACCAAGCCATCGCCCGTCGGTGAAATCTCCGAGAAAATCACATGGCCCGACGACTCGCCGCCGAGCGTCGCTCGTTCCAGCAGCATTCCTTCGAGCACATACCGATCCCCCACCGCCGTTCTGACCACCCGCCCTCCCGCCGCACGGATTGCCGCATCGACGCCCAAGTTGCTCTGCACCGTGGCCACAAGCGTCTTCCTCGGCAAGGTTCCCATCGCCAACGCATGAGTCGCGAGGATGGTGAGAATCTCATCGCCGTCCAATACGCCGCCTCGCTCGTCGCAAAGCACGCAGCGATCACCATCGCCGTCATGCGCGATCCCGAGCCGCGCACCTGTTTCCCTCACGCGCGCCGCGAGCTTTTCCGGATGCTCGCTGCCCACGCCGTCGTTGATATTATCGCCGTCCGGCAACCCGCCAATGAGCTCCAACTGCGCACCGAGTTCCTTCAGCACAACCGGACTCGTCGTGCAGGTCGCGCCGTTCGCCGTATCCAAAACAATCTTCCAACCACTTAACGCCCTCGCGGGCAGCAGTCGTCGTACTTTGTCCAGATACGTCGCCAAGCCTTCCGCTCCGTGGAGTGACCGCCGCTGCAGCTGCGCGGGTTTCTCGTTTGGCAGCAGTTGCTCAAGCTCTAGCTCCTGGGCGTCCGTCAGTTTCATGCCGCTGGGTGCGAAAAACTTTATGCCATTATCCGCGGCGGGATTGTGCGACGCCGTTACCATGACGCCGAGCACGGCCTTTTCGCGAACCACCGCGGCGGCAATCGCCGGCGTAGGCAGCACTCCCAGCGAAACGGCGTCCACTCCCACCGAGGCAAGCCCCGCCGCCACCGCCTCGACCAAACTTTCGCCCGATGCCCGCGTGTCGCGACCGATCAACACACGCCGCACACCGCCGCCGCTGTGCGAGATGCGCGAGGCAAATCTGCCCGCCGCCACGCCGAGCCGCTCCGCGAAAGCTTCATTGATCACTGGACCGCCATACGGACCGCGCACGCCGTCCGTACCGAAGTAAATGCGTTTCATGAACGATAAAATTCCTTCGTCGCCGCGATCTTCGCTTTGACCGCGCCTCCCAGAAGCAAATCCCTCGCGCGACCAATGCCCTCCGCGATGGTCGAAGTCTGTCCGCAAACCCACAACGCAGTCGCCGTATTGAACACAATCGTGTCCACCAGCCCCGCTGGCCCGCGCCCGGCGAGAATCGCCTCGGTAATCGAGAGATTATGCGCGAGGTCTCCACCCTTGAGGTCATCGAAACTCGCGGGCGCGAAACCGTGTTCCGCCGCATCCCAGACGCCATCGATCTTCCGCAAACGCCCCGCTCCGCGCACCCGGTTAAGAGTCGCGGTCGTGAGTTCGTCGATACCGCGTCCTTCGCCGATGACTCCATGAGCCGCGATGCCTGCGACCGTGCCCAGCGACTCCAGCGCGTCAGCCAGCGTGTTGACCCAGCCTTCCGAGAAGACGCCGAGAATCACGTGCGCGGGACGCCCCGGATTGATCAGTGGTCCGAGGATATTGAAAACCGTCCGCTGCCCTTTTGCCGCGAGTATCTTCCGCACCGGTCCGATATGCTTGAACGTCGGATGATAAGCCGGCGCGAAGAAAAACGCGTAGCCCAGCTCGCGTAGCGCCGAACGAGTTTTCTCATGCGAGGCTTCGAGATTGACGCCGAGCGCCGAGAGCAAATCCGCGCTGCCGCACTTGGAAGTGATTCCGCGATTGCCGTGTTTCATCACCGGCACTCCGGCCGTAGCGAGCGTAAGTACGACCAGACTGGAAATATTAAAACCGCCCGCGTGATCGCCACCCGTTCCCACGATGTCGATCGCTCGCGGCGACCATTCGCTCACGCCCGGATCGATCGCCGCCGCTCTAAACTCCCGCGCAAACGCCGCCACTTCCGCGGCCGTTTCGCCCTTCACCGCGAACGCGGTTAGAAATGCGCCTTTCAACTCGTCCCCAGTTTCCGGTGACTTCAAGGCCCGCGCAGCCGCCGCGATCTCCGCAGATGAAAGCTCCTGGCGGGCGTCCAGACGACGCGTGAGGTCAACGAGTTCGGGCATGAGCGCGCATGGAAAGGGAAAAGCCTCTGCTGAGAAAAGCATAAACTCGACAGAGCGCTCCTCTTCTATGAGCTCGCCGCGTGTTTCGCCCGTCAATTTTTCTCATCGCCTGGAGCGTCGCGCTGCTTGTCGCCCCGCTGCGAGCGCAAGCCCCCGCCGCCGATCCTGCCGCTCTGCCCACCGCCACCGACGCCAAGGCGGCCGGCTCCGCCCTCAGCCTCGCCGACTCCATCGTCCTCGGGCTCGTCGAAGGCATCACGGAATTCCTGCCGGTGTCATCCACCGGACATTTGATCATCGCCAGCCACTCGCTTGGCCTGGAAAGCGACGCACCGCTTCTCGACGCAGCCGGTCAGTCCCTTTGGTATAAAAAACCTTCCGCCGAAAATCCCGTCGGGATTCCGCTCACGATAAAACTCGCTGCCGACACCTACACGGTCGTCATCCAAGTCGGCGCCATCGCCGCCGTCGTATTGATCTACTGGGCACAGCTGATGGGCATTCTGCGCGGCCTCGGCGGCAAAAACGCCGCCGGCCTTCGCCTTCTTCGCAATATCATCCTCGCGTTCCTCCCCTGCGCACTAGCCGGATTTATCCTCCACGACTGGATCGACGAAAACCTTTTCTCCATCCGAGCGGTGATTGTCGCTTTGATCAGCGGAGCTGTTCTCATGTTCGCCGCCGAACGCTGGCGCCGCCAACAGACGGGCACTACCCCGTCGCGCCGCGAACCCGCCGATCTCACCGCGAAACAAGCCCTCGGCATCGGCCTCATGCAATGTCTCGCCCTCTGGCCCGGCACGAGCCGCTCGATGGTGACGATGGTTGGCGGCTATTTCTCCGGCTTGAGTCCCGCTCTCGCCGCGGAATTTAGCTTTCTCGTCGGTCTGCCCACACTGGCCGGCGCCGCGCTCTATAAGGGCATGAAGTCCGGTCCTGCCATGATCGAGGTCTTTGGATGGCCGCACGTTCTCGCCGGCACGGCCGTCGCCGCCTTGTCAGCCGCGATCGCGGTAAAATTTCTCGTCAGTTATCTCACGCGCCATGGCTTGGGCGTTTTCGCGATCTACCGCCTGCTGCTCGCTGCCGTTCTGGGCTGGCTGCTTTACACGGGCATTCTCGCCTGAAATTCCCAGCGTAGTTCCCTCGTTTGCCGGCCAATCGCCGCTTGACGCACTTCGTCGCCACCTTTTACTCCGTCACCTTTCAACTTGTCGCTTCGGCGCAATCCGTCGTCCGGCACTCTCCTTTTAATCCGCTCCCACCATGGCAAATCCGAAACGCAAACAGTCCAAACGCCGCAGCGCCAACCGCCGCGCCGCCAACGCTTTCAAGGCCCCCCAGATCGCTAAAGATCCGACCGATGGCTCCGCCTTCGTCCCGCACCGCGTGAACCCGAAGAACGGAATGTATCGCGGTCGCCAGGTCCTCAATATCGAGGCCTGAGTTCTTCGCTAGTTATTCTTCAACCATCCTCGTGATGGGTACCAGTAACGGCGCCAAAGGTCGTATCGCGGTCGATGCTATGGGCAGCGACCTCGGTCCATCCGAAATCGTCGCTGCCGCGAAACTCGCCCTCGCCGAGTTTAGCGATCTCAGTGCGATCACACTTGTCGGCAATGAGGCGGTTCTTAAACCGCTCGTCGCTGAAGCAGGTCTTTCCAGCCACGAAAAACTGGCCATTTTTCACGCCTCCGAGGTCATCACGATGGATGACAAACCCTTGGTGGCGTTGAAGCGGAAAAAAGACGCGTCGATGCTCCGTGCCATCGAGCTGGTTAAAAACGGCGAAGCCGGCGCGGCGGTCAGTTGTGGCAACACCGGTTGCCTCGTGGGCGCTGGCATTTTGAAACTGCGCACGCTCGACGGCGTGGACCGCGCCGCTCTCGCCCCAGTCATCCCGCGCGCTGGCGGCCATTTCATCCTCATCGACGCCGGTGCCAATCCCGAGGCGAAGCCCGATCACCTCGTCCACAACGCTATTCTCGGAACTCATTTCTGCCGCATGGAGCTCGGCGTCGAACGTCCCCGCGTCGGTTTGCTCACGATCGGCACCGAAGAGGGCAAAGGAAACGCGCTCATCGCCGAGACGCACGAGTCGCTCAAACGCATCGGCGACGTGATTAACTACGTCGGTCCGGTCGAGGGCTTCCAGGTTTTCTGCGACGAAGTGGACGTCGTCGTCTGCGACGGCTTCGTCGGCAACATCTGCCTGAAAAGCTGGGAGTCCCTCGCGAAGTTTTTCAGCAACGAGCTGAAGTCCCAACTCAAGGCCAATCCCATGCGCATCGCGGGCAGCCTGCTTGCCAAAGGCGCATTCGATGCCCTCCGCGATCGCATTAAGCCCGAGCGTTATGGCGGGGCACCGCTCCTTGGGTTGCGCGGAAATCTCATTAAAGCTCACGGCTCTGCCAATCGTCACGCTCTCAAAAACGCCATCCACGACGCCAGCGAGATGATCAAGATCGACCTGAATCACCGCATCGAAGCCGACATCGCTCGCGCCAATGATGCCATCCGCCAGGTCGCTGCCTGATCCGCGCAACTTAGCGCCTCCCTCGTTTCCGCTGCGTCATGGCTACTCCTACAATCGCGATCCTCGGCACCGGTTCGTACGCGCCGGCCCGCGTGATGACCAACGACGATCTCTCGAAGATCGTCGACACCTCGGATGAGTGGATTTTCACCCGCACGGGCATCCGCCAGCGCCGCATCGCCGCCGATGACGAAACCACCTCCGATCTTGCGACTCACGCGGCCCGAGCCGCATTGACCGACGCCGGCCTCACCGCCGCTGACATCGATTTGATCATTGTCGCCACGATCACGCCCGACATGCCGATGCCCGCCTGCGCCACGATCGTGCAGGCCAAGCTCGGCACTAAAGCCCACGCCGCGAGTTTCGACATTAACGCCGCTTGCTCCGGCTTTCTCTACGCCCTCGACACCGCATGGGCCATGCTCGCCTCGGGCCGCTATCATCACGCCCTCGTGATCGGCGCGGAAAAACTCTCCAACGCCCTCGATTGGAATGACCGCACCACCTGCGTCCTTTTCGGCGATGCCGCCGGAGCCGTCGTACTCGGACCTTCCCGCGGTGACGGCGCCCGCCTCATCGGCGCCAAGCTCTACTGCGAAGGCGGCATGGAAGACCTCCTTTGCATCCCCGGCGGAGGTAGCGCCCGCCCCATCACCGCTGCATCCCTCATCGAGGGCGACCGCTTCATCAAGATGAAGGGCCGCGAGGTGTTTAAAGTCGCCGTCCGTGAGATGGAGGACGCCGTCGAGGAAATCTTGGAACAACACGCGCTCGACGCCGATCAGATCGCCTGCGTGATTCCCCATCAGGCCAATGTCCGCATCATCGAGGCCATCGCCAAAAGCCTTAAACTGCCCCTCGAGCGCTTCTTCGTGAACGTCGATCGCTACGGCAACACCTCCGCCGCCTCTATCCCGCTCGCCCTCGACGAGGCTCGCAAAGCCGCTCGCGTCAAACGCGGCGATACCACGCTCCTCGTCGCTTTCGGGGCGGGCTTGACCTACGGGTCTGCGCTGGTTCGCTGGTAATTTCTTTCTAAAAATGTCCCTCCTCGCGTCTCGCCGGTTGCCTCTCGGGTTTGTTCTCCTCGCTGTCGTATTCGCCCTTTCCGGACGCCTCTCCGCTGAGCTGGTCTGGGCGTCAGAAACCGGCTGGAAAGTCGAAGGCGGTGTCCTCTCCGGCCTGGGACCCATCGATAGCAAAAACGCGCTCGATCTCATGAACAAAGCACGCGCAGCCGAGGAAAAGGAGCGCACCCGCTCCGCTATCCGTTCCTACAACAAAGTTGGCAAAAAATACGCGAACTCCGTCTACGCTCCCGAAGCCCTTTACCGCTCGGCCAAACTCCGCCTCATCCAGAAAAAATACAGCAAGGCTTTCGACACTTTTCAGACGATCATCTCCCGCTACCCGAACACTTCACGTTTCAACGAAATCGTCGGTGAACAATACCGCGTCGCGAGCGCACTACTCGACGGCGCGCGCGGCCGGCTTTTCTGGATCTTCCCAGGCTTCACCAATCGCGAAAAATCCATCGAATACTTCGAGACCATCCTCTTCAACGCTCCTTACAGCGACTACGCGCCGCTAGCGCTCATGAATATCGCCCGCGCCCATCAGCGCTTCGACAACACCGATTTCGCGATCGATGCACTCGACCGCCTCATCAACAACTATCCCCAGAGCGTCCTCACGCCCGATGCTTATCTGAAGCTCGCTCAAGCGCATGCCGGCCTCGTCGACGGTCCCTACTACGACCAAGAATCCAGCCGCCAGGCCATCACCTACTTCGAGGATTTCATGATCCTCTACCCCAGCGATAACAACGTCGCCGCCGCTGAAAAAGGCCTCTCGGAAATGAAAAACGAGCTCGCCGAAAGCAAAATCAAGATCGGCGATTTCTACTTCTACAAACGAGACAACTTCAAAGCCGCCCGCGTCCTCTATAACGAAGCCATCACCGCATATCCCGACTCCGAAGTCGCCGCCCGCGCCCGCGTCCGTCTGACCGAAGTCGCTTCCGCCGAAGAAAAGGCCGCCGCAGACGCCGCCTCGCCCAAAAAGAAAAAGCGCTTCCTGTTTTTCTAAGCGCCAACGCTTTCTCCTCACGTCCTAAACGCGCCTGAAATCAGGCGCGTTTTTTGTTGGTCAGATCCTCAAAAAATCCGTGCCCATTCGCCGAATCCTTGGTCAATCTCCGCTCTGTGTTCATGCGCCCCTTCCTCGCCGCTCTCGCCGCCGTCGTCCTCTCATTCACCGGTTGTTCGCATTATCAACTCGGCACCGAGGGCCAGTTGGCCTTCACACGGCTCTACATCGCTCCGCTCGAAAATGACGCCGCGTTGCCTCAAGTTACCGCAGTATTTTCCACCCAACTGCGCGAGTCCTTTTTGCGCGACAGCCGTGTGACACTCGTCAACTCCTCGAGCGACGCCGATGTGACGCTCACCGTCTCGCTCAATCAGCTCACACGCGCCGTCGCCACCGCGCGACCTGACGACACCGGCCTCGCGCGCAAGTTCGAGCTCACCGTCCACAGCGTTTGCGCCTTACGCGACAACCGCACGGGCGCCGCTCTTTTCGAAAAACGTCCGGTGATCGTCACACGCCAGCTTTTTAGCACCCCGTCGCCCTACGTCAGCGAGAGCGATCAACTTCAAGCAGAGTACAACCTCATGCCGCAACTCGCCCAAGCCCTCGCGGACCGTGTCGCTCACACCGTCCTGGACGTGTGGTAGACGCAGATTGCCCACGCACCGCCGTAAAGCGGGCTTGCCCTCATGTACCAACGAAACTTGCTCTGACCGCCTTCATGCACGCTTCCCTCTTGGCCCCGTCCATTCTCGCCGGCGATCACGCTCACCTCGCCGCGAGTGCCTCCATCGTTGAACAACTCGGTTTAAAGTGGCTTCACCTCGATATCATGGACGGCCATTTCGTACCCAATCTATCTTTCGGTCCCCAGACGGTCGCCGCTCTGCGCAAGAACACGCAGTTGTTTTTCGACGTTCACCTGATGCTGAGCGAACCCCACCGCTACATCGAAGCATTCGCTAAAGCCGGCGCTAATCTCATCAGCATTCACATCGAGCCAGCCTACGATCACACCGCGACGCTCGCGCACATCCGTGAGCTCGGTTGCCAACCGGGCATCGTCCTGAATCCCGGCACGCCTGCCTCCGCGATTGAGCACCTACTCGATCGGGTGGATCTTGTGCTGGTCATGACCGTGCAGCCCGGTTTCGGCGGACAATCGTTCTGTCGCGATCAGTTGGAAAAAATTTCCCGCCTCTCCGCCCTGCGAATCCAACGCGGTCTGAGTTTCCGTCTGGAAGTCGACGGCGGCATCGACCTCGCCACCGGTGCCGACTGCCGCACCGCTGGGGCCGATACCTTTGTCGCAGGCACATCGTTTTTTAACGCCGGCGATCGCCAAGCCTACGCCGCAGCGATCGCCCGCTGGTGACGCTCATCCTCCCGCCGCGTCATCCGCGCCCGTCAGCGCGCAGAACTCGCCAACTCTTCAGCGCGCCGGTATTGCGTGCGGAATGTCTCACCCAATTCCTTAGCGAGCCGGATTTCGTCCGCCTTGTTTTTCGAATTGATCGCCGCACGAATGCGTCCGTTCGCGGCGGCATAATCGACCGCCGATAAATCCTGCAATGCCTCCAGCGCATCGGCCGGCATGCCCGCCGCGATGATCTCCCGCCACGCCGACGACAGCTCCTGATGCGTATCCAGGCACATGACACGGATCGCAAACGACATCTCGCGAAACAAATTCCCCGTCCACCCCGCGCGGTAAACCAGCTGCTCTCGGACGGCGAATGGCTCCTCCTCCGGATCGCTGCGCAACGCTTTGAGTTCTTCCTTCCGATAAAAGTCCCGCCGCACCGGCAACCGGCGCAGCGCAAATCGCTCAGGTCCACCCGGCACACCCGGTTTTAAATTCCAAAGCCGCTGCCCTTCCATCGATAAAACAAATTCGATAAACGCCTCGGCTACCGCGCGGTTTTTAGCACCTCGCAACACCGCGATCGGATCGACCGAGCTCACCGTCCCTCCCTTCGGAGAAAAATACGCGAGCCGTCCCGGACCATCGCGCCTGGTCACTGCTTCTTCCTGTTGCCGGCCATAAAAATCGATGCACATGCCTGCGGCGGAGTTTCCCTGAGCGACGTCGATCGGCGGTTTTTGCGAGGTGTCCGTGAAATACCGCGCATTCGCCCCGATCAGCTGCATGAGACGCATGCCTGCGAGCCAGCCTTCGCTGACCGCGCGCGACTCGATCAGCTTCGATGCAATCTCATCGGTCGCCGGATTTTCAGCGTTCAAGGCGACCCATCGTTTCTGCATCTGCTGTTGGATGACATTTTCAAATGCCTTCGCGGCGGAGCCGCTCTTCGTCGGATCCGCGAGCGCTACTTCGCCCAGCAGTCGCGGATTTTTCAGATCGTCCCACTGCGTCGGCGGCTCCACGCCGAGTCGCTTCAGCGCATCCAGATTCGCGAGGACACCATAACTACTCAAAACCGTGCCGATCCAGCGTCCCTGCCGGTCCCAATATTGCTCACCCGCAAATTCAAAGGGGATCACATCTGCCTGAAACCACTCGGGATGTCTCTTCATGATCGTGCTCTCGACGATACGTCCCGCCTGCGCTTGCTTGATAAAATCATACGGGCCACCGCCGAAAAACACGTCGATCCCACACCCAATCTCCGACTTCATAAACGCTTCCCGCGCTTCCTTTACATCGCTTCGCGCATCGGCCGGCAACCGGGGATTCTGAAATCCCGACTGCACGTCGCTGCTCCACATCCGTCCGAGTTTCTTCGTCCAGTAGAGCTCAAACGCCGCGGTGTATTCGCCTTCGAGAAAACGCGCAATCTCGCTCGTCCCGCCGATCACGCGCCAATCGACTGCCACGCTTTTGCCCGTGTTCTTTTTATACCAATCGCGAAACCCCACGCCGAATTCGTGACGCAACGCTTCGTTGTGCGGCGTGATGATCACCAGCGCTTCCTCCGCCTTCTCTCGATCCGCTTTTTTCGGGCGCAATAAGAACGGCAACGCCACCACGGCGATGAGCGCGAAGATAATGAGAAAACGTTTAACCATCGTGGCAGCGCCGACCGGGCCTGGCGCGTTGTTTAGTCCAGCAGTATAACCACGTCTTCAACCTCCGCGCTCGCGAAGAGCGGCTTCTCCGTCGAGCGCCCCACGAAGCGCGGATTCAATTCGTAGATCTTCAACGCCTCGCCGCCCTTCTCCGGCACGAACGCGTACTGCGCCGCTTCGCCGAGATAAACCGCCTCGCCGATCTTGCCCGCCACGCAGTTCACATCGCGCGACTCGCCGCCCAGCCGCCAACATTCCGGCCGGATCGAAATCGTCACCCGTGCGCCAGCCGCGGGCATTCGCGTGGAATCGCCCGGCAAGCCTTCAAAGCGGCCGATCGCCGTATCCACAAAAATGTGCCCGCCTTCGGCCGTCTTGACCGTCCCCGCGATGAAATCAGTCTCGCCGATGAAATGAGCCACGGTCTTCCGGGTGGGCCTGCGATAAACGTCTCGCGGCGTTCCTACCTGAAGGATGTGTCCGCTCTCCAGAATCGCCATGCGATCGGAGATCGAAAGCGCCTCCTTTTGGTCATGCGTCACGTAGACAGTCGTCAGATTGAACTCTTTGCACACGCGGCGGATCTCCGTGCGCATTTCGAGCCGGAGCTTGGCATCCAGATTTGAAAGCGGTTCGTCCAAGAGCAGGCAACGTGGACGGATCACCAACGCGCGCGCCAGCGCCACACGCTGCTGCTGCCCACCCGAAAGCTGGTTCGGTTTCCGCTCCGCGTAGCTTCCCATCCGCACAGATTCTAGCGCTTCGCCCACGCGCATTTTGATTTCTGCACGCGGGACTTTCCGCTCTTCGAGACCGAAAGCCACGTTCTCCGCCACGCTCATGTGCGGCCAAAGCGCGTAACTTTGAAACATCATAGCCGTGTTCCGCCGGTGCGGCTCAAGCCGCGTCACCTCATCCTCACCAAAAAAAATGCTGCCTTCCTCCGGTATGTAGAAACCGGCTATGCTGCGCAGCAAAGTCGTTTTGCCGCAGCCGCTCGGACCGAGCAGGAAAAACAACTCGCCCGGCCGGATGGTCAGATCGAGTCCATGAAGCGCGACGGTGGAACCAAAGCGCTTGGTGAGATTCTGGATGCGGATCGAAATCATGCCGCGGTCGAAGCGGCCGGAAGCAAGATTTCGGTCACAGATGAGTCAAAGGAATAAACCCTGCTAGCGGGGAGGAAGCTGTTGCGAAACCGTCACGCTCTCCCATAACGCACTCGCTCTGTTCCCATGCCGAAAGCTCTCCTCCGACCCGCCCACGCCGACCTCGAAACTGTCCTGGTATCGGAGATCGCGATCCGACGTCGCCTGAAAAAACTCGGGGCCGACATCGCTACTCTCTACGGGAAAGAAGAGATCACCGTCGTCGCGATCATTAACGGTGCCATCCTCTTCACGGCCGACTTGCTTCGCGAAATCACCAATCCCGTCCGGCTCGATTGCATCCGCATTTCGAGCTACCGCAACGAAACCAAATCCCCCGGCAAGCCGAAGCTCCTCCACAGCCTCTCGCTCGATCTGACCAATCGCCATGTGCTGCTGATCGACGACATTCTCGACACCGGCAAAACACTCTCCGTCGTCGTCAATATCATCAAAAAGCTCAGCCCAGCCAGCGTTCGCACCTGCGTCTTACTCGATAAGAAAGGTCGCCGTCAGGTCGAGTTCACCGCGGACTTTGTTGGCTTCCAGATTCCCGACAAATTCGTCGTCGGCTACGGCCTGGATTTCGCCGAACGCTATCGGAATCTCCCGTGTATCGGCGTTCTGAAGCCGACCCTTCAAAATCCCCCGGAGTGGGCCTGATCGTTTCCCACGCCGTCCATTCGCGCGTCAGTAGTCACGGCGCAGAACGCTTCCACCGCGTCGTGGAGCGACAACACCGTTCCCGCACTTACCAAAGCCGCGTTGAATGCCTGAATCGCAGAATGTGAAACGCCGCCGTCTCGGCTTCTCGCATGAATAGCCGCGCGATCGACCCCGCCTCTTCCAAATATCCGCCTTCACGAGCCCGTCGCAACGTCGCGTCCACAGTGTAGGGCGTGGCAGATTAGTCATTTTCCCCGTGGCGAGAAGAGATGGCGAAGGAACGGGTAACCCGATAACCGTAAGCGACCGGCCAGCGCTTTCAATTACCCACAAGTTCGCTGCTCAGCGCGGCGCCGAGGGTGAGGCCGGTGAGATGAGCGAGGCCGCGCCAGATCACTGTATTGCCGGCTGCGGGGTCTCGGGCGCGGGCCCTATAGCCGCCAAGTCCGGCAATCTTTAGTATTGGCACCTTGGTTCATGCCTCGGCACGACAGCCATCCGTCCCATTGGTTGCGCAGGTAACTTTATACCAATCACCTATGCCGTATTTTCGGCGCAGCTAACTTGTGGGTAATTGAAAGCCCCGGCCGGCTTTAGTCTGCCTGGAGCTCCCTCAAACTCGAACGCGTCTACCGGGAAAACTACACCACCCGAGCGCAGGCCCGCGCCAGCATCCACGACTACCTGTGCTTCTATAACCGCACACGTCGTCACAGCTCGCTCGGTTATCTATCTCCCATCGACTTCGAAAACCAAACCAACTAACCTATCAAACCCACTCCCAATCTTTGTCCAACTTTACGGGGCAAGCTCAGCGGAACGTTGAGCACGTGGCCGCGTCGGGCACGCCCCCGGCTTCGAGCTCGATGCGCGCAAAGCGTTGCAAGGCCTGGCTGTCGTACAGCGCGTCCTCCAGCGCCTCGTCGGCCAAGGCGTACCAGTGCTGAAGAAAGTAGACGCGCAGCATCCGCTCTAGGCCGATCGCGCACTACCCGAAGGGCAAGCGAGGCCGCCCGCCGTTCGCCGCAAACTCGGCCTGGGCAAATGTCGTCTGGTTCTTCATGCCCTCACCGCCAGCAACCCATGTGC
>WUUC01020037.1_pt1 | contig 19408 bp, 11 predicted proteins | sample 6278441 | NCBI WGS metagenome assembly WUUC01 (sample SAMN13675441, study PRJNA597444) | soil metagenome | isolation source: soil | place: USA: Washington | collected 2017-10 | reverse complement strand
TTTACTCCTCCCCTGTTGTGTCAATAGAATCAAATGGCAACAAGGCAAACTTCAGGGAAGAAAACACTGTAGCATATGCGGACGCTGGTTTCCTTACTCTTTTTGACAATGAAATGGTCGTGGGAAATAATACAACCGCGCTCACAACAGTTAACAGTGCTGTCTTATCCGAACATTATGCATTAAAATATTTCGGCACCAGAGAGGTGATTGGAAAATACATCACCATCAACAACACGACGACACTCGAAGTAACGGGTGTGATCCGGTACAAACAGAACAACTCGCACCTCGCATTCGATGTCCTGGTCTCGCTGCCCACACTAAAGGTTATTAACCCAAAATACCAGGATGAAAATTTCACGTGGATCGGCAGCAACAACTGGACATTTCTTAAAATGACGAGTGTATCCGATGCCCGAAGCCTCGACCCTCAGCTTCCTGCGTTTACAAAAAAATTCCTCGGCGAACAGTTCGTGCACTGGCGGTTCCAACTCCAGCCTTTATCGCAAATGCACTTCGACACACGGTACGACGGTGTGATCAACAAAACACTGCTGTATGTGCTGGGCATTGCAGCTGTTGGTTTGCTGGCTATTGTGTGCATCAACTACATCAATCTCACCATCGCGCAGTCCGCTCACCGGACAAAGGAAATTGGTGTACGCAGATTCCTTGGTGGTAGCCGTATCCAACTTATCAGTCAATTAATGGCAGAAACAACACTGATGGTTGCTGGGGGCACGCTGCTTGCGCTTTTCACTACGTCGCTGATCTTGCCGGTAGTGAATTCGTGGTTAGGCACTTCTCTTTCGCCAGTCCAATTCATAACGACGGAAATGCTCATAAAAGGGTCTGCGTTCATCGTCGCACTTATAATTATCGCAGGTTATTATCCGGCAGTTATACTTTCCGGGTTCAGCGGAGCCAGGGCAATGAATGGAAAAAACCAGACTCCCCATTCCGCGCAAGTCTTTAAGCACGCGTTGATCGGATTTCAGTATGCCGTGGCTACAATATTTCTGATCGGCACCTTTGCCATTCTTAACCAGGTAGATTTTCTGCTCACTTCTGACCTTGGTTTTCAAAAAGATGAAATCGTTACTGTCCGCGTTCCTCGATCTTCGTTCCAGCGCATGGAGACATTCCGCAACTCGGTCAGCCAGTTGCCGGGCGTGCGTGCAGCAAGTCTCCACAACCAGGCACCCATGTCGGAAAGTACTGATGGTGGCTTTATAAAATTCGACAACCGAAACAACTGGGAAGCATTTCTTGTCAGGGATCGGTGGGCGGATGAAAAATACCTTGAGACTTATTCTCTCGACCTCGTGGCCGGGCGCAACATTATTCTTCGCGATTCACTAACGGAGGTGATTGTCAATGAGACTTTACTCACTGAACTTGGTATTGCCGATCCGGAAGATGCACTTACAAAAAGTATACTTTTCGACAATTCAGGTTTAACGGGAACCATCGTCGGCGTAGTCCGCGACTTTCACCATCGATCGCTGCAGGGCACTATCGAACCGTTAGCAATTTATCCGCTTCCTGGCGTGTTCAATCATATCGGTATCAGCCTGCCATCCGGCACAAATAGCAATGCGCTTTCGATTGAAAATGTCTGGAAAGACCATTTTCCCGACGATATATTTTCTCTTTCGTATCTCGATCAATCAATTGCCGGAATGTATGAAATTGAGGAAGTGACAGGAAAAATCATGCAGGTATTTGCCGTCGTGGCGTGTATTATTTGCCTGATTGGCATCCTGGGACTATCGGCTTTTTCCGCGGCTGAACGCACAAAAGAGATCGGCATTCGAAAAGTATTGGGTGCCAGTTCGGTCAACATCGTGGTCATGTTAAGCCAGCGATACCTGGTTCTTATCGTTATCTCATTTGCATTCGCCACTCCATCAACATTCTGGATCCTCACACGGTGGCTTGACGGATTTGCCTATCACATTTCTTTGAGCTGGAGTTTGTTCGCGATTCCGATCGTATTCATTGCAGGCGTTACGTTGCTACTGGTTGGTGGATACACGTTTAAGGTCGCATCTACTAATCCAACGCAGTCGTTGAAACACGAATAAGCGGTCAGGTCTTATCCAAAAATACTGATCACTCCAACAACCACTTCACGACATCGGCCATAAAAGGCGCACACTGGTAATCATTTACCCCTTCCCAGCTTGTCATGTATAGCGACACCATTCCATCGCCCATAGCAACAATCTTTCCACCGCCAGCCACTTCCTTATAGACTCCGAACGGGTTCTCATCAGTCTTGTCGCTGAATGCAAATGGAGTACCCCCCTCAACGAGACGAGCACCGTGATATGGAATGGCGAGTTTGCTCTTCACGATCTTACCTGGCGTGGAATGGCCACCGGAAGTTTGCGTGTCGGGATTATCGGATTTAAATGCAATGCCAAATGATTTCAAAAGATCGTTCACGTTCGTCTGGTCGTGTGTTGCCCAGTAATCCACTTCCATCACTACAAACAAAGAACCACCGCTGTTAACGTATTCATTAATTGCGGCCACCTCCTCGTCCGTATACTTCGACGATGGAACATGAATGAAGAGAAGGTCGCACTTCGCCAGCGCCTCAGGTACCAGTGCACTCTTCTGATAAGTGAGAACTGCGTTAGCGGCGGCCGCGTTTTTCGAAAGTTCGCCCGTCATATATGTTAATCGCTGCGCCGGTACCAAATTGCTTGATGTAGCATCGGCGGGGTCGCTATAGAATTTCTGGCCGTGGCCAACATCCACCGCTATGTTCTTTTTCGTTTGTGCGTTCGAATGGTGGAATTGAAAACCGAACAGGAAGACGATGAGTATTGTAACAAGTTTCATAGTTGTGAAATTCAGCGATGGTGGATATCAAGGATAATGCCATCCGCAACTCACGGTTTCGGCAGTATAAATGGCCATCTGGAATTCCCCGGTGGACGCTCCCGCTACAATGCTATCCGCTGGCGGTCACACTTCACAATCCTGATGATCTCTCGTATGGGTAACACTGCTTCAAGTTTCAACTTGCACGACCCCCCGTTCTCTCTCTCGTAAGTCTATGTTATCGAGTACCAGTGACATCACCGGTCGTAGGTAACAAAATTCTCTTCGTGCCCTCGCGGCGTATTTCACCAAATCATGATCCTGTCCTCTTCCGACTTATAATTCTTGTCTCCCGGTTTCACATCAAATGCATCGTAGAACGGACCGAAGTTCATCAATGGTCCGTTCACCCTCCACATAGCAGGTGAATGGGGATTGGTGTTCACGTAGTTGCGCAGAAACTCATCGCGGGTCTTCACACGCCATATGCGGGCGATCGACAAGAAGAAACGCTGATCTGGTGTGTAGCCATCAATTTTCTCGTTTCCCTTTCCTTGTTCTGTCAACTTGAATGCGTCATAGGCCATAGCCACACCGGCGTTGTCGGCAATATTTTCGCCATTAGTGAGCGGGCCTTTCACGTGCACGCTATCAAGCACTATAAATGTGCTATAGCGCTCGGCCATCTGATTTCCTCTTTCACGGAACTTCGCATAGTCTTCTGCCGTCCACCAGTCTTTTACGTTACCATCCTTATCGTACTGCGCTCCCTGATCGTCGAACGCATGCGTGATCTCGTGACCGATCACCATACCGATACCACCATAGTTGAGGGCATCGTCGGCCTCAAAGTCAAAGTAAGGAAATTGCAGGATGCCCGCCGGGAACACGATCTCATTGTAAGCCGGATTGTAGTACGCCGTTACAGTTGGCGGTGTAGCTCCCCACTCTGTCTTATCAACAGGCTTGTTCAACTTATTCAACTGAAAGTTATAGTCGTTCTGGTTGAGGGCAAGAACATTTTCGAAGTACTTCGTTCTGTCGATCTGTACGTTGTATTCGCGCCACTTGTCGGGGTAACCGATCTTTTTAGTGATCGTATACAATTTTTCTTTCGCTTTTACTTTTGTACTGTCGCTCATCCAGTCCAGGTTGTCCATTCTTACTTCCATTGCCTTTTGCAAGTTGTTCACCAGGTCCAGCACACGTTTCTTTGCATCTTCATTGAAATATTTCTTCACATACAGCTGAGCGAGATCCTGACCGAGGTAGCGGTTCACTGTTTCCACCATTGTTTGCTGACGGGTTTTCTGACGCGCTTGCCCCGATACCACCTTGGTGAATTCAAATGACGCATCGACGAAAGGCTTGCTGAGTGCATCGGCATAATTGGTGAGTGTGTTGGCTTTCAGATAAACTTTCCAGTCATTGATAGATACTGACTTCAAGAGTGAGTTCAGTTTTTCGTAGTACGCAGGCTGGCCGATGTCGATCGAATCAACCTTTGCACCGAGGTTTTCCATCAGTTTTGCCCAACCGATGTTGGATTGTTTCCTGTTGAGATCAGCGATCGCGAGTTTGTTATAATTGGCTTTCACATCTCTTCGCTCAATATTTGTCTTGTGCGAAGACGCTATTTGTTTTTCGATGTTATAGACAGTTTCCGCGTTCCTCGCCGCAGCACTCGCGTCTACACCGGTTAATTGAAACAGTTCACTCAAATATTTCTTGTATGCATTTTGAATGCGCACACTGGACGAATCAGTTTTGAAGTAATAATCCCGATCGGGCAGCCCAATACCTGTTTGATATGAATGAGCCATGTTAATACTGCTGTTCTTGTCGTCGGGAGAAACACTGAAACTAATGATAGACTGGTTCCCTTTTTTTTGTTCTGTTGCAACGAAAGTCATGAGTGATGCTACATCTTTAATAGCATCAGCACGATCAAGTATGGGTTTAATGGGTTCGTATCCGCGCTGATTGATCGTTGTTGTGTCCAAACCTGACGCGTAGAAGTCGCCGGTTTTTTGTTCAATGCTGCCAACTGCATTCTGATTACTTGAAACGCTATCCAGGATATGTTGCAGTTTCACACGCTGAGGGATATTGAGGAAGCTGTAGGAACCTACTCCTACCTGGTCGGCGGCGATCTGCGCAGTGTCGTACCACTTACCATTGACATGTAGGAAAAAATTGTCGCCGGGCTTAATGGACTGATCGATCCCTGCCACGTCGACGAATTGCCTTTTTGGCGTGTCGGGGGTGGAGCAGGCAGCTACTATATATAGTAAAGTGAGGAAGAAGATGTATTTTCTCATGGGTTCAGATTTCGCGCAAAGTAGGACAAAATGCATTTCACGCAACGCTGTGTTGGCTGAACGGCACAAAATGCATTTCATGCCAATGTGAAATTACAATTTCAGGGGAAAACCGCGGAGATTTACAAGGCACCCATCTTACGCACAGGCACTACCACACTACTGGCTTTGGTGGCTTTGCCTGAAATGTATTTTCAAAATGTCTTGCCTGCTGAACACTAAAGCAAGGTGTACCATTTCCTGAAGTGTATTTATCTCTGCTCATAGACCCTAACATAATCCACTTCAAATAATTTCGGGAACATCGTGCTGTCAGGATCACCTCCATTTTGTCCGCCGATTGCCAGGTTCAGCAACATATAGTGAGGTTGTCGAAAAGGATTGAACCCGCTCCCGTCTTTGTTTGCCAGAGAATCCACAGAAACTTCATTCAGCAACTGATCGTCTACAAACAATGAAATACTTTTTTCAGTCCAATCCATCCGCCACACATGAAATTTTGACGCCCAGTCCGGGTTGCCCAGTTCGGCTAAAGATTTTTTAGTCGTGTGCCACTCCTGGCTATTCTCCTTCCCCAAACAAACAACGTTTGCCAGCAATACACCGCTGTAATATTCCATGATGTCTATTTCACCATTGGCAGGCCAGCGTTTGTCGACGCCTAATGTCCACCACGCGGGCCACATGCCTGCGCTTACGTCAATCCGGGCACGCATTTCGAACCGACCGTATTGCCAGGTTTGTTTGTCTTTTGTGATCATACAGGACGAAGTGTAGCGTATGAATTTTCTGTTCCTGCGCCAGTTGTTACTGGACGAATCGTAATCCGGGTTGGCTTTTGTTTCTCTTCTTGCTTCGATGATCAGGAAACCATCTTTACACACCGCGTTTTCGGATTGATACCATTGCGCTTCTTCATTTCGAACAAAGCCTCTTTCGTAATTCCATTTAAGCTGGTCTGGCGCGCCGTCAATACTGAATTCATCTGACCAGACGAGTTTGAAACGTGGCTTCTTCTGTGCCTCGCCGTCATGCAAACAAATAACAGAAAACAGGCAAAGCAGGAGAATGTATTTCACATGGTGAATGTCTGCCTTCACAGGACGAAATGCAAATTTCTCAGGGATCGTGAAGGTGGTTGCATAAAAAGAATGCAGAGTTAAAAAGAAAAATCCCTACACATCAGTACCAGCACTGATCATAGGGAAAAATCTAAAAGTACCTGATGTAATCTGCCTATGGACAACCAGATACTATTGCTTGATCAGGAATCCAAGTCCGGCGGAAAAATACCAGCCCACGTTTCTGAGTTCTACCACGCCATCGTCCTTGCGAACATTGTTGAAGCCAAACCCGTAGCGACCATCAATCGTGAACATGATCCCGCTGTTGGGTGTTTCGAAGTCGATGCCGGCACCAACAAGAGCGCCTACGTCCGACTTGCTAACATCGGTATCGTTGGTCGTAATCGTTGTTCCTCCAGCGCTATTGTCAGATGCTGAATAATTGACGTTGGTGCGGAACGAAAAATTAGGTCCAACCAGCAAATGGGGGAAAACAGTTTCACGTCCTGTAGCCCGCAGCTTCAAAAGCACGGGTACCTCGAAATAGTTGACACGCAGATTTCTTCGCACGTTGTTTTCCGTAAAATCAGCACCTCGCTGAGTTAAAATAAATTCAGGTTGTATGGTGAATGCCGGCGATAACTGAAGATTGACAAACACCCCGCCGAACCCTCCAGCGCGGTTGTCGATATTGTCGATGTTTGTGCCGCGGAACGAGCTGATGCTGAAACCGGCTTTTGGTCCGATGGCTATCCCTTGTCCGTAAGCAGCAGAGCCCATGAGAAACAGGATCGCGACGAACATGACTTGTTTGTGGTATAGTGATTTTGTGATCATAGTATTAAAGTTTTATAGCAGTGATAGAATATGTTTTAAGTCTCTTCATCCATCGACAACAATTCATGTTCCTTTTTCTGCTTTTTATAAATCACTCCCTCACGATCGCTTGCACCGCGTTAAACACGGCCTGAAATTGTTTACAGAATTAAAGAAGTGCGATATGCAGTATTAATTTGAGCCTTTGTCAAGACTCATTAAAGGCGTTCGCCTGATCACATGATGAAGGAATGAACCGGATAGAAATCTGATGCGCATCAGCATGGCATCGGGTTCCACAGGGTGTGAGGATGCGCCTCATGATCACCAAGCCTGATTTCAAATTGACCGCATTCTCTGCGCCTCCACGTTGGCACGCGCGCTGGTCCTTCCGCTTAGTAATGGTTTCTAACAAACATGGGCATTAGCTACCGCTTCAACAGAAACCCAAGGCCGGCAGAAAATACCAGCCTGCACTCCTGAGTTCTAATGTACCCTCACCACGGTTGATACTGTTGAAAGCAAAACCATATCGGCCATCGATGGTGAAGAATATCCCGCTGTTCAGTGTTTCAAAGTCGACGCCGGCCCAATCAACGCACCCAGATCGATCTCCCCTTGGAGTTTCACGGTTGTGTGATTTAAGTTGAGTGCACCTGTATGGTATCCACGGATTTCAGCAGTCAAAGTAACTGGCGACCTGGCACCGGGGCTGTTTGGCGTGTACTTGGTATGAATTAGAACAGGCTGTAAAGGGTGATCTTCGCGCATCAAAAATAAGTGCACCATTCATCCGACGACGCGCAATTTGCAATTCCGCCCCCTTACCTATTAGATTAACAAAATATTGGGCCGGATAAACGAATGCAGTAGGTTGACACAATTCCTGTTACGCATAAACCCTATCAAACTCCCCGCACTTCCTTTCTCCTTAGCCATTTTATCCAGCACAAAACCGACCGATAAGATTAAAGAAATACAGTAGGAGAAAAATCTTTCGGGAATTTGTCCGCATCGCAATTTACAGGCCTCTGGGTACGCCTTTCAATTCAACGTCTCACACCTGTCTTTAATTTTATGGAGTAGACTTAACCACCCCAAATCGTTCAAAGTCTCCAGCATCCGGTTCCTTTTCTATAGCACGTTTGAGGTATTTATCGTATGTATGGTCATTTAAAACAAATGTGGTACTGGAGTGATTCAATTTTTCGACTTCAAGATCAGGATACAGCTCAAGAATGTCGATTGGAAGCGACGGCATTTTTTGAGTTAAAGACGGTGAAGCCACAAACCACGCGAGGCTGAGTCCGGATACTGCGTATGCCCATTGACTTTTGCGCTAGAGAAATGTACCTGTTACGTTGCTTACGAACTCGTAGAGTTTTGGATTGGTAACAACATACTTCGTATGGTCGGGCCAGGAAATATTCGGGCTGGGAAAACTACCAACCTTGTGATACTCAATTCTATTTCCGGCCGTAAAACCAATCGAAATAGAAGTTGAGTACTGTGAGAGAGCAGAATTGTAACCTGTTGCGCTGAAGTCGCCGCCAAGATGGAAATCAACAAGGAAGCCACTTTTCGGGTACTTCCAGTCGGACTCGTAACCGTAGGAAATGAAGGAGATCAGGCGGCCTGGGAAAGTGAATTGAAGTTTCGTATCGTACTCAATAAAATCGTCGACATTGACATCAAATATGTCACCTGCCTTTACGTTGGCAAATAACTTATGCTTCACTGTTTGCGACCCAACGGTGCGGTAGATCATGTTCAATTTGTCGGCCCCTTGGTGAAACAAGCCAATCTGACTTTGTATTCCACCTGTGTTGTTGAGTATGATGTGACGACCATACTTATTGGTGACAAAAAACTCAGTCCATTGGGCTGGCATCGTTGAGTTGATAGTGAGAGGACCGATACCCGGTGGCACTTCATCGATACCTGGTTTAATTGTCCATGTCGATTTGGCGATTATGTCACTGTAGGTGTACAGGTCATACACTTTGACTTTGGTATTGTCGAAGGCAAAAGTGGATACCTCGAGAATGGTTAGCGTTACCTTGTCTGCCGGAGCGGCTCCGCTGGAGGAAAGCGTAGCCGTTTCGCCACTACTTATTTTTCTATAGTCGAACACATTGCCGTCTGTGTCTGACACAAGAATCCACTTTTCCGCTGTTGTGCGGTAATTGGCGTCGATCGTGACGGTAAGCAATTCGAAAATTGGCTCTTCCTTGTTGCAGGCGGAAAGAATATTCAACATCACAACGATCGAAAGTATGACAATAGGAGAGCGAAACGCTTTGATTTTCGGCATTGGGATTGCGATTTGGGTAAAGTTAGCAAACGGATTGGGCATCGGGCAACACACCCTGTTCGCAGCGCAAGTGCCTGCCTTTTGGCTGATGAAATACAGTTGAGACACAACTTTATACGAAGGTTACGTGGCGGTAGCCACGCCTTCGGATGTTCGGGGATCGTCAGGATTAGTTCACCCAATGGCGCGTATCTGACGGGCGAGTGAAAGGGAAGGGTAGCACAACATATCCAAACGGATCATAAGTTCATCGGTGACGATGAAAGGGGGTGGCGGTAAATGCCAGTCGGTCGAAAGTTTCAAGAGTGGTCAAAACAGCGGAGCAGTTTACCCACTCCGCCATGATGGTTGGTTACCTGTCGGGATCTTTTGCTTTGCCGTTCTTGTCGAAGTGGTAAACATAGGCAATACCATCGTCGTTCACGATTCTTATGCGATAGCCTTTGTTCTTGTCATTACGGTGAACAGTACCTTTTTCCCAACCCTGGTACAATGGGCTGCTTAATGTAGTGCGCATGGCATCGGGTATGTCGGCATCGTTCACTTCGCTCCATCCCAGCATGTTTTCGTCAGCGGACCTGTCGTCCGTGCGAATGCCGGTAGGATTTGTCGTAGGTTGCGTTTGCCGTGTGGTATCCTGCGCGAAGGCTGCAGATGCTCCAAAGAGAAGGGCACCGGCAGCGATGATCAATATTTTTTTCATGATTGATATTGTTTTTCGACTGTTGGTGACAAAACCGTGCCATGCGGGAACTTGCACTGGATCCTTCCATTCATGGCCGGATTCGTGCAACGCGTCGAAGAACGAAAATACTTAAGTGGGGTAACGACGAGTGGGGTGTGCAAATGACGCCGCGTGGGATTCAGGGAAGTCCACAGGGGTCAAGCGATCCATTGCCCGCTTTTTACCGGGGTTTGCTCACCGGAGAGTTGTACGCCTGGCAATATCAACTACTCGATAATGATCCTTCGGAATGGATGTCGTTTGGAAGAAATTATGCAGAAATAGCTAAATGGCTGAAGGTGGATATAATATAAGGGAGTTGCTGCTTGTTCCAACTTTGTGGATTGACAAGTCTCACTGCATTTATCCAATAACTATTCACTCTTCACCAACTTTGTCTTCCGACTTACCACATCATTGACAAGATTGAGTATGTACAACCCCGGTAACAGAGCCGATGTATCAATCGCTTTCCCCTTCTGCGTCGTTGCTTTCAATACGGGCCGGCCCGTGTTGTCGAAAATGATAAGTTTTGTTGGCGACGATGACTCAACAAACAACTCGACACTGAAGGGATTGGGATAAACCTGCAGGTGCTCTTCGTCACCCAGCCCCACCACAAAAGGTGCGGGGTCATAGTCGGGTAAAGAAACGTTCCTGGTGAGGTACAGAAACGTTACATCCAGTTGATGCGCTGAAACTCCTCGTAATGTAACCGGATACGGGAGGTCCGACGATACATCCGGCGTGGTCTTCAGCGATAAGATCGCCACACGAAAATGCATGCCGCCGTTAACAGAATCATATTCGTTCAATGTGATGTTGTCTTTGATCATCTTAGAAGTATTGCATGTGGAAATTTCCCGCACCATGCGTGGTGCATTTCAACTATTAACGTCACACATGAATACGGATATAACGCATAGTGAATGCCCCGTGACGCTTTCCTTATTCCATATTACATGTCGTAACCGATAGATACCTGCATTCAGTTGCATCTCATGAAAAAAATTGACTGATGTCAAGTATGCCGCGGTATGAAAGTTAATTCAGCCTTTGCGGCAGTCGAACGCAATTATTCATCACGAACCAGCATAACTGGCAAAATAGAAGTACAACGGCCAGTAACAGCACCATTATTGCTGTTGAAGGTGCATGCGCAAATATACCGTTTTACTTTTTTTATTCGCCGGACTAACATCCATTGCACAGGACTTTGCCATTACAGGCACCGTTATCGACGCCGCTAAACAACCCGTCGCTTACGCCAATGCTGCGTTATTTAATTCCAACGATTCCACTCTTTCGGGGGGCGGAATAACCAACGAAGCCGGTGTATTTGCTTTTACCGCTCCGGCGGGAAATTACTATCTCGAAATTTCATTTATCTCTTATCAAAACAAAACGGTTCCCGTCAATAACCTTACCGGCAATATCGACCTTGGAGAGGTTACCCTCCTTGAAGACGCCGAAGTTCTGGACGCAGTTATTATAGAAGGCGAACGAAGCCAGATGCAACTGTCGCTCGACAAAAGAGTTTTCGAAGTTGGCAAAGACCTCAGCAACATCAGCGCCAGCGCGGCCGATGTGCTCGACAATGTGCCATCCATCGATGTAGACGCAGATGGCAACATCAACCTGCGGGGCAGCGCCAATGCACGGATACTGATCAACGGACGGCAGTCGGGACTTACCGGCATTAATGTAGCCGACGCGATGCGTCAGTTGCAGGGAAACATGATCGAAAGGGTGGAGATCATTACCAATCCGTCATCGCGTTATGATGCAGAAGGTGGTGTTGGCATCATCAACATCATACTAAAAAAAGAAAAATCCACCGCAGGATCGTTCTCGTTGAACGCCGGCTATCCTACCAACTATGGCGGGTCATTCAATGTCAGCCTCAGGAAGAAAAAGTTCAACTACTTTGCCGGCTATGGAGTAAGTTTCAGATCAATGCCCGGTACGGGCAGTTCGTTGCAATCTTTCCAACAGGGTGACAGCGCATTCTCCTATACCCAACAGAATGATCGCATTCGCGAGGGCATCTCTCACAATGCTCGCGCAGGAGCCGACATTACGTTACGTGATGGAAGCACGCTGACCGTCGGCGGTTTGATTCGTTTATCGGATGGTGTGAACCAAACGACCAACTTGTACGAAGATTTCGGGCCTGCAGGCGATGCCGTTCGACGAATGATCCGGTACGAGCGAGAGGAAGAACCGGAATTGAACCTCGAAGGTTCATTGAGTTACCAAAAGGAGTTTGAAAAAGAAGATCACGTTTTTTCCTTCGACGTAAAATGGATCGACAATGTTGAAACGGAGATGGCCTCGTTCGAACAGACAGATGTATTTCTGGATTCCACTGGCTTTCAACGGTCGACAAACACGGAAAATGAGCGGAACATCCTGGTGCAGTCCGACTATGTACTTCCATTCGGAGAAAATAGCAGGTTCGAAACGGGTGTAAAGGGTACGATGCGTATGATCGGAAATGATTTCCTGGTAGAGCAGCTCAACGATGAGTCTGGACAATGGTCGGGTTTGGCGCAGCTAGACAACGACCTCACCTATCGTGAAAACATATACGCTGCCTATGCGATGATTGGCACCGAACATGGCAAGTTCTCGTGGCAGTCGGGGGCGCGGGTCGAGTTGTCGGATATTGATATCGATCTTTTGAACCGCGGAACGTCGAGTGAGCAGCTATACTTAAATGTTTTTCCAAGCGCACACTTATCGTATGTGTACAAACAAAACCGGACCTTTCAATTGAGTTACAGCTACCGCCTGAACCGGCCATCGTTCAGAGACCTGGTGCCGTTCTCCAACTACAGCGATAACAGGTCGATACAGCTTGGCAACCCGAATCTCCGGCCCGAGTACACACACTCGATGGAAGCAGGCCATCTCCTTAACTGGGACAAGGGATCGTTCCTGTCGAATATTTATTACCGCTATCGCACCGGTGTAGTGGAAGAGATCGCCTCGGTGGATTCATTGGCAGTGACGTCCACGATTCCCGTCAATCTTGCCACACAAAAAGCATACGGACTCGAGCTCAACGCAACGTTGAATCCTACCGACAATTGGCGTATCAATGGCAATGCAAATTTTTACCGGGCAATTACCGATGGAACGTATCTTGATCAGCTTTTTTTTAGCGACACGTATACAATGACATCCAGACTCACGTCGCAGGTTACGGTTTTCAAGCACTGGAACGTGCAGGCGGGTTTGAACTATCGTGCCCCTCGTATCACTACGCAGGGTCGCGATCTGGCAATAGCCTATGCCGACCTGGGTCTTTCGCGTGACGTGCTTCGCGACAATGGAACGATCACACTTTCGGTGCGCGATGTATTCAACTCGAGGAGATATCGTTCTGTCATAAACCGGGAGGATATTGGTTATTACTCGGAACGCAACTTTCAATGGCGTCCACGACAGTTTCTGCTAACGTTCACCTACCGGCTCAACATGAAAAACGCGGACACCCGTTCTGTAGATGATGAGCGGGATGATGCGGATGATTCTTAATGAATCATTTACCGAAGGTAGCAATGAGGAAGATCCTGGAAATCGACTAAAGGCACAGGGGATTTTAACCGTCACGTCGATTTTTCTGAGCGATCCGTCGCATTTCAACGAAGGTTCTTGTGATTTGCCGGTACGTTCGCGAGTTTAGTGAACGGTCGAATCTTCCGTCAACCACGAATTTATATGAATCACCAGAAGCTAGTTGCGTTTGTCCTCGTGTTAGCGGCATTTACAGCAAGTTCATTCAGCTACAATACTTTGTTTGCCGATCAGCCAATACTGGGTGCACGTTCCGCGAAAATCATCGACATGAGTGGAATGAAATTCAAAGACCTGAATAAAAACGGAAAACTCGATGGTTATGAAGACTGGCGTTTAACACCCGCTCAACGAAGCAAAGACCTGCTGTCGATGATGAGCCTCGAAGAAAAAGTCGGCTTTCTGCTCATCAGCGACATCAGGATGAAAAACGAGGGAGGCCGGGGTACAACGTCGGCCGGACCAGTATCCGGTGAATTCAATGAAACAGATGTGGTCACGGAGACGAATATCTTCACAGGTGAAAAACTTCCCGAACGCCTTATGAGTTCGGCTGGTACCACGCGTGGAATAAAAGAATTTCACCTTCGTCATTTCATCTATCGTGGCAATGTAGCACCAACGATGATCGCCGATTGGGCGAACAAACTCCAAGAGCTTTGTGAAAGTACTGCACTTGGAATTCCCGCCATTCTTACATCTAATCCACGCAATCATGTGACCAATGCAGCAACCATTGGAACAAGTGTAAGTACAACTACATTTTCAAAGTGGCCAAGTGAGCTTGGACTTGCTGCCATGCGCGACCTTCAACTTACACGCGAGTTTGCCGACATTGCCCGCCAGGAATGGGTGGCAGCGGGTATACGAAAAGGATACATGTATATGGCCGATATCGCCACCGAACCACGATGGCAACGTATTGAAGGGACCTTCGGAGAAAATGCTAACCTGGCCGCCGATATGATGCGTGAGATCGTGTTGGGATTCCAGGGTGAGGATATTAGTACAACTTCCGTTGCTCTCACAACTAAACACTTCCCAGGTGGCGGAGCCACTAAAGATGGATTCGATCCTCACTATGACTATGGCAAAAAAGAAGTCTTTCCCGGCAACATGCTGGAAAACAACCTGCTTCCGTTCAAAGCTGCTATCGATGCGGGTACGTCTTCCATTATGCCTTACTATTCGATACCGATAGGAACCAGGTATGAAGAAGTCGCATATGCATATAACAAAGCCATCCTGCGGGACCTCCTCCGCGGACAATTGGGATTCAAAGGAATCATCAACTCCGATACAGGACCGATCAACATGATGCCGTGGGGAGTTGAAAGCCTCAGCATTGAAGATCGTTATGCCCGGGCACTGGACGCTGGTGTCAATATATTCTCCGGAAATGCCGATCCCACTCTCCTATTGAAGTCGGCAAAAGAAGGCAAGGCGCAACTTAAACAGATTGATGAGTCGGTAACATTGCTGTTGGAGGAGAAATTTAAACTCGGTCTTTTTGAAAATCCATATGTAGACCCGGTCAAAGCCGGTGAAACCGTTGGTAATAAATCATTCCAGGCAAGAGCCGATCTCGCGCAAAGGAAATCGATCGTATTACTCAGAAACGACAACAAATCACTGCCATTAAAGAGAGGCACGAAGATCTATTTTGAAACACACCAACGCCGGCTTGTAAATGCGAGGAATACTGGTCCGCAAATATTTTCCAATGCTGAGTACAGCAACGACATTACATTCGTGAGCACGCCAGAGGCCGCAGACATTATCCTGTTATGGATCAAACCATCGATTCGGCCATTGTTCCCCGCGAACGATAAACCACTGCGGGTGATACTGTCAGAATGTGACATAGATCCCGCATATGTCAACCAATTGACATCGAAAAAGCCGACCATCCTGGCGATCAACTTTACCAGTCCGTTCGTGATCAGCGAGATATATTCTAACGGACATCAGGCTATTAACGGTGTGCTCGCAACCTTCGGTTGTGCACCTGAAGCATTGCTGGATGTTGTTACCGGCAAATTTAAGCCCACGGGAAAAATGCCATTTACAACACCGGTGAGTGAGGAAGCTGTAATGAACAACAAAGAAGACGTTCCGGGATACCTCGAGGGAAATGGTTATTCATTCTTTAAATATGACGAAGGATTGAGTTACTGAAATTTCCATCGCCTCACCGCTTACCCTCCGCTAACTGCAAAGCCGAGGAGATATACGTTCCATCATAAACCTTTCCATTGGCGATAACCGCATTTATTCGTGTTGTGTTGCTAATATCCTCGAGTGGACTTGCATCGAGCAAAACCACATCTGCAAGTTTACCTACAGATACGGCACCTAGCGAATCAGCGAGACCAAGAAATCTTACGGGTACAATTGTTGCAGATCGCAAAGCATCCAGCGATGTCATCCCGAATTGAACAAACAGCGCTAGTTCATCATGCAAACTGAAGCCCGGAAAAGCATATGGATTGTCGCAGTCTGTCCCAGCCATGATCGGCACGCCTTCACTGATCAGAATTCTCATGATCTCCTGTTCCAACTCCCAACGCTTTCTCTTGTCGCTCCAGTCCTGCGCGCTGTTGTTTTTCAGGTCTGCCTCCTCCACCTCCCGCCAATAGGCAAGCGTTTCATCCGACAAGTACCGCTTACGGCTATCGTTAGTAAACGTGGTATCGTTGATAAAATATATTCCCTTCAGCAATGAGAGTGTCGGCACAATGTGGGTGTTGTTACGTTTTAGCACAGTGCATGCGTCGATCATCCTCTGCCGGCTGAAGTTTTGCAGTACCGATGAATGATAACGTCTGCTTAAACTTCTCCGCTCTTCCGCGTTCCCATTTTCGAACGCCGAAACAGATTGCGCCATCAGCGCCATTGCCTCGTCGCTATGAGCAGACGCTTCAGATAAAAAACCATACAAATGTTCCATTGACGCCATACCTGCATCGGACGCATCGGTTAGTCGAACAACATGCGGAACATGACCGGCAAACGGAATAGAAAGCTCTCTGCATCGTTTCGCGATAGCCCTGAACACATCAGGTTTCACGAAACTGTAAATTTTAACAAAATGCGCTCCCGCATTAACCAGGGAGTCGACCTTAGCGGTTGCTTCTTCCTGCGATGCGGCGGAAAGTGAATTTTCCCAGAACGGTTTTCCGCCATCAAGGATATGCCCTGGTGCAACAAATCTGAAATGTGGCAAACTGTCACGCAGCATTTTGGTTTTTACCCGCTCAACGACATTGAGATCACCCCACATTTCACGAAAGCCCGTGATACCATTTGCTCTCATCAGCGGCATCTGAGACTGATACCAGGTATATCGCATCATATGAGCATGCATGTCCCATAAGCCGGGCAAGAGGTACTTGTCCCGACCATCAATCGTAGTGCTGGCAACTGTATTATTCGCCACGTGTTTAGCAATGTGAATGATTTTATTGCCGGTAATCAACACATCCTGGTGCGCAATGATATCTCCGGAATCAAGATCAATAATATTTACGTGTTCGATCAAAACATCACATGTTAGAGGTGCTTGACATGCCAGGCAGATCACAGATATAACGAACAGGATGTATCTCATCATTCCCGAATTATGGAAGGGTTACCAAATTTTGTTCTTTAATGTCGTGCTGTCAAGCGGCGAGACCTCCAGCCAACGAAAATCCGACAAGTATCGAGGTAATGCAGGTCCGGCAAATATTCCAATCAACTCGCATAATATTTCCCCCAACCTAATGTCGCAACTGTTTATGGCAGTGAGATTTGTAGCAGGGCGTTTGTTCCAAAACAAGTTTGAATCTATTGAAAATACAAACCAACCACCTACTTTCACAGCCGATGAAACTCGCACGGATCTTCACTAAACTATTTCTTTCGCATGCGTCAATCGGACTGTTAGCTATCCTCTTCTTCTCACTGATATTTTACTATGTGATGCGCGACACTATCATTACCCGCACCACCAACCAACTCGCCTCTGTCAACGTGCTGAAGCGCGACCGTCTTGATCACTATCTTGAGCAGACCCTTACCAGTCTCAATTTCCTGTTTACTCATGACTTTTTTACAGAACATTTCGACACAAAGACTACCCCGTTAAGCCCCACCAATTTTCCAGAAGGGGTAAAACTCGAGTTGACAGCTATCAGCACACTGCATGACCTGAATTCTTTCGCGGTGTTTAACAATGCATACGAGCTGATTCATACCGACCATACGGCAAAGGCCTCGATATTCAAAAATATATTGAGCAAGGTTATGTCGGTCCCCAACAGTGGTCAGGCAAATAAAGTGAATGATCAACCTATCATCGTCGACGCGTCGGCAGACATCAATGCTGGATTGCCGCTCGTCGTTTATCTCGTACCCCTGCGTACAAGCAACAATAGTCAGTTGGGATGGATTGTTATTGAAGAGAATTTTTTCAAGATACAGGAGTTGCTGGACGAAACAACGGGTATGGGTAGCTCAGGTGAAAGCTATTTGGTGGGCCCTGATCAGCGTATGCGGTCAGCGTCACGGTTCGACTCGACCAGACGTCCACTCGATATTACCGTCTCAACCTACAGATCGGCGGATTCAATCCGTAGCACCGTCGATCATGTGATGTTAGATTATCGCGGCGTACAAGTAATCAGTTTTGCCAGCAAGGTCAAGTCACCTGGTCTGGACTGGCTCATCATTTCAGAGATTGACTTGGCACAGGCGATGGATCCTGTAAACCGTTTACGAAACTACCTGATTGTGATCACCATAGTGATGATGGCCCTGGTGTTGGCGGTGACGGCAATGATCTCGAATGCGATCTCGCGACCAATACTGCATTTGAAAGAGATGATCATGACACTGGCCCGGGGTATCATACCTGCAACGAAAGTAAAAGTTGTGAACAAAGGTGAAGTCGGCGAGATCGGGCACGCCGTGAACCAGTTGGTGACAGGCATGAAGCAAACAGCTGATTTCGCTTACGCCATCGGTGCCGGCCGTTTCGAAACGCCGTTCACGTTGCTCAGTGAGAAGGATGCCATGGGTCAGGCGCTTATTCACATGCGCAACCAGCTTCGTACCATTCATGAAAGGGAACTACGTCTTGTGCGCGAAAAAACGGCAGCGCTGCTTGAGGGCCAGGAGAACGAACGCAAACGCATTGTTCGCGACCTGCACGACGGTGTCGGGCAAATGCTTACCGCCATCAGGCTCCGTATGCAAATGATCGATGGCGGCCCTTTGGTGTTGGATCGCAACGGACATGACCTTGGTTCGGAGATCATGAAACTCATCAACGATACGATCGAAGAGGTGCGGCGAATATCGTACAACGTCATGCCCAATGCCCTGGTCGATTTTGGTCTTGAAGCAGCACTCAGAAGTTTATGCGATAACGTGAATACTTTTCATGCAAAAACGCAAGGGCGGAAACAAGATGCAAAAACGCTTCCAGCTTTCACTGTGGACTTCCAATATGTCCGTGATAGCGAGCAACCCATCCCTTTCGATATAAGTATTGCTGTCTTCCGCATTGCGCAGGAAGGATTAAACAATATCACAAAGCATGCAAACGCGAAATCGGTAGATTTACACGTTATAGAAAAAAAAGACGAAATCTACCTGATGCTGAAAGATGACGGGAAAGGGTTTGTTGAAAGTTCATCGCACACCGGTTTTGGATTGAGAAGCATGAGGGAAAGAGCGAGGTTGTTGAATGGCAGCCTGGAAATCG
>WUUC01090605.1_pt1 | contig 19423 bp, 12 predicted proteins | sample 6278441 | NCBI WGS metagenome assembly WUUC01 (sample SAMN13675441, study PRJNA597444) | soil metagenome | isolation source: soil | place: USA: Washington | collected 2017-10 | reverse complement strand
TCAAGCCGGAGGTCATTCTGATGGACGAGCCGTGCTCGGCGCTGGATCCGATCGCCACGGCCAAGATCGAGGACCTAATGGCGATCCTCGCCGAGAAGTTCGCCATCGTCATCGTGACCCACAACATGCAGCAGGCGGCCCGGGTGTCGGACCGGACGGCCTTCTTCACCGCCGATGTCGATGACGACGGGGTGCGCCACGGCCGGCTGGTGGAGTTGAACGCGACCAGGACGATCTTCGCCACGCCCTCGGACAAGCGGACCGAGGACTACATCTCGGGACGGTTCGGCTGAGCCGTCCCGCCCGGCTCGGATGACCTGCGCCTGAGGGCCGGTTCTTCCTGCTTGCTCGAAACAGGCCGCGCCTCGCGGAAGCTCCACAGATTGGATAGTGTCACTATACAACCTGTTGCGCCTACCGAAACGAGCGTGCACACCATGGCCCACATCGCACTCGGAGTTGACGAGACCCTGTTCCCCGGTATCACCGGGCCGATGATCTACCGTCCCGAAACGGCGAAACCCCTCAACGACCTCGCCGAGGTGCTGTTGCGCGGGCCGCACACCATGTCGCGTGGCGAGCGTGAGCTGATCGCCGCCTATGTCTCCGGGCTGAACGAGTGCCGGTTCTGCTGCGGCTCCCACTCGGCCACCGCGGCCGCCCAGTTGGAGCAGGGCATGTGCCTGGTCGATCAGGTGCGCGCCGACCTCGACAACGCGCCGGTGTCACCGAAGCTGCGGGCGTTGCTGCGGATCGCCGGCGCGGTCCAGGTGAGCGGGCGCAACGTCACCCCGGCGCTGATCAACGACGCCCGGCGGGCCGGCAGCACCGACCTCGAGATCCACGACGCCGTCCTGATCGCGGCGGCGTTCTGCATGTACAACCGCTACGTCGACGGCCTCGGGACCTTGGCGCCCTCGAACCCGCAGGCCTACGCCTACTCGGCGAAGCGGATCGTCGAGACCGGCTACCGGGCCTGAGCTTTTCCTTGCGGGCGGCGGGGTAAACCGGCCGGCCAGGCCGGCCCGGCCGCCCGGGGCCCGCTGAGGATGCGGCGGACGCCGAGCACGCCGAGCACGCCCAGGCACCCCCACAGCAGCAGCGCCCCGACCAGCTCGATGCCGACCAGCCCCCAGTAGTTGGCGTGGTCCCAGGGAAAGCCGTGGGCCCACCGGGTGTAGATCTTGAACAGCACCAGGCCTGCGAACAGGTTGTAGAACGTTGCCCAGCCGAAGTTGAGCAGGTACGCCGCTGCCACCGCCCAGACCAGGTACTGGCAGCCGAAGGCCGGGGCGAGGAACAGAAAGCTGACCATCGACAGGCCGAGCGCCTCGGCGGCCATGGTGGGACGGCGCCACACCAGCGCCGCCGGCCCGAGCGCGCACAGCAGCACCACCGGGAACCGGCCGGCCTCGGTCAAGAAGTCGGCCCAGCCCGGATCGTCGAACCAGTGGCCGATCTGGATCAAACCCCACTGGCTGATGCCGCTGCCGGCGTAGCCGAGCACGTTGCTGCGCACCACCTGGCCGTGCGCGATCAGGGCCGGCAGCCAGGTGACGCCGAACGCGAGCACGACGCCCGCCCCGAATTTGAGCAGCACGGGGCGGCCCTTGCTCAGGGCCAGCACCAGCAGCACCGGTATCACCACCACCGGGACGATCTTGATCCCGATCGCGATTCCCATCGACAGCCCGGCGGCCAGCGGCTTGTCGCGGTCGGCGAGCAGGTACAGCGCGAGCAGCGTGAACAGAACGAAGATCGGGTCGGTGTTGCCGTGAAAGCCCGAGATGATGAACAGCACCGGGCTGGCCGCCACCAGCGCGGCCGCCCAGGTCGCCTCGCGCAGGCTGCGGCGGCGGCGCAAGATCTCGAACACCAGCAGCGCCGAGCCGACGTCGGCGAGGCTGGCGGTCGAGCGGATGGTGAAGCCGATGCTGAAGCCGTGCTGGCGTGCGAGGTCGACGAACTGCAGGAAGTAGCCGATCAGCGGCGGGTGGTTGTAGAAGGACCGGTCGAAGCCGATGCCGTAGACGCCCACCGGCCCGCGGCTGGCCACGCCGTTGACGAAGTTCGTCCAGTGCCTGATGTCGTTGGTGCCGTAGGTCCTGGCCGCGACCACCACCTTCAACGCCAGCACCAGCACGGCGATCCCGAGCACCAGCCAGCGCCGGCGGCTGAGGTGACGCCTCGACGCAGACTCGGTGGCCGCGGTCAGCTCGTCGTCGGCCGTCGCAGAATGGGCTGTCACGCGCTTGTCACGCGTCGTGGGTGACGGAGCCGGCGTGATGCGGGCGCAGCCTGGCCACGAATTGGTAGCCGAACACCGTCGGGCGCAGTTGCACCAGCCGGCGGTCCACGACGCGCGCCGAGCGGGACTTCCAGCTGTCGGCGCGGGTCAGCACCTCCAGCGGCAGGCCGGTGTACTCCAGTTGCAGCAGGTCCAGGCCGGCCGAGCCGATGGTGCGGCGCAGGCTTTTGCGGGAGAAGAACCTCAGGTGCGTCTCGTCCAGGATGCCCCGGCGGTCGTAGTCGAAGGCGCCCACCGCGACCCGGCCGCGGGAGTACCAGTGGCCGAAATTCGGGGTGGAGATCACGATCTGGCCGTTCGGTGAGAGCGCCTCGGCCATCTGGCGCAGCAACCGCTCGGGGCTGCGGACGTGCTCGATGACGTCGGCGGCGACCACCACGTCGAAGTCACCGCCGGCCGCCTCGGGAATGCCGTCCTCGAGGTCGCCCAGCACGAAGTCGTCGACCCGGCTGCGCACCCCGGCGATCTCCATGCTGTCCACCCCGACCACCTTGTGCCCGAGCTGCCTGATCCGCTCGGACAGCCGGCCGCCGGAGCAGCCGAGGTCGAGCACCCGCAGCCCGGTCGGCATCGCCGCCAGCATGTCGGTGATGACGGTGTGCGAGGTGCCCTCGCCCTCCTTGGCCGCGTACTCCGGATCGGCCGGCACCCACCGGTGGGTGCCGATGCCGACCTTGGTCAGCCGGTACTGCAGCACGTCGCGCACGACGTCGCGGGCGTACTTCAGCCCGTCCACGTAGCAGATCTCGTCGCCGTAGTAGGTGGGGATCGGCACCTCGACGATCTTCTTGCCGGCGTCGAGCAGCTGGATGATGATCTGGGTGTCGAAGTCGAACTCGTCGGTGTTGAACGCGATCGGGAGCTCGGCCAGCGCCGACAGCCGGTAGGCCCGGTAGCCGGAGTGGAACTCTGACAGCTGCGAGTCGAGCAGCCGGTTCTCGAACGTGGTGAGCACCCGGTTGCCGAGGTACTTGTACAGCGGCATCCCGCCGGCGCGTGCCGAACCGGGCTCCAGCATCCGCGAGCCGAACACCGCGTCGGCCTCGCCGCGCTCCAGCGGGGCCAGCAGGTCAGCCATCGCCTCGGGGGCGTACTGGCCGTCGGCGTGCAGCAGCACCACCAGGTCGAGGCCGTGCTCGATGGCCAGCTGGTAGCCGGCCTTCTGGTTGCCGCCGTAGCCGAGGTTGCTGACGTGCCGGATCACGGTGGTCGGGATCGCCTCGTTGGCCTCGCGCCAGGCAAGGCCGGCGTCGACGGTGCGGTCCTGACTGGCGTCGTCGAAGATCAGGATCTCGTCGATCTTCGCGCGCAGCTCGGAGGGGATGCGGTCCAAGGTGGCTTGCAGAGTTGATTCGGCGTTGAAGGCCACCACCAGGACGCCGATCTTGGGCCGACCGTTCCCGGCGTCTGGCCAGTTGTTCCCGGCGTCGTCGGGAGGTCCAGCGAGGTCGGGCTGCATGAAGCAACGCTAGCAAAAGCGCGGCCCTCGGCCGTCCATCCGCTCGCCGGGAGCCCCGCGGTTCTTGACACGTCAGGCCGGGCCTGACATCGTGTCAGGTATTGCCTGACGCCATGTTGATCGAAAGGTTCCTTTCATGACCGCTGAGCCGATCACCGCCGTCGAGATCGCCTGCTCCTTCTGCGCCAAGCCGGCCCCGGAGGTTGCCAAGATCATCGCCGGGCCCGGCACCTACATCTGCAACGAGTGCGTGCAGGCCTGCAACGACATCCTCACCTCCGCCGCGGATCAGGACGGCGGCACCAGCCCGGAAGCGGAGCTGCCGTACTGGCAGGCGATGACCGACCAGCAACTGCTCGACCAGCTGCCCAAGATCGCCCGGGTCGCCGGGCAGGTGGAAGGCAGCCTGACCACCTGGGTGCGCCGGGTGCGCAGCCGCGGGGTGGCCTGGGCGCGCATCGGCGAAGCACTGGATATGACCAGGCAGTCGGCGTGGGAGCGCTTTTCCGACCGCGAGTGACTGTCGCTCATCCGACGCAATAAGCTGCTTCCCGTTACGATCGCAGGGTGATATGGGCGTTTCCGACTGATCGCATGAGCCGCCGTGCTCGCTGACGTCCTGGTGTGCTCGCTCGTCACCGCCGGGTTGGCCTCGCTCGTCCTGCTAGGCGGGCGCCGCACATCGATGAGCCGACCGAGTCGTGGTCTCGCCGGTGACGCCCTGGCCGTGCTCTTGGCGAGTCTCCCGGCGGTGTTGCTGTTGGCCGCAGGGGGATCGCTGGAGGCAGCCGCGGGGGCGGCTGCGAGCTGCGCCGTACTGAGCTGCGTGTGGTTGGCAAAAACCCGCCGCTGGACCGTGACCGCTCACCTCGCCTGGGTTTCGGCAGTGTCGGCTGGCGGCTGCTTCCTCGGTTACACGGCGAACTGGACGCTGACGTCACGGCTCAGCGCGGCGGGCCTGGTCGGTGGAGCGTTGCTGTGGTTGCTCGAGTGCGCGGTCTATCTACTCTCCCTGGTCTACCTCTGGGAACTGATTGACGCGGTCGGCTCGCGCCACTGGCAGCGCCGCACCCCGGCGGGCGCGGACCGCGCGGCGCGGGCGGACGGGCCGTTTCCCTACGTGTCGATTCACGTGCCCACACACAACGAACCGCCCGACATGGTCATCGACACCCTGCGCTCCCTCCTGGCACTGGACTATCCAGACTTCGAGGTCGTGGTGCTCGACAACAACACCGATGAGGAGGACCTGTGGCGACCCGTTCAGCGCTTCTGCGCTGAGCACCCGGCGTTGCTGCGATTTCATCACCTCAGCGACTGGCCGGGCTACAAATCGGGGGCGCTGAACTTCGGCCTGACAGTCACCGACCCTCGTGCGGAGCTCATCGGCGTGGTGGACGCGGACTACGTCGTCAGGCCGGAGTGGCTGCGTGCCATGGCGCCCATGTTCGCCGAAGCCCGACTTGGATTCGCGCAGAGCCCGCAGGACTATCGCGGTTGGCAGGACTCGGCGTATTACCGGCGCCTGTATCACTCCTATGACTACTTCTTCCGGGTGTCTCAACCGTCGCGCGACGAGCGCGGCGCGGCGATCTTCGGAGGGACGATGGGCCTGGTGCGCCGGGCAGCCCTCGTCGCGGTGGGCGGCTGGGACGAGTGGTGCATAACTGAGGACGCCGAGTTGTCGCTACGGCTGCAGAAGGCCGGCTGGTCAGGCCGACACGTGGACGCCAGCTTCGGGCAGGGCGTGATGCCGTTGACCTTCGAGGCGCTCAAAGGACAGCGCTTTCGATGGTGCTTCGGCGGGTTGCAGATTCTGCGTCTGCATTGGCGATCCCTGATGCCGTGGAACCGGGATAAGGAAAACCAGCTGAGCCGATCGCAACGTCTGGCCTACCTCAGCGGTGGCTTGCAGTGGTACGGCGACTTGCTCGGTCTGGCATTCCTGATTTTCTTGCTCACCGCAGGCGTGAACGTCATCACCGGCGGAGCGCTGATCATCCGGCGACTTTCGCCGTTGCTGATGATCGTCGTTCCCGTTCTTATGGTGCTTACGCTGGCACGCGCTGTGGGCGGAGTCCGCCGTGCCGGAGGCGGCTCGTGGCGAGAAGCCCTCGGCGCACTCGGAATCTGGCTCGCGCTCGGGCTCACGGTGGCGCGGGCCTGTGTGCGAGGCACGGTCGAACCAGTGGGAGTGTTCCTGCGAACCCCCAAGACCCGCGGAAACACCTCGCTACGCGAGTCGATGCGAATGAACCGGGTGGAGACCGCACTCGGCGCGCTCAGCCTTGCCATAGCAGTCGCGGTGTGGGTTCGGCATACCAGCGCCGCTACCTGGCTGGTGGGCGCGATGTTGGCAGTCGCCGGCGCCGGCTACCTGGCTGCGCCCGCGAACAGCCTCGCCGCACTGCGTGCCGATCTGCCTGAGCGGCTGCGCAGGCGACGCAGCACCGACCGTGCACGGGCTTGGAGCAGGGACTCGCGTACCCGCGGTCGGCGCCTTGGTGGGGCCGTTGTCGTTCTGGGAGCCACGGCAGCGATCGTGGTGATACTCGCACCGTCTACCGCACACGACTCGACTCCTGCCCCGCGTCAGCGAGCAGGACAGGACGGACCGCTCGCTAGCGCAACGGCGAGGTCGGCCCAACCTGAGGTGACCGTAGGGACAGCGAGCAGCACACCGACCCGCAGCCCGTCCCTGACCACGGCGAATCCAGCGAGAACGGCCTCGCCGCGAACCTCCGCAGCGCTCCTTCGGCCAACTCTCACGACGGCGGCGGTTGCGCCGATCAGCACCGGGTCCCCGACGGCCCGCAGGTCCCCCAGCGCGGCGCCGACGTCGACCAGTCCGGCCGCGAGGCGGTCGGCAACACCGAGTCAAACCCGAGTCCTCCCGACGCCGACGGCAGACCGCACCTCCCCGGCAAGCCCGACCGCTCCAGCAGCCCGCACCACCCCGGCGGGTCGGCCCACCAGCACGCCGACACCGACGATCACCCGCGGCAGACCGTGACTCGAGGCCGTACCTGAGCAGGCAGTCGGCGTGGGAGCGCTTCTCCGACCGCGAGTGAAGCGGCGTTGCCTGTAGAAATACAAGCCCCGCAGGTGCCAGGGGCGGTGTTACGGTCGATTGATGGCGGGGGCTATGACTTGTCGGACGACGACTTATCGGACGACCCGTCGTGCGCGCTGACATCCTGCTGTGCGCGATCGCCCTGACCGGGCTGGCCTCGCTGGCCCTGTTACGCGGGCGCAAGGCACGGGCGGGCAGCCACCGCTACGCTCCGGCCCGCGGCGCTGGGCACTCCGGTGGCGGGATGGCAGGCGCCCGCGGCAGGCGCATCAGCGGCGCCGTCGTCGCGCTGGCAGCTGTGCTGGCGTTCGTGGTAGCAGCCGTGGTGGCGGCCGTGGTGTTGCTCTCGCCCGCCACGGACATGCCTGCCGGGCCGGACGTGACTCGGCCGGACGTGACTCGGCCGGACCAGCGGGCGGCTGCGCCGAGCGAACCGCCCGCAGGCGCGACGGCGAGTCAGAGCCCGTCTCAGTCCAGAACCTCCGCCTCCCTGAGCAGCGCACCGACCCCCTCGCCGACGCCGAGCTCACTGAGTCCGACGAGACCAGCATCGACCCTCTCGGCACCCCTTGGCGCGCCTGGGGCGTCGTCGTCACAGGTCATCTCCCGCTCCCCAGCCGGCAGCGCGCCAGCCGCGGCTCCTATCCGGACGGATCCGAAGCCGTCGCCGAAGCCCAGCAAGACGGCGGTCAAGCCTTCGCATCCGGCTCCCCCCACCCACGCGGGCCGCCCGACCAGCAAGCCGAAGCCAAAGATCACCCGCGGCAAGCTCTGATTTGCCGGCCTGTCTGGAAAACTGGCCGGGTGGATCCCCTGCTCTCCAAGATCGAGGCTCTGGCCGAGCCCGGCTGCTACTCGTTGACCTTCACCCTGGACACCGGCGAGGACCGCGCCGTGGTGGTCCGGATGCGAGGCGACGAGCCCGTGCTGCCCTCGGCGAACTCATTCGCGGGTTGGGTTCCCGGCTCGCGGATCGCCACCGCCGCCATCGCGGTGGTGCGGGCGCTGCACCAGGCGCGCCAGGGCGGCGGCGGGTCTGCCGGCCGACTGCTCGACGTCGAAGGCGGCTGGGACGTCGGCATCGGCAACGTGGTGCTGTCTCCGGAGGGAGCGCCGATGTGCGTCGGACACGGCGAGCTGGTGGCTGCTGAGGCAGGGGTATTCCGGTGCGAGGCGTGCGGTGCCGCGGCGCGCTACGACCGCCAACCCTGAAAGCACTCAAGTCGCGCCGGCAGGCCGCCACAACAGATGAGCCGAGGCTTCGTCGCACTTATAGCCTTGTCATCCGTCCGTGAGCCGAGCGACCGAGCCCGCTTCCGGCCAGCCAGACAGGTCAAATGCGGCTTCGGCCGCCGATGTGATGATGGTTCCTAGGCTGGCTCCAAATCCCGGGAAGGTAGCGGCCAATCCTGGCATCAACGGCTACCCCGTCAGCTCGCGCCGTTCTGCATATCGCGTTGAGCTCGTACTCATGCATTGCCTCGCGTAATCCTGTCGTAGCTGGACGCGGCGACCGCAGCCGCTCCCGAGAGGGCAGCTCCGTCGCGGCCATCGTCTGCCCGTGATCAGACCGTGCGGGCCAAGCCGCTACGTGGACCAGATCTCCTTGCCGGTCGCCTTCTTGACGGCCGAGTTCACTGCTCCACCGGTCTTGCCGACTATTCGTTTCACGTGCCCGTAGTAGTCCTCGACCTGGAACTTCGATGGTTTCCCGCTCGCCTGCCCGCGATGCGCGATCTGCCCGCGCAGGGTCACGAAGTCATCCAGCTTCGTCCGCGCCTTGTCTACGGCCATGCCTTGCCAATACCAGCGCGACGAGATTCTGTTGACACCAACCGTGCTTAGAAAAAGGTCATCTATCTCGGCCGTCTTTGGAGTGTTGAGCCTCCGGTTCCTGTTTGCCTGCAGCGTGGCGAGTCGTACGCTCAGCACGGACCTCCACCCGTCATCAGCGAGCTGCCAGATCGCAAGGTCATGCTTATCCAACTTGAGCTCCTTCGCCACAATCTTTTGGAGTTCGGCAGGTAGCGCCGAGGCTGCGGGAGCGTGGTCTACGAGGTGCTTCAGTCCCTCGGCAGCGATATCCTCACAGTACGCTTCCCAGAACGCCGTAATAAGCACGAACGCAGACTTATTAAGTACGAGGACACCATGCTTGCGACCTGGCAGCGGGCCCGAGATGTCCGAGTGAATTTTGAGAAGCCTGTCAATGTCTTCGCAGCTCTTGCCGAAGGCGCGCCGCGCCGCGCTCGTGCCCAATTTCCCTCCACTGTTTCAAATCAAGGTGAGGCTAGCCCGGCAGGCTAGACGAGCTAGCGGGCGACACGACGGCTCGGATCACGGGCGTGTCGCGACGGCCCTCACAGTCAACGCGTTGGGCAGATGTCCACACTCATTTTCGCTAGTCAGTTAGTCGAACCTCGGATGAGCCCCACGCTGGATGCTCATGTACTCGGACTGCCGGGTCGTCGTCCTGGCCCTTACCATCGCGAGGTTCGCTTCTACAGTCTAGGCCTACTCCTCAGAGCCAGGTGGGTGCTTATAGGTCAAGATGGCCTGCCCGAATCTAATCGGCAACAGGTTTCGAACTCAATTTGAACAGCTCCAGTACGGGCCTCATATTCCGACTCCGCTACAGGAACAGCTTGTACAACTCGCGCAAAATAACAACCTAGCTGACGTTTGCCAACATACGCAGCGGGTTCGACCCTTCGGTTACTCAAGACCCACCCAGCGGTCCGCGTGTGAACGCGTCACCACGTAAAGGCGACCATTGCCGGATTGAGCACCTTGGTGCATGGCAGCAATACACTTCGGGTCATGGGACGAACAAAAGAGCCTGCTGCATACTCTCCATGTGACGGAAGTCCACTGAACGCTTCAGTTCGTTCCGGCTTCTGAGCCACGTGCGCCGACGCCTGCCCCGGCCAGAAGCAGGTCAGGCCAATGTAGAGGCTGGGGCACGCCTGCGGCACTATCGCCGGCTAGCCTGCCGCTCACTCAGGGCTCCGCCAAGCGCGCGGGTACGGGTGACCAGATCGCCCCAGTATTGTGGGCACGCCTGTGTAGCATCCGATCATGTCTCAACCCCAGGTCCAGGTGCTGCCGCCTTCGCGGCCTCCGCTCCGGGGGTCGCCCAAACGGCATACCGACTTGATGGAGGCACTCCAGGAGAGCTACCTCCGAGCGATCGTAGCCTCGGCAGGCTGCGTGGTAGTGGGTAAACCTGAGATAGACGAAGGCGTTGACCTTGAAATCAAACACACCTCCACTGCTCACACGCTGAGCGACGGGGTGGCGCGTCTCGAGATCCAGATGAAGGCTACGTCTGTTTATGCAGGGGTGGCCACGAATAAAATCTCCGTGAAGATGAGCGGCGAGCGCTTCAACCACTTCGCTGTCAAGAACCCCACGATGGACAAGATCGTAGTCATCATGTCCATGCCCGCCAAGCAAGAGCACTGGACCTACTCCCGCCGTAAGGGTCTCACCATTCATCATTCCGCCTACTGGGTAAACTTAGCGGGCGAGAACCCAGTAATAACGAGTCAGACGAACGTCTCCGCTCCAACGCTTCAAGTATTCGATGACGTAGCGCTTTGCGACATGATGGAACGTATCGGCCGAGGTGATCCGCCATGACCGCCTCAAATTCCGCGACGTATATCGAAACTCTTACGGCATTGCTCAGGCACTTCGAGTGGTCACCAACGTCAAAACTGCCTGGCAGGTACGAGATTTGGAGCCCCGAAGAACAGCCAGGTGAGGAAGAAATACTCGTACCCCTCGATCCAAGCCGAGGCGATTATGCCGCCCTTGCCGAGCGAGCCCACCGATCCATGCTCGCCCACTATGGACGGGCGGCACGGGAAGTATCCGCAATCCTTGAGATGCGTACGAATGCATTCCTAGACACGACCCAGTGGAAGAAAGAGACTGCGCTCAATGCAGGGATTATTGGATGGGAAGAGGGCGAGACACTTTACCTTGCAGCGCGTAGTCAGCTAGTAGCCTCAGCAAAGGCAACAAAAGAGGCTCGTCGTTACCACGGTAACGCAAGCGCTTACGTCGCAAAGCAGTTTCTCGAGGGCAGCTTTATGGGCCAGACGGATATTGGCAGTTTTATTATCACTGCCTACACACCTGCCCAACAGCGATTCTACACGTCCAGAAGCGCAGAGGACCACGCCAACGAAAAGCCAGTTGGCTTGTTTGAGACGGAGCGCGTTTCAGGCCGTGAAATTTTGGATACCTTCGAGCGAGCCCTAAAAGCTGTACGTTCCGGCCTGGACGAGTACCGCAAGACCCCTCGCGTCGAACTTTTCCTGGAGGCGGTTCCTGAAGGTGTGTCCTATGAATTCGCAAAAGCGCTAAGCGAAATCACTCGAACAGGCAACTCAGCCATTCAAATCATACGCCAGTCGAGTCAGCCCAACCAGCAGTCAAGTACGACGGAGATCGAGTTTGATGCGACAGAGGCTCCGATCCTTGATCGAGTAGCGAACGCGTTCGCATTGGACCCCGAGCCACAGAATGTAACCCTGATTGGTGAAGTCACCTTCCTGAGCAGATCTGAGGATACACGTGTTATCCGGCTGAATATCGAAGACGGTGCTGACATACGGAAGGCACGAGTTAGGCTAACCGTCGAGCAATATGAGATGGCTATCGAGGCACATCATCACGAGGCAAGCTTGAAAGTGAGTGGCAGTCTTGAGCGCGAAGGTAAACTTTATTGGCTTTACAACGCCTCGGATATCTCCATCGTTGACAACAGTGAGACTTATGAGTCGCCGCCGTCTGCAGCTACCGTAACGCCATCCAACCCTAATGATCCCACGCTTTTTGATGATTTTTGAGTCGCCTTCGTGCCGGAAGCGTCGAGGACGCTTGCGCCGCAATCATCAGTTGGCCGTGGCTGACTCGACCCCTAGCCGACTCCGAGCTGCTTGTGCTAATGACACCACCGAACGCTTCCGTTGGTGTAGCGCGGTTAGGAGTCGGATTGGTCGGGCGCGGCTCGGCGGCGGTTGCGTTGAGCGAGCGCCGCCCGCAGCAGCTCGTCCAGGGCCTCGTCACTGAGCTCGTCGAGCTCGGTGGCCGAGTCCACCTGTCCGAACGCCGGGTCCTTGGACACGATCTCTGCCAGTTCGCCGATCGTCGGATGGGCGAAGATTTCGTGCACCGGCAGGTTCACCCCGTAGCTGTCGGCGACCCGGGCGACGAACCGAGTGGCGGTCAGCGAGTGCCCGCCCACGGCGAACAGGTTGTCGGTCACGCCGACCGCAGTTGGGGTGGCCAGCAGCTCACCCCAGATCCGGGCCAGCGTCTCCTCCACCGGAGTGCGCGGCTCGACCCGCTCGGCGGCCGCCGGCCGGACGTCCCACTCGGGCGCGGGTAGCGCCGCCCGGTCGACCTTGGCGTTCGGGGTCAGCGGCAGCGCCGGCAACGCCACGATCAGGTCCGGCACCATGTAGTCAGGCAGCTTGGCCTTCACATGCGGGCGCAGCAGCTCAAGCAGGTCGGCTCCCGCCTCAGCGACAGCACCGCCCCGGCGCGGCACCACATAGCCGACCAGCACCCGCTCGTCGCCTCGGGCAGCCACCACCACCGCCGCCTGGCGCACGTCCCGGTGCGAGCGCAGCACAGCTTCGATCTCGCCGCACTCGATCCGGAATCCCCTTATCTTCACCTGGTGATCGGTCCGGCCGATCAGCTCCAGGCCGCCACCCTCGCGCCACCGGCCGAGGTCGCCGGTGCGATACATCCGGGTGCCCGGCTCGTCGCTCCACGGGTCCGGCCGGAACGCCTGCGCCGTCAGCCGTGGCCGGTCGTGGTAGCCGCGAGCCACCCCGCGGCCGGCGATGAAGACCTCGCCCAGCACTCCGACCGGCACGGGCGCCAGCCGCTCGTCCAGCAGGTACACCCGGGTGTGCTCGATCGGCTCGCCGATCTCGACCGGCCCTAGCCCGTCGGCGACCACCCCGGCGGCCGACCACACCGTCGTCTCGGTCGGGCCGTAGACGTTCAACAGCACCGTCTCGGGCGTGCTGAGCTGGTCGGCCAGGTCACGCGGCAGCGCCTCGCCGCCGCACAGCCGCAGCCGCAGGCCGGCCGGCACCCCGCCGGCGGCCAGCAGCAGCCGCCAGGTCTGCGGGGTGGCCTGCATGGCGCTGGCCCCCTGCCGCTCGATCAGCGCACGCAGCCGGTCGGGCTCGCGGACCTCGTCCCCGGTCGCGATCACCAGGTCCGCACCGCAGACCGGCGGCAGCAGCAGCTCCAGCAGCGCGATGTCGAAGGACAGCGTGGTGACCGCCACGAACCGGTCGTCCGGGCCCAGATCGAGCGAGCGCCGGAACGACGCCAGCAGGTTGGCCACCGCCCGGTGCTCGATGCCGATTCCCTTGGGCTGACCGGTGGAACCCGAGGTGAAGATGATGTAGGCGAGCGCCTCCGGGGGCAGCGGCTCCGGCGGCAACGGCCGCGCCTCGGCGACCGCCTGGTCCTCGACGCCCAGCACGTGGACGCCCGCGCCGCCCTCAGCCAGCGAGCCGGCACCGACGATGGACCCCGCCAGCTCACGGTTGGCCTCGTCGGTGAGAACGATCCGCACGCCGGCCCCCTGGGCCATCGCGGCCAGCCGGGACCGCGGGAAGTCCGGGTCCAGCGGCACGTACGCGCCGCCGGCCCACCACACCGCCAGCAGGGCGCTCAACATCGGGACGCCGCGCTCCAAGCACAGCCCGACCGGCGTCTCCAGGCCCACGCCGCGATCGGCCAGCACCCGGGCCAGCCGGCCGGCCCGCTCACACACCTCGGCCATCGACACCGAGCCGTCGCTGTCGATCACCTGCGACGTCGACGCCTGCAGCAGCGCCCGGACGTCGAACGGCTCGTCGCCAGCAGCCGGGGCCGGCCGGTTGCGTTCGAGCACCAGCTCGCGAGCCTGCGAGTCCGACAGCATCGGCAGGTCGGCAATCGGCGTCAGCGGAGCGGCCGCGGCGTGTTCGAGCACCAGCGCCAGGCAGCCCAGGAACCGGTCGGCCCACGGCGCGTCGAAGAGGTCGGTGTTGTATTCCAGCGCCAGCGTGGTGGCCTGCCCGTCCGAGGTGTCGGCGTACAGGGTCAGGTCGAGTTTCGCCGTCCCGGTCAGCAGTGCCCAGCTGAAGCCGGCCGTGATGCCGGGCAGGTTCAGCGTCGGCGGGGTCAGTGACTGGTAGCCGAACATCACCTGCATCAACGGCGGGTGCGCCAGCGAGCGCTCGGGGGCGAACTCGTCCACCAGCTTCTCGAACGGCAGTTCCTGGTGCGAGACGGCTTCGACGGTGTTGTCGCGGACCCGGCCGAGCAGCTCGAGAAAGCTCGGGTCGCCGGCGAGCGAGGTCCGCAGCGCGACGGTGTTGGTGAACATGCCCAGGATCGGGTCCAGCTCGACGTGGGTGCGCCCGCCCACCGGGGTGCCGACCACCAGATCGGTCTGGCGGGCATAGCGCGAGAGCACCACCTTGAAGCCGGTCAGGAACGCCATGAACATGGTGGCGTTGCAGCCGACCGCCACCTCGGACAGCCGGTCGGTGATCGCCGTGTCGAGGGTGCGAAGGGCGACCGCGCCGCGCGAGGACTGCCGCGCCGGACGGGGCCGGTCGGTCGGCAGGGTGAGGACGGTGGGCGCCCCGCGCAGCTGCTCGCGCCAGTACTGCATCTGGCGTTCGAGCTCCTCGCCGCGCAGCCGGTCCTGCTGCCAGACGGTGTAGTCGCCGTACTCCATCACCAGCCGCGGCAACGACGCCGGCTCACCGGTCACCTCGGCCCGGTACACCGCCGACAGCTCGTCGATCAGGATCTGCAGCGACAGGCCGTCGCTGATGATGTGATGCAGCATCAGGGTGAACAGCCGCCGGTCGGCTCCGGTGTCGATCAAGGCGGCCCGCAGCAGCGGCCCGTGCGCCAGGTCGAAGGGCCGCATGGCCCGTTCGGTGGCGATCGAGCGGGCCTGCCGGACCCGCTCGGCCTCCTCGACCGTGTCCATCAGCGAGATCCGCTCGATCAGCACCGTGCCCGAGTCGGCGACGACCTGCTCGGGCACCCCGTCGACCGCGACGATGCTGGTCCGCAGCACCGAGTGCCGCTCGACCATGGCGTCCATCGCGCGCTGCAGCGCGTCAACGTCCAGCGGCCCTTCCAGCCACATCGCGTAGGGCATGTGGAACGTCGGCTCGCCTGGGGTGAGCTGCTCCAAGAACCACAGCCGCCGCTGGGAGAATGACACCGGATAGCGCATGGCCGGCCTACCTCCGCTCGTCCGGGATCAGCGTCCGCAGCAGGTCATCGGTCTCGGCGTCGCTGAGCTCGGCCGGCGCGCGCCGGACCCCGCTGGGAGACCCGGTCCGGGCCGTCTCCACCGCGGCGGCCAGCCCCGCGACCGTCGGATCGGCGAACAGCATCCGAACCGGCAGGTCCACCCCGAAGGCGGCCCGGACCTGGGTCATCAGCCGGGTCGCGGTCAGCGAGTGCCCGCCCAGGGCGAAGAAGTTGTCCGTCACGCCGACCGCCGCGGGCAGCCCGAGCACCTCGGCGAACACCGCCGCCAGCTCGGCCTCGACCGGAGTACGTGGTGCGGTCGCGATCTCGCTGACGGCCGCGCCCCAGTCCGGTTCGGGCAGCGCCCGGTGGTCGATCTTTCCGCTGCCGGTCAAGGCAAACCGTTCCAGCACCACGAAGGCGGCCGGCACCATGTAGTCCGGCAGCACCTCGCGAAGGCGCTCACGCAGGTCCGGCGGCGGCTGCTCCGCGCCGGAGCGGGTCACCAGGTAGCCGACCAGCCGGACGTCGTGGCCGGCGCCGCGCGCCGAGACCACCGCCTCGGCGATGTCGGGCTGGCTGCGCAGCACCGCCTCGATCTCGCCGCTCTCCACCCGGTAGCCGCGGATCTTGAGCTGCCGGTCCGCGCGGCCGGCGAGCTCGATGCGTCCCGAGCTGCGCCACCGGCCCACGTCCCCGGTGCGGTACAGCCGCGCGCCGGGCCGGCCGCTGAACGGATCGGGCAGGAACCGGCCCGCGGTCAGGCCGGGCGCGCCGAAGTAACCCTGGCCGACGCCGGCCCCGCCGATGTAGACCTCGCCGAGCACGCCGGGCGGCACCGGCCGCAGCGCCTCGTCGAGCAGGTACAGCTGGGTTCCCCGGATGATCGAGCCGATCTCGATGGGCGCCGGCGACGCTTCGACGGCCGCGCCGCCGGAGTAGATGGTGGTCTCGGTCGGGCCGTACAGGTTCCACAGGCAGGTCTCGGACCCGCCGCCGATCACGTCGGCGAGGTCGCGCGGCAGCGGCTCGCCGGCGGTCATCCGCACCCGCACCCCGTCCGGAACCCCGCCGGCGTCGACCAGCATCCGCCAGCCGGCCGGCGTCGACTGCATCGCGGTGGCGCCGCAGTCGAGCAGCAGCTTGCGCAGCAGGACGGCGTCCTGGACCTGCTCGGAGTCCGCGATCACCACGCAGCCGCCGGCCAGCACCGGGGCCAGCAGCTCGACCAGGGCGATGTCGAAGGCGAACGTCGAGACCGCCACGAACCGGTCCGACGGGCCCAGCGCGAGCATCGGCCGCACGGTCTCCAGCAACGCGGCGATGCTGCCTTGGGTGACGGTGACCGCCTTGGGCCGGCCGGTCGATCCCGAGGTGAACATCGTGTACGCGGCAGCGCCCGGCGCCACCGCTGGCGCAGTGTCTGACGTCAGGTCGGACAGACCATCAGGCCAGGACGCCGGCTCGGCGGTCAGCTGCGCCAGGTCGATCACCGCGATCGGCTCGTCGGTCTTCGGCGGCGCGGGCGCGTCCTCGGCCCCGCTGTCGATGAGGATCGCGCGGACCTTCGCGTCGGCCAGCATGGTGGCCAGGCGCTGCTCGGGATAGATCGGGTCCAGCGGCACGTAGCTGGCGCCGAGCGACCAGACGCCCAGCACCGCCGGCAGCAGCCGGCTGCCCCGGCGCAGCAGGATGGCGACCCGGTCCGAGCCGTCGATGCCCTGCTCGCGCAGCGCGGCAGCGATCCGCTGCGCCCGGGCACGGATCTGGGCGCCGGTCAGCTCGCCGTCGCCGCCCCGCGCCAGCACCGTGTCTCCGGCGCAGGCCTGCCACAGCCGGGCCACCGCGGTCGAGTCCGGCTCAGCGACCGGGCCGCCGTCCGGCCAGCTGCGGGTGACCTGTTCATACAGTTGCGCCGACATGATCTCGACCGACGCGACGGCCTGGTCGCCGTCCTCGGCGAACGCGCGCAGCACCCGTTCGAAGCCGTCGGCCAGCAGCCGGCCGGTGGCCTCGCTGAACAGGTCGCGGTTGTAGTTGAGCCGCACCCGGGGTCCGGCCGGCGCGTCGGTCACGGTCAGCTCGATCTCGAACTTCGCGGTGCCGTTCTCGACGAGCTCGGGCCGCCAGCGCAGCGCCCCGCGGTCGGGCACCGCCCAGGACTCCTCCATCGCGAACATCACCTGCGTCAGCGGCAACCGCGCCGGGTCCCGCTCGGGGCGCAGCAGCTCCACTATCCGGGCGAAGGGCAGTTCCTGGTGCGCCAGCGCCCGGGCGGTCGCGGCGTGCACCGACCGCGCCAGCTCGCCGAGGCTGGCCTCGGGCTCGACCGAGATCCGGATCGGCACGGTGTTCATGAACAGCCCGATCACCGACTCGGTCTCCGGCCGGGTCCGGGCGGCCATCGGAACGGCCACCAGCAGGTTCCGCTCACCGGTCAACCGCGCCAGCACCGCGGCATAAGCGGCCAGCCAGACGGCGAACAGGGTGGTCTGGTGCCGGGCGGCGACCTGGCGCAGCCGCGCGGTCAGCTCGGGGTCCACCGCTGAGTCCACGCCGTTGGCGGCGAAGCTCTGCAGCGCCGGATACGGCTGGTCGGTGGGCAGTCCCAGCGCGGCCGAGGCGTCGGCCAGCTCGGACCGCCAGAACCGCTCGGCCTGGGCGTACTCGCCGCTCTCAGCGTGCTCGAGCTGCCAGAGCGCGAAGTCGGCGTACTGGATGGCCGGTTCTTCGGTGACCGGCTCGCCGCCGGCGCGGATCGCCTGGTAGTCGGCCGACAGCTGCTCGAACAGGATCCGGAACGACCAGCCGTCGGCGACGATGTGGTGCATCACCACCGCCAGCACGTGCCGGTCGGGCGACAGCCGCACCAGCCGCACCCGCAGCAGCGGGCCGACGGCGGGCACGATCGGGGTGCGGGCCAGCTCGTCGATCAGCGCCCGGGCAGCCGGCTCGCGCTCAGCGGCGGCCAGCTGCTCGACCGAGGTGAGCTGCAGGGCCTCGAAGGTCGGCTCGTCGGAGATCACCTGCACCGGCATGCCCGACTCGTCGCGGAAGGTGGTGCGCAGCACCTCGTGCCGCAACAGCGTGGCGTCCCAGGCGCGTTGCAGCGCGTCGAGGTCGAGCTCGCCGTCCAGCCACAGCGCCCAGGCGATGTTGTAGGTCGGCTCGTCCGGGTCCAGCTGGGCCAGCAGCCACATCCGGCGCTGGCCGAAGGACGTCGGGAACTCGTAGACGGCCATGCTCAGCCTCTCTGCTTCTGGTCGGCGACCACCATGCGCAGCTCCGCGCTGTAGCGCCGGCCTTGCGCGTCGAACAGCCAGGCCTGCTCCGGGGTAGGCAGCATCTCTACGACCGTGAGGGTGGCCTCGGGGCCGGCGTTGCGGCGCGACCGGCGCAGCCCGCGCGAGAGCAGGTCGATCGAGGCCAAGCTGGTGAGGTCGACATAGATCGGCTTCTTCTCGCCGGTGGTCCGCACGAACACGTACCGCGGCAGGCCGTGGCCGACGGCCCAGGCGCGGGCCTGGGAGTACCGCAGCTGCTCGTCGGCGGTGTCGGCGAACGGCGGCTCGGCGGCCGCGAAGGTCCAGGACTCGCGGCCGATCACCAGGTCGTCGATCGCGATCCGCGGCGTGTGCGTTCCACGCGGCACCAGGTGGAACGTCTGCACCAGCACGGCGGCGACCAGGTCACCGACCACGTCCAGCAGGCTGAACTCGACCGAGCCGTCACGGCGGCGGACCCGCAGCCCGGTGGGCGAGTCGATGACCTCGCAGTCGCCGAGCGTCAGGGTGGCGCGCGGGTCATAGCCGCAGGAGTCGTGCGCGAAGACCAGTCGCAGGTCTCCGTCGGAGGCCAGGATGTTGGACAGCCGCGAGCAGACGCCGCCTTGTTCGGCGGTCTCGGCGATGAACACGGCCTTGCAGCCCAGGTCGTGGCGCATGGCCGCGCGGATCGCGTCCCGGTCGTCGTGGAACTCCAGCCAGGTGGCATAGCGGGTGGTGACGATGCTGGGGTGAACCTCGCCGAGCACCCAGGTGAACCGGCCGCCGGCCGCCGCGTCCGGGCCGGCGATCATCAGGTCAGGGCTGTGATGGACCGCCATCGGCCAGACCCGGGGCTGAGCCGGAAACGCGGCCTTCACCGCCTCCCGCAGGTCGGCCGAGCGCAGGTGGACCCGGCCCTGGCCCTCGACCAGCAGCCCCTGCTCGGTCGGCAAACCCAGGATCGCCGACCAGCGCTGCTGCAAGCCCCGCACCGCCGGTTCGATCAGCTCCAGCGG
>WUUC01003997.1_pt1 | contig 19429 bp, 13 predicted proteins | sample 6278441 | NCBI WGS metagenome assembly WUUC01 (sample SAMN13675441, study PRJNA597444) | soil metagenome | isolation source: soil | place: USA: Washington | collected 2017-10 | reverse complement strand
GCTGAGGTTTCAAGTCGAGCTCGCCCGCGCATGCGCCGAGGACAACTGTTAATATGAGTATATAGATCTTTTTCATGTTTGTGATCGGATTAGAATGAAACATTAAGACCAAAGATCACCGATTTGATCTGCGGAGCGGAATAAAAGTCGTTACCCTGCGCAGTGTTCGGAGCGCCTGTCGTCCGGTAGTCGGCATTGACCTCAGGATCCCATCCGGGGTATTTCGTGAATGTCAGCAGGTTTTGAGTTGTAACGTACGCCCTTAGGCCCGTTAGCTTCCACCGGTTGATCAGTTGCGAGGGGAAGTTGTATCCGAAGGCTACAGTTTTCACGCGCAGGTATGAGCCATCGTACACATAACGGCTCGATGCCGAAATTCCATTTGGAATAAGACCACTGAGGTTCAGACGAGCCTGGGGCACCATCGTTACGTCGCCGGGTTTTTGCCAGCGGTCCAGCTGATCGCGTGTCTGGTTGTCTAGCCAGTCACCGTTGGCCGACATGAATCCACCACCACCGTTGATGATGTTGTTCCCATACACACCCTGCAAAAGGATATTCAGGTCGAAGCTGCCAAGCGTAAAGGTGTTGTTAAGTCCATAGATGAATTTCGGATTCGGATTTCCAACAATAAAATTAGCAGCGCTGTTGTAGTCATTCGTTGTCCCGGCTTCGCCTTCGGTGTAGTACAATGCATCGCCGTTGGCGGGATCAACACCTGCGTACTTCGGTCCGTAGAAAACGCCGATCGGTTGTCCGACGACCAGCGAGTTCAGGTAGCGCCCGTCGTTACCGGGAATTTCCTTCACCTCACCGTCGAGGTTAGTTACTTCGTTGATGTTGCGCGAGAAGTTTGCGGCCGTTGACCATTTGAAAGTTCTGGTGTTAACGTTTACCGAGTTGATCACGATCTCGAAGCCTTTGTTCTGCATGGCACCTACGTTGTTCACGATGTTTGTGAAGCCCGATGTGCCCGGAACCGGCATGTTGTAGAGAAGGTCGTCGGTATTTTTTACGTAGTAATCCAATTCACCCGATATCCTGTTGTTGAACAGGCCATAATCGATACCGATGTCGATTTGTGTAGCGCGTTCCCAACCGAGTTTAGGGTTGGCGAGCTGCGTCGGGTTGATGGTGGATATGCGTGAATATTTGCCCGAGCCCCACAGGCCAAGAGCCTGGAATTCCGGTATCTCTGCGTTACCTACGCGGCCGGCGCTCGCCCGCAGCTTCAAAAAGCTCAATACACTGCTTTCATCGATGAACGATTCCTCGGATATAAGCCAGCCCGCGGATATCGCGGGGAAGAAACCATACCGATTATTCACCCCGAAGCGTGAAGATCCGTCGACACGTCCGCTTACCGACAGCAGGTACTTGTCTGAGAACTTGAAATTCACGCGTGAGAAGTAAGAGAGGAACGAGTACTGTGTCGCAAACGAGAAACCACCTGTGATCTCCCCGGCGCTGGCGAGCTTCTGCAGGTCATCGGTAGGGAAATCCTGACCGGTTACGTTGGTCTGGTCGCTGGTTGCTTTCTGGAACGACATACCCAGCGTGGCATCAATCGTGTGTTTGCCTCCAAGCAGCTTGCTGTAGTTAAAGAAGTTGTTGGTGTTGTAGTTGAAAACCCTGAGCCAGTCGGATTGACCGGCACCGTTGGTTGCCCTCGATTGAGTTCTCGACCCAAAAAACTGGTCGTCGTTCTGCGTGAGAATGTCGTAGCCGAGCTCTGAACGGAATGTCAAGCCTTGAGCGAGCGTCAGCTGACCATAAAAACCACCAAGGTTTCTGAAGGTGGTCGACTTGTAGTGACCATTTTCAAAATTGATAAGCGGGTTGTAGTATGTTGTAACCGGACGATCGTACAATCTGCCGTTCTGATCGCGAATCGGAGTGATCGGCGACAGAGCCACGATCTGCATCGGCGTACCGAAGTCGTTGTCCTGCGTTACCCTGCCGGTCGCGGTTCTACCCACCGACATGTTCATCCCGATCTTGAAAATACTGCTTACCTCCTGGTCCAGGTTGAGGCGGGTGGAAAGTCTTTCGAACTTGTTACCGATCAGGATACCGTCCTGGCTGGTGTATTCGCCGCTCACGAAGAACTTCGTCTTATCAGTTCCTCCCGACGCCGACACATTCATAACCTTGACCATCGGGTTTTTCTTGAAAGCCTCTTTCTCCCAATTGGTATCTGTTTCCAGGTTTCTCCAGTTCGTATGACCGTCGAAGTTGTTGAACCTGCCTTCGACATATCCCACATAATCGTCGATGGCCTCTTGTTCCGACAGGTAGTCGTCGGGATTTCCATTGCGGTTATAATCGAAGATCGCTCCGTTAGTCGCAGCCTCACGGAAGTATGAGACATATTCTTCGGCATTCAGAAAGCCGCGTTCGGCATTTGTGGGCGAGTTGAAGCCATACTGCACGTTGGCGTTGATGCTGGTTTTTCCCGCCTTACCGCGTTTGGTTGTGATCAGGACGACACCGTTCGCAGCACGTGATCCGTAGATCGCAGCCGCTGAAGCATCTTTCAATATTTCGAACGACTCGATGTCGTTGAAGTTGATGGATGCCAACGCGCTGCCGTTGCTGGAGGTCGTTCCGTTCTGGGCGGAGTTGAGGTTCGATGTGTTGATCGGAATGCCATCGATGACATACAGGGGCTCGTTCGAAGCAGTAAGTGAACCGGCACCACGGATACGCACCTTGATACCTTCGCCAACTCTTCCGCTTTCGCTTTCAACAAACACCCCGGCTGCACGTCCCTGCAACGCCTGTGTGAAGTTGGGTACAGGGATGTTCTTCACGTCATCACCCTTGAGGCTGGCGATGTTACCGGTTAGGTCCTGCTTGATCTGCGTGCCATAACCGACAACAACCACTTCGTTGAGCTGTTGAACATCGGCTGCCATCGTCAGGTCGATCACGTTGCGCGACCCGATCGTAACTTCCTGTGTCTGGAAGCCGATGAAAGAAAAGATCAGCTGGTCTGCCGAAGCGGACGCAGTGATCCTGTATTCTCCGTTAGTGTCTGTAACGGTTCCATTCGTCGTTCCTTTTACCACAACGTTCACGCCGGGCAGCACCGATCCATCGTCGGCGGCTACCACACGGCCGGAGATCGTTTTCTCCTGCGCGAGCGCTGCGGTTAATGATAGAAATGAAGCGAAGACAATGAGTAAAATCTTCTTCATAGATTCTTTTTTGGTTTATAGATGAACTCGTCCCAAGGGCAGAATTGCCCAATCAAGGACTTGTTGTAATCTATCTATATAGAGGGGGTATGACGACACCACGATTACGGGATTTAAATGGTGGTATTCCTCACGTAAAAAGTAGTAGAGAATCGCTATTGAAATCTGGACAAATCTGTCTAAATAGATGAATGTCCGACCCGCTATCGATGTTCTACAAATGGGAGAAAGAAACTCCCGGCCAGTTATTATTCCACCAGCCATTCCCCGAAGGGGCACGCACGTATACTTATGCGCACGCCGGAGATGAGATCCGGAAGCTTGCAGCGGCATTGATCGCCATGAACCTGCCTCCACGAAGCCGCGTGGCCATTCTTTCGAAGAACTGCGCGCATTGGATCATGGCCGACTTCGCGATATGGATGGCCGGCCACATTTCCGTGCCGCTGTATCCAACACTGTCAGCTAACGCAATCCGCCAGATACTCGATCATAGCGAAGCGAAGGTTGTGTTTGTAGGTAAACTGGATGATTACGCCTCTCAGCGCGACGGTATTCCGCCTAACGCGCAAAAAATAAGTTTTCCATTCTATGGTACCAACGACGGTATCCCGTGGAATGAGCTTATCGAAAACAATAAACCTCTCGAAACCAATCCAACGCTCGACCGCCACGAGTTGGCGACCATTAAGTATACATCCGGTACAACGGGAGTTCCGAAGGGCGTCATGCTTTCTTTTCATTCTATCGATCATGTATTGCCCCACGCATTCAACATCATGCGCACCGGCGGGAACGACAGGTTCTTCTCATACTTACCGCTATCGCACATAGCGGAGAGAATGCTGGTAGAGCTCGGCGCTATCTACAACGGCGCTACGATCTATTTCTCCGAGTCGCTCGAAAAGTTTCCCGCCAACCTCGCACACGCACAACCAACGGTGTTCCTCGCAGTGCCGCGGATATGGTCGAAGTTTCGCGAGAAGATCCTGGAAAAGCTTCCACAGAAGAAACTCAATCTCCTGTTGTCGATACCGATCGTCAGCTCACTCATAAAGCGAAAGATCAAAACCAATCTCGGTCTGCTGAAGTGCAACTGGGCCATCACCGGTGCTTCGCCGATCTCGGTCGAATTGCTGGAATGGTTTAAGAAGCTCGACATCGTCATCCTGGAAGTTTATGGGATGACAGAAAATCTTGCTTGGGCAACCAGCAACATCAGCGAAACTAAATTCGGAAGCATCGGGAAACCGTGGACCAACGTGCAAGTGCGGTTAACACCCGAGGGTGAATTGCAAACCAAAGGCGATGCAACGATGCTGGGCTATTACAAGATGCCTGACCTGACGAAGGAGACTTTCACCGACGACGGATTTCTGAAATCGGGTGACCTCGCCCAGACAGACGCGGAGGGATTTTATTTCATCACCGGCCGTATCAAGGATCAGTTCAAAACAGACAAAGGCAAATACATCGCACCGCTTCCGATCGAGCTGAAGCTGTCTTCGAACGGCGACATCGAGCAGGTGTGTGTGGTAGGTATGGGTGTACCGCAGCCTATGGCGCTGGTCGTTCTATCGGCTGCCGGAAAGGCGAAGTCGAAGGATGAGCTTATCAAAAGCCTCACCGAAACTTTAGAGTCTGTCAACAAAGAGCTGGAGAGTTATGAAAAACTCCACGCTGCGGTCGTCATGAAGGGCGACTGGACAGTTCCGAATGGCCTTATTACACCGTCGTTGAAAGTGAAAAGGAATGAAGTCGAGAAGATACACCTGCCGACTTATCCGCGATGGTATACTGTCGGCAAAAAAGTAGTTTTTGAATAGCCTACTACAAATTGTTCGAGGTTCGAGGTTCTGAGATTTTCCGGGAGTCGTGGCACTTTTGATTATGGAGAGATCAGTTGGTTGCGATCGTAAGCTTCCGGATATCTCCATGGTCCGGACCAACAATTAACCATAAGTAGCTTCGCCCCGAACAGTTTCCTTCATTCCTTCCACTGCTTGGTAATCACCCTATCCCACGTAATAAAATCCGTGTTGATCGGTTCGTAACCATTTTGCCGGAGGAGCAGCGCAACCTGTCCGCGATGATACGAGCCATGATTGACCAGGTGCATCATGATGTGCTCTACGTTGTTTTCATAATAGTCTCCCACGTAGTTCTTGTATTTCAGGATGCGGTTGAAATTATCTGTCGCGTCGATGAATTCGATCCATTGCCTGGAGCCGTCGTCCACCATCTGGTGCAGGCGTTCGATAGGATAGGTCTTCCAGAGCTCCACGTCGGGCGCGGGGAGATCTTTGATACGGTGAAGCCATAGGAAATTAGCGGCAAGCTGGTGGCTGAAAATGCTGAGGATCTTTTCGTGGGTGACCTGTTGCTTTTCGATTGCCCCCAGTACCCGCCGGTTGGCCCACTCATTATACCGATAGAGCTTTTGAAAATACTCCTTCATATTTTATCGGGTTCAAAATGAGCGCCGAAGGTACAATCTTTAGATTATCTTCAAAGAAAATTAACCCTCTATGTACCGGTATTCCCTGCTGTCGATGTTTATTCTGATTTCGCTAACGGTTGCAGCCCAGGATAAATATCCCACCAAATCCATCGAGCCCCTGTACAGCATCTCACTCACGGACGCCGAGCGGGATTCGTTGCTCAGTAACCTGACCGGATTCCAGAAAGAGTATGAGGCACTGCACCAGTATAAATTGAACAACGCCGTGCCTATGTCACTCGTTTTCGATCCGCTGCCGATGGGCTTTCAGGTTGAATCGGTCAGCACCCCCGTAGACTGGGGCTTGCCGAAAGACGTCGTCATGCCCGCGAACAAAGAAGACCTCGCTTTCTACCCCGTTTATAAACTCGCGGTGCTGTTAAAGAAAAAGAAGATCACGTCCACAGAGCTGACGTCACTCTACATAACACGGATAAAAAAATACGCCGACACATTACAGTGTGTGATCTCCATACTCGAAGAGAGGGCGATGCGTGAAGCAAAGCAGGCGGACGACGAGATAGCCAAAGGTAAATACCGCGGGCCGTTACACGGGATACCTTACGGCGTCAAAGATCTGCTTTCTGTCGAAGGCACGAAGACTACCTGGGGAGCTGCGCCCTTCAAAGACCAGTCGATAGAAACGACCGCTACGGTTGTCAAAAAACTTCAGGATGCCGGCGCTGTCCTTGTATGCAAGTTTACGATGGGCTCCCTCGCCATGGGCGACATCTGGTACGGCGGCGTTACTAAAAACCCGTGGAACATGAAGCAGGGATCCAGCGGCTCGTCGGCCGGGTCGGCTTCCGGAACCGTAGCGGGCCTGGTGGCTTTTGCGATCGGCACCGAGACATTAGGCTCTATCGTGTCACCATCGACACGCTGCGGAGCTACGGGACTGAGACCCACCTATGGCAGAGTGAGCCGCACAGGCGCCATGGCACTCAGCTGGAGTATGGACAAGATCGGGCCGATATGCCGCTCGGCTGTCGACTGCGGCATCGTGCTGCAGACAATCATGGGCCCTGACAATATGGACAAGCACGTCCGTCAGGCTCCGTTCAATTACTCGGCAAAGCATGACATCAGGAAATTAAAGGTTGCGTATCTGAAGACCGCCTTCGATGGCACCTATCCTTCGAAGGCACAGGACGAAGAGTCCCTGAAGATCATCCGCTCGCTTGGTATCGAGCCGGTTGCAGTGGAGCTGCCGCAAGGCATTCCCGTATCCGCCATCCGGATCATGCTCACGGCCGAAGCCGGCGCGGCATTCGATGAGCTGACAAGGTCCAACATGGACGATGAGCTGACCGACCAGCGAAAGAATGCATGGCCGAATACTTTCCGTGCAGCGAGGTTCATCCCGGCAGTGGAGTACATCAATGCCTCGAGAGTACGTCAGCAGCTGATCGAAGAGTATCATGCGAAACTGAAAGACTTCGACGTTATAATATCACCCAGCTTCGCCAATGGACAATTGTTAACCACCAACCTGACGGGTCATCCGTGCCTGGTGGTACCGAATGGTTTCAACGAGCAAGGAAGCCCGACCAGCATTTCATTTTTGGGTAAATTGTATGGTGAGGCGGCACTGGTGGCGTTTGGCAGGGCTTACCAGGAGAGAAGTGATTGGGATGAGAAGATACCGCCAGTCTTTGCGAAGTAGCCTGTAATTGATCCGAAGTCTCCAATTGGTTCATTGGTCATTGGTCATTGGTATTGATATTGGTCGTTAATCGTTATTCGTTAATCGAGGCATGGATAAACTTTTGTACCATCTGCGATTTTCTTTCAGAGTTTTTTTGAAAGACAAATTCTTCTCTGCCCTGAATATTCTCGGGTTGTCGATGGGGATCGCCGTCGGGATCATTCTTGTGTTGATACTCAAGAATGATCTCACGTATGATCAGCATTATTCGAAGCACAGGAATATTTATCGATTAGGGGCGCATTATGTGATACCAGACGTCGATATGATGACGGGATTGACCGCGCGTGAGTTGGGACCTATACTCAAAAGCCATTATCCCGAGATCGGGCAGATGGTGAGGGTAAGTAAACGGGACCTTGGACATCAGCTGGTCAAGGCGGAGGGAAAAGCATTCTACGAAGAAAACATTGCGGAGACGGACTCCGGTTACTTCGCCGTGTTCAATCATGATTTTGTGCATGGCGACGTCAATACCTGTCTCGATGATCCCAACAATGTTGTATTGACCGAAACGATGGCGAAGAAGTATTTCGGTGAAGAGAGTGCCATCGATAAGCTGTTGACGATCGGCAGAAAAATAAAAAAAGTGAGTGCGGTCATCGCAGATCATCCGGAGAACACCGACCTTAAATTCGATTTTCTCCTGGCTGGTTTACCCGAGATCAGACCTACATGGGAACAAACCTTCGAGAACGGAAAACCGATAACCCTGGTTTTCTGGAATCCCGACAGCTACACCTTCCTCGTGTTGCCGGACAACTATGATCCTGACAATTTCTACAACAGGTTTCAGCCAATTTTCGATGAATACTTCGCGGGCCTTGGCGACGGACTCGTGAACACGCCTGTATTGCAACGCCTGGATGAGATCCACTTCTCGGGCGTTGAAGGTGAGACACAGGGCAACGTGAGGTATCTCCTTGCCTTGTCGGGTATTGGATTGCTGATCATTATCCTTGCCTGCATCAACTACATGAATCTTTCGACAGCGAAAGCCATCAAACGTTCTACAGAGATCACCATAAAAAGACTTTCAGGCTCCGGAAGAAGGGCGCTGGTCTTGTCACTGATCGGCGAATCCATATTAATGTCATTGATCTCGTTAGTGGTCGCCGTAGGCATCGTGTACATCGTACTGGATCTCACATCATTCGAAACACTTATTGGCAAGCATCTCACATTCGACCTGTTCAATGCCCCTGGTATAGTGATGGCGGCTCTTGTATTGGCGATTTTGATCGGCATACTTTCGGGTATCTATCCTGCATTTTACCTGACCGGCATTCCGGTGATCGCTGCGCTGAAGGGAAGGTTTAAAACCGGCAGAACAGGACTGTTCATGCGCAAGACACTCATTACATTTCAATTCTGTGTTTCAATGTTCGTGGTGCTCGTTACAATTTTTATGAGCAGCCAGCTTGAATTTGCGCGCACGAAAGACCTCGGCTTCGACAGGAACAACCTCCTGGTCGTTCCCCTGCAGGATACTGCAACGCGACGAAAGATCGAAGTGATCACCAACGACATGACGACCGATCCGCGGATCGTTTCGGCTTCCGTGTCAGGCCAGGTCGTGGGGACGGGCACAGGCGGCGAACAAATGATGCTTGAAGGAGAGAAAGGAATGGAGCAGAAGCGCGCCCAGTCGTTATATGTCGGAGAGGACTACCTGGAAACGGTGGGGCTCAAGCTCATCGCGGGCCGGGACTTTTATAAGGGTCGGGACGATGAAGAGGCTTACATCGTGAACGAATCGCTGGTGAAGATGATGGGCTGGGGCGACAAGGCCATCGGCAAGAAGATGACCTTCTACATGGGACACCATCCCGGCACGGTAGTCGGCGTTATCCGTGATTTCAACATCGGTTCATTGCGCGAGCAGATCGAGCCGTTGTGTATGATCAAAGGCCATTGGAGTCCGGGTTTTTTACATCTCCGCCTTAGCGGTGACGACATTCCCGCTGTCGTCGAACACGTCAGACAAAAATGGTCGGCTATCGAACCAGAACATCCCTTCGAATATTTCTTCATCGACCAGAAGTACGACGAGCAATACAAGGCCGACATCACTCAAAAAACGTTGCTCACGGTCCTTTCTTACGTGTGCATCACCATCTCTTTGCTTGGATTACTTGGACTGTCGGCCTTCACAGCCGTTCAGCGCACGAAGGAGATCGGTGTCAGGAAAGTTCTCGGGGCAAGTGTGCCCGGGATACTCCTTCTGCTTTCAAAAGACATCCTCCTGCTCGTGATCGTGGCAGCGCTCGTTGCCGTTCCCGTTTCTTGGTTTGTGATCGACACCTGGCTGCAGGGCTTTGCCTACCGCGCTCCGTTCAACTACCTGCTTTACGCGATAACCTTGCTTGCAGCGTTGGTTTTTGTTTTATTAATCACAGCATTCCAGTCCCTTAAAACCGCCACTGCAAACCCAGTCGATTCGTTAAAACACGAATGACCCTCAACTCCACCGCGAGTAACGAATAACGATTAACGAATAACGAAATTCATCGTACCCAAACCGACAAAGCCTCAACCGGCCTTCTTTTACTCTCCGGTGGAATATAGCTTGTGTTCCCGATATGAAAGAAACCCAGCAGCTTGTCTTCGGCTCCCAGGTTGAAGAATGACTTTGCTTCTTCGTAAAAAGTAATTCCGCCGGTGCTCAGGTAGGCTCCCAGACCGTATGCGGTCGCAGTGAGATACATATTTTCGACAGCACAGAACACCGCTCCGATCTCTTCGACTTCGGGAAGACTTTTCTTCTCGTCGCGTTTCATCCCGATCGAAATGATGTGTGATGACTGCATGGGCTTGGTCAGCAAGCCTTCGTATTTATCCTGTTCGAACTTTCCCTTCGCCGTGGCCACCTCTTTGTAGCAAGCTCCCTGGAATTCGGCGAGCTTTTTCAACCCGTCCCCTGTGAATATCATGAATCTCCACGGTTGAGTCAGCTTGTGAGTCGGAGCCCACGTTGCGTTCTCTAAAATTTGCTGCACAATGGCATCGTCGACCTTTTCCCCGGTATAGTCGCGCGGAAAAATCGATCGGCGGTGGCGAATGAGTTTATTGACAAGATTAACGTCGTACATGGGTCATTTTCGTGTGAATTTGAAAAAAATAATCGGTTAATTTACCCTGCCAATTTACACCCAATGTACAGACTACTTTTCTTAGTGGGCTTAATCGCCACTTCATGCGCGCCGGCGTATATTTCTAATACCAGGAACGTACCCATGTTTGCCGAAGCCAATGAGTTTGCTGGCTCCATAGCCTTGTCATCGGGTGTAGATGTGCAGACAGCCTACTCCCTCACCGATCACGTCGCGATTATGGCTAATGCGAATGCTGTCTTCAAGGAATACACACCGGAAGGAAAGGAATCGTTCAAGAAAGATCATTTTTTCGGAGAAGCAGGCATTGGTTATTTTACCCGGACCAAAACGTATCGCTTCGAGGTGTACACCGGATATGGCGTAGGACAAGGCAACAGCTACGAATCGTTCTTTTTCTTCGGCAAGGAAGAGTTGGTTGCAAAAGGAAAATATTCAAGGATATTCATTCAACCCTCCATCGGTACTAACAAAAAGAAATTCAATCTCGCATTCACTGCAAGAATTTCTATGGTCAACTTTACGGAGTTTACAACAACCAATCCGGCAGCCGTCATGCCAATGTACAAGCCCAGCGACGGCATTCATACGTTCATAGAACCCTCATTGACCACAAGATTTCACCTTGCCGGTAATCTTCGCGGGTTCTTCCAGCTCGGGCTCAATCAGCCCCTGAACAGCGACGTGTACTTTGATTTCGTGCCTATCCAGGCAGCGATAGGTATCCAGATACATACCGGTCAGCTAAGCACGCGTGTCTATTAAGCCAAAGCTCGGCCTTTTCGATCTCACCATGGTTACGGTGAGTCTTGTCATCGGCATGGGTATTTTCCGGACGCCGGTGGAAGTAGCGAGTAAGGCCGGAACGCCGACAGTGCTCTTCGCCGCGTGGATCGTCGGCGCTGTCGTCAGTCTTTTTGGCGCGCTTACTTTTGCAGAGATCGGTTCCCGGTATCATGTAACAGGCGGTTTCTACAGGATCTTCTCGCATTGTTATCACCCTGCTTTCGCATTCATGGTTAACTGGATGACCGTGATCGCCAACGCCGGCTCGACAGCCATCGTCGCCATAATCGGTGCAGAGTATATCAACCCGATCATCATGCCTGGCGTCGACCGTGACCTCGGCATCAAGATCACCACAATTTCGGCGATCGTCATCTTGTATGTCGTGAATATGCTCGGGGTAAAGATGAGCGCGCGAACACTGAACGTTCTAATGATCATCAAGATCGCAATGATGGCGCTGTTGATCACAGCTGTTTTCCTTCCAACGGAAGAACACGTGACAACGACTGCAACGATATCTCCTGGCAATCAACTGAATTCATTCTGGCTTTGCTTTCTCCCGGTGTTTTTTACCTACGGCGGTTATCAGCAGACCATGAACTTCGGCAGCGATGTTCCCAATGCAACCCGGACCATGCCGCGGGCGATCTTCTTCGGTATTGCGATCATACTCGTGTTGTACCTGCTCCTCAATTTTTCATACTATCATGTTCTCGGTATGGACGGCATCCGTAACTCTACAGCCCTCGCCTCCGACATGGCCGCTCACATATTCGGCACGTATGCTTCGAAAATAGTCGCCGTGGTCATGTTCCTTTCGGTGATGGCTTACGTCAATGCTTCCATCATGTCGAACCCGAGGGTGTATTACGCTATGGCGGAGGAAAAAGTGCTGCCGCCCGTATTCGCCCGCGTCAATCAAAAAACACAAGTATTGGAGTTCTCCACAACGTTCTTCGTGGCCTTTATGGTGATCACATTGTTTCTTACCTCATCGTTCTCGAAGGTGCTTAATTACGTGATGTTCTTCGACAGCATTTCATTAATAGCGGCATCTGCAGCGATCTTTGTATTGAGATACAGGGCAAAAAAGCATGGGGAGAAACCCGAAGTTTACAAAATGCCGTTGTATCCCTGGCTGCCGGCCATTTTTGTGATCACCTACACACTTGTCAACATAAGCATTTTGGTGTCCAACCCATTCGCCTCGTTGATCGGCTTCATTTTGTTCCTCTCGGGATGGCCGTTGTTTTTGGCACTGAAAAAGATTATCTCCAGCTAATTTACGATTTACAATGTACGATGTACGATTTTTGACGCTCCGAATCGTTAGCCCAAATCGTACATCGTACCTCGTAAATCGTACATTCCTATATATATGAGTGACTTATCATACATCTTAAATGAGCTTGGCGAAGACCGGGGCAACTATTTCAACGCCGTTGCACCGCCGATCATCCAGTCCAGCAATTTCACTTTCAAATCGGTTGCCGATTTCCGCGAGGGACTCAGCGACGAATACAACGCGCTGCTTTACTCCCGTGGCAACAACCCCACCGTCGATATCCTTCGTAAGAAGCTCGCAGCCCTCGATGGGGCCGAAGATGCACTGGTGTTTGGCAGTGGCATCGCGTCCATCGCCATTCCGATCATCGCTTTACTGAAGTCCGGCGATCATGTGGTCAGCGTTGCAAAGCCATACACGTGGACCATAAAGCTCTTCGAGAAAATCCTTCCCAAGTTCGGCATCCGGACCACGTTCGTCGATGGCACCGTTACCGCAAATTTCGAAAAAGCGATCACACCCGAAACAAAGCTGATCTACCTTGAGTCGCCGAATACATTCACGTACGAGCTGCAGGACATCGCCGCCGTGACTGCCCTTGCGAAGCGGAAGGGAATCGTCACAATGATCGACAACAGCTATTGCAGCCCGCTCCACCAGCAGCCTTATAAAATGGGAGTGGACCTCGTCGCACAGTCGGCCACCAAATTCATCGGTGGCCACAGCGATGTCGTCGCCGGCGTCGTCACCGGGTCGAAAGAGATGATCAAAAAGATCTTCGATGGCGAGTTTCTCAACATTGGCGGAAACATTTCGCCGATGAATGCATGGCTCCTGATCCGCGGACTTCGCACGATCCACCTCCGTATGGAGCGCGTCTGCAACACCACTAAAAAGGTTGTCGATTTCCTGGCAAGCAGGCCGGAGGTCGAACGGGTATTATTTCCGTTTCATCCATCGTTTCCCCAGTACGAGCTCGCAAAGAAGCAGATGAAGGACGCCGGGGGATTGTTCAGCGCCATTTTCAAAGCGAAGTCCATCCACGAGGTCGAGGCGTTCTGCAATTCATTGAAACGATTCTATATGGCCGTAAGCTGGGGAGGACACGAATCGCTGGTGATACCGTCGATCGTCTCTATCAAGCCGGAAGACTTCAATCCTTTTGAACCGAATCACAGGCTCATAAGATTTTATGTAGGACTCGAAGATGCCGATTACCTGATCGAAGATCTTAAACAGGCACTTGGTCAGTTTGGTCGATAGTGTTCAGCGATTTCTCTCAGTCCGTCCAGGGTAAGATTGGGCTCGATGCTGTGGAAGAACCCTTTCAATGATGTGATCACAAAAGACAATCCGCCCGTCGCGATAGCCGGGCAGTCATCATTCAACTCTCTACGGATGGCACCGATCACACTTCTCACCAGTCCATCGTATCCGATCACCAATCCCGATTGAATGGCAGTGATCGTGCTCTTCCCCAACGCCGATGCCGGCATTTCCAGGGGGACGTCGAACAGCTTGGCTGTGTTTTGTGACAGCGCTTTGATTGCGGTCCGAAGACCCGGCACGATCGAGACGCCAAGTATCTTTCCCTCGTTTGAAACGGTGGTGAAAGTCAAAGCCGTTCCGAAATCCGCCACGATACAACTGCGCTTCGCCTTCATGTACGCGCCCATGGCATTGGCCACCAGGTCGGATCCTATCTCGTATGGGTTAAGGACCTCGATGGGAAGGTTTTCGTAGACCGTCGGTCCGAGCAGCAGCGGCTCTTTCTCAAAGAGGTTTCTGATAACTTTCTGGATCTTTTCGGTCAGCCCGGGCACGACGCTGCTGAGCACCAGCTTATCAACAGCGGAAACCTGGATGCGCGCTTCGAAGAAACAATCCCTGATCTTTACGCCGTAGAATAACTCAGGTTGATGAGTGCGGGACGGGATGCGCCAGGTGTGTCTCCACTGCGAGCCGTCCCAAAGGCCCATCGTGATGTCGCTGTTGCCAATATCGAATGCAAGTACCATCAGGGGTGTTTATGGCGCTAAAAATAGAATATTATATCTTATTTCATTGCTGACATAAGGTTGTCACAACGGATTTTAGATTTGTTGCATCATGTCGTACAGTAAATTCGATACAGTGGAGGAAATGATCATGAGCCTGCCCAAGGCCGAGCAGGTGATCGTTCGAAAACTTCGTGCATTGATCACCGAATGTCTTCCACAGGCTACTGAGAAATCATACTACGGCATGGGAGTTCCTTTTTATACTCATCACCGCCTGATCTGTTTCATCTGGCCTCCGTCGGTATACTGGGGATCTGCTCCGCCGCCGGCAGGGAAAGGGAGAAAGAGCATCTCGCTAGGCTTTAACCAGGGCAACCGGATGTCAAATGAAGACGGCGCTTTACTGTCGGAAGGACGCAAGCAAGTCTATGTGCTGTATATCGATTCAATAAAAGACCTGGATGAGAACCAGGTGAGGGCCTTGTTATTCGAAGCGGGAATGATCGATGAAGAGTTTGGCAAGAAGAAGAAGCAAAAAAAGCGTCCGGCTTCGCCCGCCAACCGGCGAGCCCGAAAGACCGGACGCTGAACCAAACCTGAACCTACACGCCTTTATATTTTTCCGTATGAGCTTTCTTATGCTCTTTATGTTTTTCCTTGTGTTCTTTCTTGTAATCCTTTTTTAACTCTTTCTTAGCCTTCTTATCTCCTTTACCAGGATCCAGGCTCTCCGCACGCAGTGTTGTCACAGTCAAAGCCGCCACTATTATTCCGATCACCAACACGAGTTTTTTCATTTTTCTGTGAGTTTGGTATGGATACCCTGCCTTACAAAAAAGGTTACTAAAAATTCCTACCTTCTGTCGCCTAACCTCTTTTCATGAAGAAAACACTCGCCTTAGCTCTATTTCTGGCTGCAACCGCAAGCTTCGCACAGACCACCTGGACCCCGGAAACCATGATCAAATTCAAGCGGGTGGCCGGAACAGACATCTCTCCCGATGGCAAGCTGGTAGCTTATACCATCGCTCCACCCGTCATGGAAGGCGACAATTCCGAGTTCCGTGCACAAGTGTGGGTAGCCTCAACCGACGGCAAGTCCAACATGCAATTCACCCATAGTGATAAGGCGTGTACAAACCCGAAGTTTTCACCCGATGGAAAAATGCTGGCATTTACTTCTTCACGAGGCAGCGACGGCAAAGCACAAATATGGATCATGCAGCTTGGCGGCGGTGAAGCGAAGGTCGTCACCAAATCGAAAAGCGGTGTTCAACAATACGACTGGAGCCCCGACAGCAAACGCCTAGCCTACACGTCTGTTGATGCAAACTCCGATGACGAAGACAGGATGCGTAAGGAAAAGCGGGACTGGAACGTTATCGACAAATGGAAATACGCACACTTGTATGTTGTCAATTTACAGCCTAACGAAAAAGGAGAGCACGCCAGGAAGCGCCTCACCAAAGGAGACTTCCAGGTAAGCAATTTCGATTGGTCGAAAGACGGAAAGACCATCGCATTCACACACCAACGCACACCCGAAGCCGACGAATGGCCGACAGCGGATATCTCCACAATCGCTTCCGACAGCGGAGCGATGAAGAAACTTGTTACCGGCAAAGGACTCGACTCCGGCCCCGTCTATTCACCCGATGGTCAGTGGATCGCCTACGTTTCCGATGGAGGCGACTCGCATTGGGCCGGCATCCAGGATGTTTATTTAATGCCAGCCGCCGGAGGCAACGCCAGGAAGCTTTCGGAGACCGGCGACCGCCAGGCCCAGCTGCTCGATTGGTCATCCGACGGCAAAGAGATCTTTTATTCTGAAGCCGATCACACCTCCAACCGGGTGTTTGCGTTACCGGTAAGCGGTGGCAAGCCGAGAGTGATCACCGGAGGCACCGGCACATTCAGCAGCGCTTCGTTCAGCGCTGACAGCAAGTCGATCTCTTTCATTCATCAAACAACTGAAAATTCTCCGGAAGTTTTCTCGACACTTGTTGCAAAATGGGAACCCAAAAAGCTTTCCGATGCCAACAAGGATTTCCCTAAGATACCTATGGGAAAAACAGAAGTGATCAGCTGGAAATCGAAAGACGGCAAACAGATCGAAGGACTTCTGACCTACCCCGTGAATTACAAAGCAGGCAGGAAGTATCCATTGGTCCTGAACATTCACGGCGGACCTGCCGGAGTTTTTGTCCAGAGCTATACAGCCGCAGGTTCGGTATATCCCCTACAGACTTTTGCACAACAGGGATATGCCGTGCTTCGACCGAACCCTCGCGGCAGCAGTGGCTACGGAAAGGAATTCCGTCATGGCAACGTGAACGATTGGGGTTTCGGTGACTACGAGGACAACCAGACCGGCGTGGACAAAGTGATCGAAATGGGAGTAGCACATCCCGACAGCCTGGTGATGTGCGGGTGGAGCTACGGCGGTTACATGACATCATTTACCATGACGAAGACGGATCGCTTTAAGGCAGCAAGCCTCGGCGCACCCCTGACAAATCTCATGAGCTTTAATGGAACTGCCGACATACCCGGTTTTCTCCCGAGCTATTTCGAAGGACAGTATTGGGACAGGATGGAGATCTATCAAAAACATTCGGCTATGTTCAACATCAAGAATGTCAAAACTCCTTCACAGGTCATTCACGGTGAACGCGACATTCGTGTTCCTCCTTCACAAGGGTTCGAATATTATTCAGCAATGAAGCGACTCGGGGTTCCAACAGAGATGGTAACCTATCCGAGAACTCCTCACGGTCCGCAGGAACCGAAGTTCATCCAGGACATCGGCGAGCGTGTCGTGGACTGGTTTAACAAATATTTAGGCAAAAAGACGGCAGCGACGGCAGCATCACACTAAGAAGAGTGTTGTATCAATGCAATTCCTGGCTACGAGATGAAACTATATGACGGGTCGATGCAGGAGTGGAGCAGGATAGAGGAACTTCCCATGGAGACGATCAAGAAGTAAAAATTTCTCACGGAACCCACGGAAAACGGAAGCGCTGTCAAAAAAAGCTCCACGGCGCAAAGCACTTGCATTTTTCCGTGTTTTCCGCGAGAACCTGCATTTAAAACTCAACTCTATAACTCAGCACCGGCAACAGCGGCATCTGGTACCACCTCCTGATCTCGGCGCTGCCACTGTCGAAAAACATTCCGCCCAGGTTCTTGTGATTGGTGGCATTCTGCAGGTCCAATGACAGCGTCGTGGTCGAGTGTGTGCGATTTCGTTTCAGGCTAAGACGGAGGTCGGTCCGGAAGTAATCATTCATCTGCTGCGTGTACGCCTGCGATTCTATATATTCTGTACTCCCTTCGAGCAAGGATTTTTCGAAGTCGATCGGCGTCATCCAGAAACCGCCGGCATAAATTGCGCGGACGTTCACTCCGAACGATCTGTTCTTTCTCATCGTGAAATCCTTTCCGGCGGTGAAGCTTATTGCGCGTTTGCTGTTGAACCGCGTGTTTCTCCAGACATCGTCAAGCGCTTTGTATTCTGAGCTGTACAAAGATGTTGAGAGGAGGAAGTACAGGTTATTATGCATGAACTGCTCGAGTGTGAACTCGACACCGTAGTTTCGGCCACGTCCCTTGTTCACGAGCGGCTCGGTCAGGTATCCTTCCTCGATCACCAGCGTGGATACCGGGCTTGTCGGATCATTTTTTACCGCTATGTTGTACAGGTGCTGGTAGTAGGCTTCAATTTTTGAGTGCAAATGCCTCGTCAGCGACCGGTCATATCCCACCACAAGATGGTGTGCCTTGTTGAACCCGACGTCCTTGTTTGGTTTCAGCCATGTGCCGTCAGGTTGTTGAACCTGCGCTTCGTAAACACCTATAGGCTGCATCTGGCTGTGTAAGCCATATCCGAAACTAAGCGACTGCTGCTCGTTGATCGCGTACTTCAAGGATGTACGGGGTTCCAGCGAGGAGGTGCCGTTGCTTGTCATGTACAGCAGGTGAAGGCCGTAGTTGAGGGTGAGCTTTTCGGTAACGCGATAATTCCATTGTGAGAATAATTGTACAGTCGACGCATCCCCGTTGACGTTGAACGGCTCCTTGATGGTGTTGGTGTCGTGTTCGATGTAACGGTGATGGAGATTGTAGAGATATTGATTTAAATAAATTCCCGAGCGCATGCTGTGCCTTGCATCAAACTTGTGATTCAAAACGGAGCTTAGGGTTATCTTTTTGTTGATATACTTTTGGACGTAATTGAACTGGGGAACGTAATTGTTGTCAAGGCTGTCCTCGGTGAAACCCTGGTTGTTGCCGGAGAATACCAGGGCTGACTGCAAATATGTGTTTTGACCGAATGTGATCGAGTGTTTCAGGCCAGCTGCGCCGGTGTTCGAAAAGTACTTGGAGCTGTAACGGGCACCTGCATCGAACCATTGAAGTGAGTCCTTTACGGCATCCTGATTTTGGTCGCTAAGACCACCGAAGCCGAAGAGCGAGAAGTTACCGGCGCGTTCGGTCGGCAGGTAGAAATTATACGACAGGTCCTGGAAGTTTGTGACAGCATCCCCAACGTCGACGCCCAGCTTTGACATGATCGAGAGCGTCGAGTAGCGATAATTGACCAGGTACGAACCGCGATAGTTTTTCGAGAAAGGCCCCTCAACGGCAACGTCCGTCCCAAGGAACCCGGCCTGGAATGTATATTCTCTCTTCTCGTTATTTCCTCTGCGGAGATTGAGATCGAACACACCGGCGAGTGCATTCCCGTATTCGGCAGCAAAGGCGCCCGTCATGAAGTCGGAATTGCTGAGAAGCTGTGAGCTGAGTATGGAGATGCCACCACCGGATGTTC
>WUUC01116450.1_pt1 | contig 19479 bp, 14 predicted proteins | sample 6278441 | NCBI WGS metagenome assembly WUUC01 (sample SAMN13675441, study PRJNA597444) | soil metagenome | isolation source: soil | place: USA: Washington | collected 2017-10 | reverse complement strand
ACTGCTGCAGCGACGTTGGCCCGAAGTCCGCGACCTCGCCGCGCGCGCGGTGGCAGCCGATCCCACCGACACACATGCCTGGAAACTGCTGGCCGCCAGCCGATATGTGACGGCCGATCCCGCGGGCGCGCTGGAGGCGTGGAATCGCGCCGGCGAACCGGTCCTCGACCTGGTCTCGGCAAGCGGTCTTCAGCGGACGACGCACCGGACCGTCGAGCGCGTGCTTGGCCTCGAGGTCGGGGCCGTGTTGACGGGCCGCGATTTCGCCCGTGCGCGGCGACGGCTCGACGAGTTGCCGGCGGCATTCGCGACCCGGCTCGAGTACGTCGCGCGAAGCAGCGGCCGCGCCGAGGTGCGCGCGCACGTCGCGGAACACAGCGTCGTCCCGAGCGGCCTGCTCACGTGGGCCGCGATCGCGGCCCACACCGCCGTTCGTCGCGAGGTGGCGCTCGGCATTCACAGCCTATCGCAACACGGTGAGCGTCTCGAAGCGCGCTGGCGCTTCTGGCAGAATCGGCCGGCATACGGCGTACTGCTGTCCGCCCCCATTGGCTCGCTCGGTGTGATGACCATCAGTGGGATGTCCGAGGAGCAACCATTTACATCGCCGAACGTTTCAACGGCCGAACGTGCCGGCGCGCGCGCACAGCTCGCCAATTGGGCTAGTGGATCGTTCCGGTGGGAAATGCGCGGCGGCGTGGACCGGTGGAAGAGCGCCGGCACGTTTGGCGTCGCTGGCGCGAACACCAGGTTCGACCATCACGGCACTACCGTGACGGTCGGTGGCAATGTCTGGCTTGGAGACACGCGGTTTGGAATGGCGGACGTGATGGCGCACTGGTCGTCCTCGCGCGAGCCGCGAGGCACGGTGTTCGTGGTGCGAGGCGGATTCCAGGCGGTTGGGTCGGCCGCGCCGCTCGATCTATGGCCGGCCGCCGATACCGGCCATGCGAGAACCCCACTGCTGCGGGCGCACCCGGTGCTGGACGACGGACGGTTGGAGGTCCAACGGCTTGGCCGGCAGCTGACATACGGAGGAGCCGAAGTGCAGCGGTGGCGTCGTGGACCCGGGCCGATTTCCGTGGGGATCGCAGGATTTCTCGACACTGCACGAACCGGCCGTCGGCTCGCCCGCGAAGTCGCCCTGGACGCAGACGTCGGCGTCGGGTTCAGAGTTGCGATCCCCGGCCAACGCGGCCTCTTTCGCGTTGATATCGCCCACGGTCTCCGCGATGGCCACGATGCGGTCAGTGTCGCCTGGCAACCTTGAACGTCATATACGCCAAAACCCCCTTGAACCCAGGCACCACGTGAATTAAGGTATCCGACACTTCCGATCCAAACCCCAGGGGTGTCCCATGCCACGGTCCGTGGTCGTTCTGTCTCTGGCGGCGCTGTTCATCGCCGCCGCGTCCGCTGATGCGCAGTACTTCGGACGCAACAAGGTGCATTACGACCGCCTGGATTTTCGTGTGCTTCAGACCGAGCACTTCGACATCTATCACTACGACGAAGAACAAGAGGCCACGCGCCACGCGGCGCGAATGGCGGAACGCTGGTACGCGCGGTTTTCAACGCTGCTCGATCACCGATTCAACCAGCGACAGGCGCTCGTGCTCTACGCGAGTCACCCGCATTTTTCGCAAACCAATCTCACCGCCGGCACGCCGGGCGAGGCGGTCGGCGGGTTCACCGAACGCGCCAAGTCGCGCATCGCGATGCCGTTCGCCGCGGGCTTGGGTGAGACCGACCATGTGCTGGGGCACGAGATCGCGCATGCGTTTCAGATCGACATCGCGAAGCGCGCCAGGCGCGATGCGTTCACGATGCCGGGGTGGTTCATCGAAGGGATGGCGGAGTTCCTGTCGCTCGGGCCCGTCAACACACACACCGACATGTGGCTCCGCGACGCCGCGCTCAACGACGCGCTGCCCACGCTCGAGCAACTGAAGGATCCGCGGTACTTTCCCTACCGCTACGGTCACGCGCTGTGGTCGTATCTCGCGGTTCAGTACGGCGACGACGTCGTCGGACGAATCCTTCGCTCGCGTACGCGCGACATCGTGAAACGGCTGGAAGAGGTCACCGGCGTCGATCACGCGACGCTCTCAGCCGACTGGCATCGGTCGATCGGCATCACGACGCCGTCCGGCGAAGGAATCGCGCCGGGGCGCACCGTGATGCGGGCCCGCGACCGGCACACGCGCCTGCACCTTGGCCCCGCGCTCAGCCCGGACGGGTCGCGTCTGATGTTCCTGTCGGAGCGGGACCGGCTCTCGCTCGACCTGTTCATGGCGGACGCGTCCACCGGAGAAGTGACGAAGAAGATCGTCGGCACCGCCGGCGATCCGCATTTCGACAGCCTGCAGTACATTCACTCGGCCGGCGCATGGGACCCGTCGGGCCGCCGGTTCGCCTTCGCGGCGATCGGGTCCGGCAACCCGGTGCTGACGATCGTGGATGTCGACACGGGTGCACGCGAGCAGTTCCCGCTCGCCACGCTTGGTGAGATCTACAACCCGAGCTGGTCCCCGGACGGCACTCGATTGGTCTTTTCAGGCCTTGCTGGGGGACTCAGCGATCTTTTCGTGTTCACGATCGCGACGCGCACCCTCGGACGTCTCACGACCGACGCATACGCAGATCTGCATCCGGCGTGGTCACCCGATGGTGGCAGCATCGCGTTTGCGACGGATCGATTCACCTCGTCGCTCGAGGACCTGCGGTTTGGCGCGCTGCGAGTTGGGATCCTGCGGCTGGCTACGCGTGAGATGCGGCCGGCATCGCCCGATGCCTCCCGCGGCAAGCAGATCAACCCGCAGTGGGCGCCCGATAGCCGCAGCCTGTATTACGTGAGTGACCGCGACGGGATCAGCAACGTGTTTCGCGTGGAGATCGAGACGGGCGCCCTACGTCAGGTCACCGCCGTCCGCGGTGGCGTGAGCGGCATCACGAGCACGAGCCCCGCGATTGGCGTCGCGGCGAAGACCGGCACCCTCGCGTACAGCGTGTATCGCAACGGACGTTACGAAATCCGCGCCCTCGAGGCAGACGCGGTGCCGGCCGGCCGGGTCATCGACCCGCTGCCAGGGTTCACGACGGGCGGGACGCTTGCTCCGCCAACCAACAGCGTCGTCTCACGGATGCTCGACGACTCCGCGGACGGGCTGCCCTCGGGTGCCGCGTTCAAGGGCAAGGAGTACGACGATCGGCTGCGCCTCGAGTCGATCTCGCAGCCCTACGTCGGGGCTGCCACCGGCAACACGTTCGGTGGCGCTCTTCGCGCAAGCTTCGGTCTCACCTTCGGCGACATGCTGAAGGATCGGCAGCTCCATTCGTTGTTCCGCGTGGGTACCGACACGGATGATTTCGCCGCGCAAGTGGCGTACTTCAATCGTCGGCACCAATGGAACTGGGGTGTCGTTGGCGGCATGATGCCGTCGCGATTCTTTGGCGCGCGACGCTCGGTCGAACGCGAAGGCGCGCTCGTCACGCGCGAAACGACAAGCCTGCGCTATACGCATCAGTGGGCAGGACTCAGCGCGCGGTACGGGCTGAACCGATCGGAGCGGCTCGAGTTCGGCGCGGGCGTGCGCCGGACCGGTTTCGAGTGGCAGACGCTCACGCGCGTCAACGACACGGTCGAGCGGCGCCTGATCAGCCGCGAGGCCTCCGAGACATCGGCCGGGGCGCCGGTCCACCTCACCGAGGCACACGCGGCATTCGTGCACGACACGGCGATCTTCGGCGCGACAAGCCCCATTCTCGGGCAGCGCTATCGCCTCGAAGTCCAGCCGGCGTTCGGCGGACTCAACTTCGCCGATGTGCGGGTGGACTATCGCAAGTATTTGATGCCGGTACGGCCGTTCACCATCGCCGCGCGCATCGAACACGTGGGACGGTACGGTCCCGGTGCGGCGGACGCGCGCCTGACGCCGCTGGTCTACGGACTGCAGACGCTCGTCCGCGGGTACGACCTCCGTTCGTTTGCCGCCGACGAGTGCGGCGTCCGCGCGACGGAATGTTCGATGCTCGACGAACTGACGGGCAGCCGCTTTGCGCTCCTCAACGTCGAACTGCGTGCCCCGCTCGCCGGGATCCTCTCGCGCCGGCTGGATTACGGCAGGTTCCCGATCGAGGCGATCGCCTTCGTCGATGCGGGAGTGCTGTGGACCCGGCAGTCCAGCGCTCACACGCTCGAATACGACCGTTTCCGCAGCGTGGGGGCCGGCGCGCGCGTCAACATGGGCGGCATCGTGGTCGAGGCCACCGCGGCGCGGCCCTTCGATCGACCGGGGAAGGGATGGACGTTCGGGTTCTTGCTCCGGCCGGGGTTTTAGTATTCTAGAATCGAGATTGTTGATTCTAGATTGCGTATGCCCGCCAAGTTGTTGATCCTGTCGTTGTCCTGTCTTCTGCTTGCCACCGCGTGCGACGAAAAGAATGCGGTGGCGCCGACCGTTCCGCTCAATCAGCGGTTCACCCTCGCGCCCGGCGAGTCCGCGACAATCGAGAACACGTCGGTTCAGATCGAGTTCATGCGCGTGTCCGGCGATTCCCGCTGCCCGGCGGACGCGATCTGCATCCAGGGTGGCGACGCGCTCGTCGAACTGCGGGTGCGCAACGGCAACTCCGCGGAATACGAGCTGCACACGGGCGATCAGTCCCGTGCCGCCGTGACGCACGCGGGTTTCCGCATCGAGCTGATGGAGCTGCAGCCGTACCCGTTCAGCAGCCGCACGATACAGCCGGGCGAATACCGGGCGACGCTTACTGTCACGCGTTGATCGCGCCGCGATTCTTCAGCTTCGCCCGACGGTAGGCCGTGAAGGCTGCGATGAGGTGGAACGGCCAGCCGAACAGGCCGGCGGTGCCAATCCAGAAGCCTGGCGTGATGATCAGCCAGAAGACGCCACGCAGGAAGTCGCCGTTGTAAATCTGCCCCACGCCGGGGATCAGCAGGCTCAATACGGCAGCGGTCCCGGGATTTTTCATTCGCGCAGATTACCATCCATTGAGCGGGTAGGCCTCCCAACCCGCGCGATACTCCGAACGTCCAACCCGCCGTATGGGTGACCACTTCCGGCAGGACATCACCGCCGCGATGCGTGCGCTGCGTCGCACGCCGGGCTTCACGGCGGCCGCGGTCCTCACGCTCGCGCTCGGGATCGGCGCAACCGCGACGATCTTCACCGTGGTCAACGCTGTCCTGCTGGCGCCCCTGCCGTATGCCGACGCCGCACGCCGCGTGGCGTTGTGGAATCGATGGACCGGGTTCGACAAGACGTGGCTCTCCGAATTGGAGGTGGTGGACTACCGCCGCCTGCCGCGCACACTCGAGACGGTAGCGGCGTGGTCGAGCGGCCAGGCGAACCTGACCGGTGGCAGCGAACCGGTTCGCGTCGGCTACGCTGAGGTGACGACGAATACCTTCGAGGTGCTCGGCGCTCGTCCGCTGGCGGGCCGCGCGTTTATCGAGGGAGAGGACCGCGAAGGTCTCGACCGCGTCGTGATCATCAGTTACGCCTTGTGGCAGGCATACTTCGGCGGCGCGCCGGACGTCGTGGGCCGCGAACTGCAGCTCGATGGCAGGGCGCGGGCGATCGTTGGCATCATGCCCCAGGGTTTTCAGCTGCCGACGGACTTCGGCGAGGATGCAGCCGAACCATCTCAGTTGTGGGTCCCGCTGTTCGTCGATCCTGCCAGCACCGATCGCGGCAGTCATGGCTACTACGCCGCGGCCGTGCTCGCGGCCGGCATCACCCCGGCACAGGCCTCCGCGGAGCTGCGCGCAATTGCGGCACGGTGGACCAAAGAAGGCCTCTACCCGGCCAGCGACGACTTCCACACCTACGCCGTACCGCTTGAACAAGATGTGCGCGGCGCGATCCGCCCGATTCTGCTGCTGCTCAGCGCGGCCGTTGCGTTCCTGCTGCTGATCGCCTGCGCGAACGTCGCGAACCTGCTGCTGGTGCGCGCCGAAGGACGCCAGCGCGAGCTTGCCGTGCGGATGGCGGTTGGCGCCGGCCCGTGGCGCATCATGCGCCAGTTGTTGACCGAAAGTCTCGTGCTCGCGATGGTGGGGACAGCCGTGGGCGTGGCGCTTGCGTTTGCCGCATCGCGGCTGATCCAGGCGCTCGATCCCACGAGTTTGCCGCGTCTCGGACCCGTGACGGTAGATCTCCGCGTGCTCGGCTTCACAGCGATCGTCGGCACGGCAACCACCGTTCTCTTCGGCCTCGCGCCGGTCCTGCGTGCGTGGCGCCTGCAGCTCACCGACGCGCTTCGCGACGGCAGTGTGTCGACAACGGCGGGCGGCCATCGCCAGCGTATTCGCGGCATTCTCGTGGTGGGTGAAACCGCGCTGGCCGTTGTTCTCGTCATCGGAGCGGGACTGATGATCCGCAGCATTGACGCGTTACAGCGCATCGAGCTGGGGTTCGATCCACGCAACGTGTTGACGATGCGCGTGGCGTTGCCGCCGGCCACGTATGCAACGCCCGAACAGGTCACCGGAACCTTCGAGCGCCTGCTGGAGCGCGTTCGCGCGCTGCCCGGTGTTCAGCGCGCCGGGTTGATGCGCTCGCTGCCGCTCGGCACGACGATCGGTGATTCGGGGTTCATGATCGAAGGGTTCGTGCCTCCCGATCCCGGCGCATTTCCGAAGGGTGACTGGCAGGTGGTGTCGTCGGACGCGCTCGAGGCGCTCGGCGAGCGTATCGTTCGCGGCCGTTCGATCCTGGCGTCCGACGACGCTGCATCTCCGCCGGTCGCGCTCGTCAACGCGATGATGGCGCGGATGTATTGGCCTGGCCAGGATCCGATAGGGCGACGGATTCGGCAGGGCGGGCCGATGCGGCCGTGGATGACGATCGTCGGCATCGTGGCGGATGTGCGGCACAACGGTCTCGAGGCACCGATCAAGGGTAAGTACTATCGCGCGCACACGCAGTTCCCGCTCACGAGCAACTTTGTCATCCGCAACATGCACCTGGTGGTGAAGGCCGACCACAATCCGCTGTCGCTCGTCGGCCCCATCCGCGCCGAAGTGACGCGACTCGACCCGGCGCTGCCAGTTGCGAACATCCGCACGATGGACGACGTAATAGCGACGTCGATCTCGACGCCACGCCTGGCCAGTTCGGTGCTTCTGCTCTTCGCCGCGCTGGCCTTGCTGCTGGCCGCGGTTGGGCTTTATGGTGTGCTGGCCTTCGTGGTGTCGGAACGACAGCACGAGATTGGGATCCGCATGGCCATCGGCGCGGACCCCGGAAACGTCCGGCGCAGTGTGCTCGGCCAGGGCGTTGCGCTTGCCGGCGTCGGCATCGTGGCAGGAGCGGCCGTTTCGGTCGCGCTCGGACAATTGATTCGTAGCCTCCTGCACGGCATCAGTCCGTACGATCCCATCACCTTCACCGTTGTCCCTGCGGTGCTCCTGGCCGTCGCCGTGCTGGCGAGCTGGGTACCTGCGCATCGCGCGACGCGAATCAGCCCCATCCTCGCGCTGAAGTCCGAATAACCTTCACCTGCGTCATTAGAAATTCGTGATTCGTGATTCGTGATTCGTGATTGATGATCGTGCAATCACGGATCGCCAATCACGAATCCTGAATTCAGCTCCGGAGGTCCTATGGTCCGCAGGCGCGACGTAGTGGGTGGAAGTCTCTTGACCGGGGTACTCGCCTTATTGCTGCCGAAGCCGGCTACAGCGGCGGAGCAGGAACGCGGCGACCAATCGATTGCGGAAGCAATCGACAAGCTTCGCACCGAGTTCATCAAGGCGCAGGAGTGCACGCTGGGACCCTGCGCAACGGTCTCGACGATCAGGATGCAGCAGAACGTGTTCCTCAGGGCAAACCAGAAGTTTCCCGACTTCATCGACGCCGGAGTCGAAGCGTGGCAGGCGCTGTACGACTGGCACGTCAAGAATCACCAGCCGATCACGACGACGCGGCTGCCGGACGGACGTTATGGCATCGCGTTCATGTTCACCACGATCGTGCTGCGCTACGAGAACACGGCGAACTTCATCGGGCTGGGCTACGACGCGCGCTGAAGGAGCGCCTGGCGCACGAGCGTCAGGATGTCGGCTGCAGGTCGGGCGCCGGCGCTCCGAGTGATCTCGCGCCCGTCTCGGAACACCGCCATCGTCGGGATCGAGCGGATGCGGAACTGGTTGCCGACTTCCGGCAACGCTTCTGTGTTCACCTTGACGACGAGGAATTCACCGGCTGCGGTCCGCGCCACCTTCGCGACCTCCGGTGCCACCATTCGGCAGGGGCCGCACCACGGCGCCCAAAAATCAACGACGATCGGCAGGGATGATCGTTCGAGCGCTGCCTGAAACGCGGCTGCGGTGGGTGCCTCAATTGGCTCGGATGGAACCGCGAGGGAACTCTTGCAGTGGCCGCACCGGGTAGACTTGCCCAGTGCCGCATACGTAAGGCGATTCGTCTTTCCGCAGGACGGACACGCGACGAGCACGCCCGTGTCGTCGAGGCTCAGCGCACTCATACGAGGATTGTACGCCCGCAATGCCGCTCTCGGTGCTTCACACGGCTCGGCTGACCCTGCGCCCTTGGGCGCTCGACGATATCGACGAGCTGCATGCGATGTGGACGCGACCAGAAGTGCGGCGCTACCTGTGGGACGACGAGATCATTACCCGCGAGCGTGCCGAGGGAACCGTGCGCGAGCTCATGGCGGCTCAGGATACCGAGGGCATCGGCGGATGGGTGGTCATCGAGCGCGTAACCGGAGCCGTCGCCGGTTTTTCCGCATTGATCCGACGCGAGCCAGGCGATCCGGAGCTGATATATGGACTCGCGCCCGAATGGTGGGGACGTGGGCTGGCGACCGAGGCCGCCGGAGCGGTGCTGGCCTATGCGTTCGGCGTACTCGGCTGCGCCAGGGTGACCGCCGCCACCGACGTGCCGAATACCGCCTCTGCTCGCGTCATGGAGCGGCTTGGGATGCACTTCACGCATCGTGGTCCGCTCAACGGTCTCGACACGGTGTTCTACGAACTTCGACGCCAGGACTCTGTCACAGGGCCGAACACGGCTCGCCGCTGAGAAACGCCAGGATGATCAATGGACGCTTGCCCTTCCGCATGAAGGCGTGCGCGGTTCCTCGCGGCACCTGGATGTAGTCGCTCGTGGTGATTGCGCTTTCCCGCCCGCTGAGCCGCAGCGTGCCTTCGCCGCCGATCACGTAATAAATGGCTTCGGAGGCTTCGTACAGTCGTTCTGGCTGCTGTTCGTTGATTTGAATCAGCGTGGACCGCGCGTTTCCACTGCAGCCGAGCGGCGTTTCCTTGCGCGGTTCACGACGAATCAGCTGTTTCTCGAGAAGCGTGAGGATCGACTCAGTCTTCGGCTCGCCCGGGGGTCCAAGGTCTGCGGCGGGTGCGGCGGCCTGTTCCGGTTCGGCCGCCGCGACGGGCTCCGAGCCTTCGGGCGCGGGATTGAGCGTCACATCAACCTCGGTCGTCTGGCCCGCACGCACGATCACTTCACGCTCGAACGAAATCACCTCGTTGCCGCTGAAACGCAGTCGATACGTGCCCGCCCTCAGATTCGCGAACCGGAGCGAGCCGTTGTCGTCGGTTTCGCCACTGCGATCTGCCACGCCGAGCGCTTCAACCCGAACGCCGCTGAGCGTCGCGCCATTCGGATCGGTTACGGTGATGACGATTGCCGTGCGACTGGCGGGCTTTGCGGTCCGCGGTTGGGCGGCGGCTGCCGGAGGCGCTGACGTCTGGGCGAGAGAGACCGTAGGAATGAAGACCAAGCTGAACAACAGCACGATACGCATGTCCGTCATTCTCGATCGTTTCCTGCGTTACGTCACGGTCGATACGACGCCCGACGAGAGCAGTTCGGCGACGCCTAGTACGGCCGGACAGCGGGTGTTGCTCACGATGCTGGCGGACGAACTGCGCCGAATGGGTGCCGCGGATGTTGCACAGGATTCGCATGGGTACGTCATGGCGACAATTCCGTCCACTGTCGCGCACGCCGTACCGACGATCGGCTTCGTCGCACACGTGGACACGTCGCCCGAGTTGCCCGGCGGCGGCGTGAAGGCCATCGTCCATCGCGTTTACGACCGGCGCGACCTGGTGTTGCCCGACGCGCCGGATACGGTGTTGCGAGTTGCCGATAGTCCTGCCTTGGAGGATCAAATCGGCCACGACATCGTCACGGCCTCGGGGACGACGCTCCTGGGGGCGGATGACAAGGCTGGCGTTGCCGAGATCATGTGCGCTGCCGAGCACCTGCTGTCCCACCCGGAGATAGCGCACGGGCCCGTGCGCCTGGCGTTCACGCCCGACGAGGAGATCGGCCGTGGCGCCGATCACTTCGACGTCGAACGGTTCGCGGCCGTGTGTGCGTACACGCTCGATGCCGGCGAATGCGGGGAGCTCGAGATCGAGAGCTTCTCGGCCGACGCGATGGACGTGACGTTCCACGGTTTCAACACGCATCCCGGCTACGCCAAGGGAAAGATGGTGAGCGCGATTCGGATGGCAGCGGCGTTTATCGAGGCCTTGCCCGCGCACGTGCTCACCCCCGAGCGAAGTGACGGCTACGAAGGATACGTGCACCCGCACGGGTTGAACGCGTCGGTGGAGCGGACGTCGGTGCGGCTGCTGATACGTGATTTCAGGACGGACGCGCTGCGAGAGAAGGAGAGCATCGTGGAGAGGGTGGCACGGAGCATTGTGGCGCGCGAGGGTGGCCGCGTCGAGATAGCCGTGGAGCAGCAGTACCGCAACATGCGCGAGGTGCTGGACCGGCACCCGCCTGTCATCGAGCATGCGGCGGATGCGATCCGTCGAGCGGGGCTCGAGGTGCGCATGCGCCCGATTCGCGGAGGGACTGACGGTTCGCGACTGTCGTTCATGGGCCTGCCGACTCCGAACCTGTTCGCCGGGCAGCACAACATCCATTCGCGGCTGGAGTGGACGTCGGCGCAGGACATGGCCAAGGCGGTGGAAGTGATTTTGAATTTGTCCGAGGAGTGGGCGTTGCGGGCCGGCTAGCCGCCGGCCCGCGCATCGCGTGTTATTCGGCGCGGAGCGCCTCGATGGGATCGACGCTGGCCGCACGCCTCGCGGGCAGGTAGCTCGCGAGGAACGCGACGCAGGCGAGCACGCCGATCACGATGGCGAAGGTGGCGGGATCGGTCGGGCTCATATCGAAGAGTAGCGTGGTCATCGTCTGCGACAGCGCCAGCGCCGCGACGAGTCCTACCACGAGGCCCGCCGCCGCCAGCAGCATCGCCTGCCGCACGACCATGGACACGACGCTGCCGCCTTGCGCGCCGAGCGCCATGCGGATACCGATCTCGCGCGTCCGCTGGGACACCATGTACGACATCACGCCGAAGATGCCAATCGCGGCGAGCACGAGGGCAACGGCGGCGAACACACCGAGCAGGAGCATGTAAAAGCGCGGCTGCGCGATCGACTCGGCCACGACCTCCTCGACACTGCGAATCTTGTTCACCGGCAGGTTCGCGTCCAGCTCCCTGACCGCCTGCGTCACTTCCTCAGCAAGGCTCATGGGCGGCACCGCCGTGCGCGCGACGAATGTCATGCGGCCGACCGGCCACTGGCGCATCGGCAGGTAGATCTCCGCCGGATATTCCTCGTCGAGTCCGAGCTCCTTCACGTTGCCGACAATTCCGATGACTTCGCCGCCGGCGCGCTTCTTGTCCTTGCGGCCCCAGCCCATCTCGATGCGCTTCCCGATCGGATCTTCATTCGCGAAGTACTTCGCGGCGGCGGCTTCACTCAGGATCACAACGGGAGGAGTCCGGGCGCTATCGGCATCAGTGAACAGGCGCCCGCGCTTGAGCGGCACGCCCAGGGTCTGAAAGTAATGAGGAGTCGCGACGCGGACCTCCATCGAGGGCGTTTGTCCCGGTGCGGCTTCCGGGCGGCCAACGATGCTGAAAGAGATGTTGAAACGCATGCCGCTCAACGGGAGCCCCATGACACCGCCCGCGCTGCGGACACCAGGCAGCGCGTGGATGCGATCCGACAGGCGGTCGAAGAACGAAATGATCTCGGCATCGTCCTCGTACTGCGTGCCCGGGAGGGACAGCTCGAAGGACAGTGTCTCTTCGGGCCGGAAGCCCGGGTCCACGGCCTGCAATTTCCCGAAGCTCTTGATGAGGAGCCCCGCGCCTGCGAGCAGCATGACCGCGAGCGCCATCTCCGCAACGATCAGCGTGCCGCGCATTCGCGCGCTTCCCACGGCCGCCATGTTTCCGCGGCCACCTTCCTTGAGAGACGCGGCAAGCGTGCCGCGTGTCATCTGGAGCGCTGGAAGCGCACCGAAGATGACGCCGGTGAGCAGCGAGATCGCCATCGTGAACAGCGCGACGTGTCGGTCGATCACGACCTCGTTGAGCCGCGGGATGCCTTCGGGTTGCAATGAGACGAGGAGGTCGCTGCCCCAGAACGCGATCAACAGTCCGACGAGGCCGCCTGCCGCGCCAAGCACCAGGCTTTCGGTGAGCAGCTGGCGGACCAGGCGGGCGCGTCCCGCGCCGAGCGCCGTGCGGACGGCAAGCTCCGTCTCACGCGCGACGGCGCGCGCGAGCAGGAGGTTCGCGACGTTTGCGCAGGCGATCAGCAGGACGAAGCCGACGGCGCCGAGCAGCACGAGCAACGCCGGCCGAAGGTCGCCGACAATCGCTTCGTGCAGCGGGAACGTGGTGAAGCCGACGTCCGTGTTCTGACGCGGGTATGCCTTCTCCAGCACCTTCCCGAGCGTCGCGATCTCGCTGGCCGATTGCTCCGCGGAGACGCCAGGTTTGAGCCGCGCGATTGCGGACAGGAACCAGGCGCCGCGCGCGTTTTTCGTATCGTCGGTGTACTCGATCGGGATCCAGAGCTGCTGCTCGGCGGGGTATGAGAAGCCGGGTGGCATGATGCCGATGATCGTGCGTGGATGGCCGTCGAGGACGAGCGATGAGCCGACCGCGTCGTCGCGGGAGCCGAAGCGCTGCTGCCACAACGCATGGCCGAGGACGACGACCTTGTCCTTGCCGGGCTCGTTTTCGTCAGCGGCGAACGTTCGGCCGAGCAGCGGCGGGACGCGCAGGACGTTGAAAAAGCTGGCGCTGACTTCGGAACCCTGCACGCGGATGGGATCGCCGCCACCCGTCAGCGTGAACTCGGTGCTGTCGATGGCCGCCGCGTCCTCGAGCGTCTGCGTCTGCTGGCGGATGTCGAGGAAGTTTGACGGCGACATCACGTTCCGCGTGCCCTTCCAGACCTGGTAGATGCCGACGAGGCGGTCGGATTCAGGGAAGGGCAGCGGCCGGAACAGGACCGCGTTGATGACGCTGAAGATGGCGCTGTTGGCGCCGATGCCGAGCGCCAGGGTCAGCACCGCGATCCCGGTGAAGCCCGGGTTCTTGAGCAGGCGTCGGACGGCGTAGTGCAGGTCCTGTCGCAGGTGGTCCATAAGGGCGGGGCTAAAGCGGAACGCATGCCGCCGCCGGCGACCGCGCCAAGTCGTTGATCCTGTTGTTATTGCAGCCGCGCGTCGGCGGCTGGCGACCCGCGAGGTTGTCCGACCTCGGCATCAGCACGTCCCGCATGCGGACAGTACGCAAATTCCGCCAACTTGAGTCGGCTCGTCACCAGGGTCTGACCCTCAGCGTCGCGCGGGAGCGGGGGGCGTCGATGCAGATGCGGGAGAACCAGGCGGTGGGGAGGAGGCCGGTTTCCGCACGCGCGGCGGTCGGCGCGATCAGCACGGCCAGGCCCTCGCGCCGGATGCCCTCGATCTCTACGCGCACCTTCGGGACGACCTCCGCCGTCGTCGTCGCCTGGTGCGTGCTGACGGATGTCAATCCGCGGCCCGAACGACGAGGCGTGAAGAGGATGAGCGCATTGGCCGCGGAATCAAGGACGAGGCGCGCAGGTTGCGTCAACCCGAGGCCGCGCACGCCGGCGCGAACCATCGGCCGGCCCTCGGACCAGGCGACGTCCACCGCAGCATCATCACTCCCGCACGGCTTCGTGGTGAGCTCCACGCGCCGCCGCTCGTAATCGATGACGAGCGAACGGCGACCGAGGACGTCCTGGCCGATGATTCCTGCGATGCGCCGGTCGCCGCGCCTGACTTCGTCGAGCGGCATCCAGCTGACGCCGAGCGACGAAAAGCGCGCGCCGCCAACGCTGAGTTCGTCGAGTGTGCCGGTGGGCGCGCGGAACGTCCCGCCACTCGTCACAACTTCCATCACGCCCGTGCCACGCAGACGAAGCTCGGTGGCGAGCTCTGCGTCCAACATGGTAGTAGTGGCGCCTGTATCAATCACGAAGTGGTGGGGCCCTTTACCGTTGACGTGGACACGGACGAGGACGAGCGATGCCGGCGTGAACTCGGCGGAGACGTGACCATCGGCCGCCTCGGGCGCGACTCCGGGCATCGCCTCGGCCGCGAGGGTAAGCAGCAGGAGGAATGCATGCATGCCGCGACGGTAGAACCCGCCGGCAGCTCAAGTCGTGACGGGATGTGGACGAACGGCGTGCTGAAGTCGTGATGATTTCGTGATGAACCTCGAAGTTGTTGTATTTGAGAGCCTTGGCCTGAGGGTCGACACGGCGGCGTACCGCGTGTCGATCGACGGGCGTCCGCTGGCGCTCGAGCCGAAAGCGTTCGATCTGCTCGTCTTCCTGCTGTCGCACGGCGGCGAACTGGTCACAAAGCAACAGATTCTCGATACGGTCTGGCAGGGGACCGCCGTAAGCGACAACGCCCTGACGCGCGTGATCGCGCAGCTCCGGAAGGCGTTGGGGGACGACGCGCGGCAGGCGAGCTTCCTGGAGACGGTCCCCACCCGCGGCTACCGCTGGATCGCGCCAGTTACCATCAACCGGGCCAGAGTCCAGCCCGAACCATCTGCGACTGGTCTCCGAACCGACTCAGAGTCGGGTGACGGGACGACTCAAGTCGTTGAGTCGAATCGTGGCAAGTTGGCGCGATCGATCGTGCTCACGATCTGCGTACTCGGCGTACTCACCGCCGTCGCCTGGCTGTGGGTCGACCGTCGAGCTGCCGAGCCGCGCGCAGTCTTCCCTCGCCAATTGACGATGTCCGCCGGCGTCGATTTGTTTCCGGCGCTCTCGCCCGACGGCCAGAGGCTCGCGTACTCCTCCGACCGCTCAGGCGCCTGGGAGATCTACGTCCGCCCGACCGCGGGTGGCACTGACGTCGCGCTCACGAGCGACGGTAACCAGAACATGCAGCCGGCCTGGTCACCCGACGGCGCGCAGATTGCGTTCCACTCGATCAGACGCGGCGGCATCTGGATCGCAACCCTCGACGGCAGCGCTCTGCGGCAGATCAGCGACTTCGGCGCTCGACCTGCCTGGTCACCGGACGGCCGGCGCCTCGCGTTTCAAACCGACGCTGCCGCGGACATCGGTCCGGCCGCGCGCCCCGCGAATCTTCCCTCCACGATTTGGATCGTCGAAGCCGCTGGTGGTCAGCCGCGGCCGCTCACGCAACGCGGCGTGCCGACAGGGGGCCACGGCTCGCCGACCTGGTCGCCGGACGGTCGCCATATCGCATTTGCCACCGCGGGCTTTGCTCTCACGCAAATCTGGGCCGTCGAGGTCAATGGCGGCGATCCATTCCCACTCGTCAGCGACGCGACCACCGCGTTCGATCCGGTTTACGTCCCCGACGGCCGTGCGCTCGTGTTCACCTCCGCTCGCATGCTCTGGCGCATTGCCCTCGATGCGAATGGACGCGCCGCCGGCCCACGAGAGTCGTACGTGCCCGCTTCGCTCGCGGGACTGCGTCACCTCTCCGTATCACGCGACGGCCGCATCGCCCTGAGCGCGCTCAATCTCGAGTCCAGCCTCTCATCCGTGTCGATCGATCCGGACGGCGCTGCCGCCGCACCGCCGCGGCCGCTGACCAACGACACGCGCCTTCGCAATTCACTGCCGGCGTTCTCTCCCGATGGGACTCGCATCGCGGTGATGTCGAGCGTCGCCGGCAATGCGCCTGACGTGTGGACGATGAACGCTGACGGTACAGACCTGCAGCAACTGACCGACAGTCGCGGCTACGAAGCCGATCCAAGCTGGACACCTGATAGCCGCGAAGTCGTCTTCAAGACGATCCGCGATCGCGCCGTCGGCCTGTGGGCCATCGAGGTCAACACACGACGCGAGCGCCGCGTGCTGGACTTCGGTCCGCTGGACCGCATCCGCCGTGAACAGGGGCTCGTCGAAGAAGCGGCAATGTCGCCTGACGCCACGCGCATCGCGTACACAGTGCTCGACCCCCGCACGTCCACCAAAGCGCTGTACGTGAGAAACATCGCCGCGCGCGACTCCGTTCGCCTCACCACGGGTGAGCCGCCGGTCGGTTATCCGGCGTGGTCGCCCGACGGCAATTGGATCGCGCTCGAAGTCTTCGAACCCGGCCGTACTGACGTCGCCGTCGTGCCGGCAAATGGCGGACCGATGCAGCGACTGACCTCGACACGCGGGCAATCGTGGGTGCACGGCTTCTCCCCCGAGAGCACGCGCGTTCTCTTTGCCGGTCAGCGCGACGGCGTGTGGAATGTGTACTGGGTTCCGCGTGGCGGCGGGGACGAACACCGCGTGACGAACAACACGGCAGTCGGGGTGTTCATGCGCTACCCCGCGTGGTCACCTCGCGCGGATCAGATCGTCTACGAATATGGAGTCGTGCGCGGAAACATCTGGTTGGTTGAATTGCGGTAATCGGTCCACGCGATCCATGCGCCAGCGGCCAGCGCCGCAACCATCGTCGCGCTGCCAAGCACGTGCGCGAACATCCCGAGGCGGCGATCGAGGTGCAGCCATCCGAGCGCTTGCAGGACGGCTTCCCAGTCGTGCCCTTCCACCTCCGCTCCAGTCCCGCCGCCGAGCAGCGGCATCTGCAACGCGCGCGCGTCCGCGATGTACGGACCAAGGTCAACGAGATTCTGCCCCGCCCACCATGCGGCCACGGCGGCGCCAAACAGGTCGGGCTTACGCACGAAGGCGACGAGACAAACGACCGGCACGAGCACCTGCGTCAGTGAGCCGCCGAGGGACGCGAAGAACGAGCCGAATGGCGCGAAAAACAGGTGCCCGGCCTCGTGGAACGGAAGGTTCACGACGTGCAGGAACGATGCGTTGATGACGGAGAAGTCCAACGGGTGCGTCACGAATCGAACCGTCCAGACCGCCAGCAGCGCGAGCAACGCGCCGCGCGCTAGTAGCGCCAACTGCTTAAGTCCGCGCCCGCCGGCGCCGTCTCGAGGATGCGGCGGACGATCTTTGGCGCGAACATCTGGTGATATCGCAGCCGCGAGATCGCGTTCGGCTGCGTGTGGTCGCCGTTCCAGCAGTGCTCGGCACGATCGCCGTAATCCACCTCGCCGGCGTAATAGGGATCCGTGGTCTGCTCGAGAAACGCTTCCGTCAGGTAGACGGCGTTATTGAGGTAGTAGTTGTCCATGTCGCCGACGTAGATGTGCAACTTGCCTTCGAGCTTCCGCCCGAGCCCCTTCGCCCAATCGCGACGGAGGATATGCGACAGGTCGTAGTTCTCGCGCCAGTGCTCGACAACCTTCCTATCGATGATGCCGGTCCGCTTGTCCCAGATCCGCTGCGGATACCCGTCGGCGCCAACCGGGGAGAACACCGCCTCCCAGATGTCCCACTGCTGGCCGGACCGGCTCCTGGTGCCGAGGACGAGCTCGAGCCGGTTCATCTCCTCGAGCGTCGAAGACACGTGTCCGAGGTAATTACGCAGGCCGGGCCGCGGCGTCTTCTTCCACGCGCTGTCCAGATAATAGGCGTTCGTGTCTTCGTAGAGGTTCACCACCGTGTAGGCGCGGAAGTCGATCGGGTCCGGGCACGCGATGTACGCGCCGTTGTAGAAATCGGGGTACAGCACCTGGGCCGCCATCGCTTCCCAGCCGCCGGTTGACCCGCCGTACATGAACCGTGCCCAGGGCTGACCGAGCGCCCGATACTTCTTCTCGATGAACGGAATCAGCTCCTCGTTGATCGCGTCACCGTAGGGGCCGAGATTCTGCGAGTTCACCGCATACGAATCGTCGTAATACGGATTCGCGTGCCGAATCTCGATGATGATCATGCGCGGGAAATCAGGCCCGGTCCACTCCTTGTAGAACTGGTGCGCCCACTCCTCCTGGGTACGGTTGTAGCCCTTCCAGTTGAACCGCGCGCTGAAATCGGGCGCGAGATTCGGATCGGGCGGCTGCTCACGGAAACCGGCGAATGTGTGCGGAAAATGGCCGTGGTATATGACGAGCGGATACCGCGCCTCGGGATGCGCGTCGAATCCTTCCGGCAGCAGTACGTTCGCGCCGATGTGCATCGGACGGCCCCAGAACTTCGTCAGCTTCGCGCTCTGGATGGTCTCGTGGCGGATGTACTTCGTATCCTGTGGCGGCGCGATTGGCGGGATCACCCGGTCGAGCGCAATGCGGACAACGTCGGCCTTCGCCGGATCGATCGTGACTTCCCGCGGCGTGCTATACAGGTTGCCCGGCGCGCGACTCCACTGCTGTCCCTCACCTCGATCCATCGGCAGCTTCACCGTCTTGCCGTCAGCGCGATGGAACATCTCGTATTTGTGCAATAGCGCCTGCACGGTGTACGTCCCTGCCGGAATCTGCGCGATCGAATCGAGCGGGAAGCCAAGCACGGTGGCGTCTACAACGGCATCCTGTCCTGGCTTCAATCCGTCAACATCGATGCCGAAGATCAGTTGGGCGCTGGCGCCGTCGCTGATCTGAAAGCGCGGCTCGTCGCCCGCCCTCGAAGACACCATCAGCAGCACGCGGCCGTCGAGCGCCTGGGTGCTTTGCGCGGCGCTGAAGCTGATGGCGAATCGCAGAGTGGAACCGTCGCGTGCGGTTTTCGAAAGGGGTCCTCCCGCCTGAAGGCGGAAGCTACGGGCTTCGTGGTGGGCGTTATGGGCTCCGTAGCTTCCGGCTTTAGCCAGAAGATCAACGTGCGCCGCGAGGCGGAGGGCACCCGTCGGGAACCACGCACATGCTGCAAGGGCAAGGCCGAGCGCGAGCAGGCGTCTCATGGGGCGCGAGTATAATTGCGCGGTGAACGATTACTCCACGTCATTTCCCCACTCGCGCAAGGTATTCGAGGAACGCGACGTCGCGATCGTGCCCGGCGGCGAGACGGTCACGCTGCGCGTGCCCGTGCGCGAGGTGTCGCTCGCCGGCGACAACCCGCCCGTGCGGCTCTACGACACCAGCGGGCCACAGGGCACCGACGTGCGTGCCGGGCTTCCGAAGCTCCGCGCGGAGTGGATCGACGCCCGTCGCCGTACCGGTACTGTAGGGACACAGCTCTACTACGCGCGCAAGGGCGAGGTCACGCCGGAAATGGAGTTCATCGCCGCCCGCGAAGGGCTCCCCGCCGCCTTCGTGCGCGCG
>WUUC01038362.1_pt1 | contig 19480 bp, 19 predicted proteins | sample 6278441 | NCBI WGS metagenome assembly WUUC01 (sample SAMN13675441, study PRJNA597444) | soil metagenome | isolation source: soil | place: USA: Washington | collected 2017-10 | reverse complement strand
AGGCTCTATGGAGGAGAACTAAAAAGCCACTGTGAGATACGAAAAAAAGTCGAAGTGACAATCAAAGCACAGATGATCAATCAGATGATAGATGCTCGAATGGGATGAGAAAAATATGAAGACGTAAGGTTAACTTGAAATCAGGAGGTTATGCAACAAACCCTCGATTCGCTGAAGAAGGGTTATCCCCTCTCATTCTAAAGCAGCTCGATGCCTTCTCTCTTTTCTTAGGAAAGAACCATAATATCAAGGGACTTCTCTAGTATTTTGTCAAAACTTATCTTGAAATTACAATAAAAAACCTCCAGGAATTCAAAAAAAATAATTGACAAAGCTAAGCTCAAGCTTCAAGAGCATTCAGCTCATCTTGAATCTCCCACATAAGGAATTTCAGTAAGTCGCTGATTATTAGTTATTTATATTATATTTTCTATTTTATTTAATTAATTAAAACAAAATATTAAATTGTAATAAAATTATAAATACAATATAATTATTATTAAATATTAACATATAATAATATGAGCTTATTAATTACAAATCTAAGCAATTGGGGCAGTTACCTGATCTCTTTACCAAAGGCAGGGGTAAAAGCTAGCCTCCAGATACCCTCAATAGTTGCAAAAGGCTCCTTGCAAATGGCCTCTGCTATAACAAGTAGCATTGGAAAAACTCTTCGGGGAGGAGCTAATGGAGTTGTACATCTGCTCAATAAAGGGAAAGATGCTGTAATCGCAAAAGCCGTTAATAATTATGCTGAGCTGTTTTTCCGCCTTGTGAGTGTCGGAGAGGAAATCTATAACAAAATTTCAGAAGACACACCTGTCAGCCAGGTCAATCGGAATGAACTTGCAGAAAGATTAGAAGAATTTATCGATATCTATAAACTCGAACCACACGATCAGATTTTTTTAACTCAATTATGTGCAAACCTGAAAAATGCTCATATGAGTTTCGATAAAACTAAATTAAAGGAAATGGAGCATCTTGAAAAAATCCTTGCACCCCATTTCAAAAAGCACGACGCTTATATTCTATCCAAAAAAAAAGAACGTGTACACCTCGAAAGCCTCCCGGGCCTAACAACTGCTGCTCCTATCAAACTCTCCAAAACAGAGACTCTCCAAGGAATTGACGATCAAGCTAATCTTCTCAAATCTAATTCGATTATGTTGGTCTTAGGATCTATTATGCTCAATATGACCTTGGGCATTTCTACTGTTGGAGAAATCAATTTCTACGGCTTGGATATTAAATGTAATAAACTGGGCATTGAATTCCCACAGGATAACACCAATCTTGTCAACTTTCTAATCGAAGTCTCCCATAAAATGAAGACCAAGGAACAATCTTCGGAAGAAATCTTTAACACATTGGTCCATCGCATCATCGATAGCTCAGAAAAAAATATTCTGTTCCGCTACCATGCAAAATTTCGCTGTAATTATATGTCTTCTTTGATTTCTAGTTTTGTGGGTAATTTATTCGACAATCTGAAAGAGACTTTACTTCACTTTGCTAAATTACCTCCTGCGAAGCAGCTTCAGGAAATCACAGAACTCTTTATCAATCCCCTCCTTGCTCATTTGACTGCCTTAGAAGAAGGACAGCCTACTACTACCCCTACCTTAACAAAAGAGTCTACAAAAACACTCCTGTTTCAGAAATTATTGAATGCTTTCATTAATACCAAAAAGGCAGACCCGCAAAATTCCGATGAACTTCTTGATCAATTCATTGACACTTTTCTCAATCAATTCCTTGACTCTTTCCATCAATCATGGACTAGATCAACCCGCTACTCTTTCCTTGAGAAGGCTGCACAATGCTCTTACCTCGCTGCATCCCCTACAGCTAACGTGAGCAGAATCTTTTTCCTAAGCTTAGCTGGGATATTGTGGATCATTGGTAAACTGATCGCTCCTTTCCAGTGGACCCTGAATGAAACAGTTCACTTTATCTTAAAAAAGACCATTGTTGGCATGTGCCCCAGCTTATCCAAATCAACAAAAGACACACTTGAAATTGGGACTAATAATGCCTGGTATAGCTTGAAAAATAATCTTTTGATCATGCTTCAGCAGACACGCTTGAATGGCTTGCTCCCCCGAACAGAAGATCTCTCTTATCAACTACCGAAAGAGATTCCTTCAGATGTCACGGAGAAATTGAATACCTTGCTCGATAAATTGTTCAAAGTACTAGCTGACTCAGGAGAAGATACAACCAATTCATCGTTGCCAGCCTCTAGTGTATTAGATGAAATCATCATGAAAGGCCTCAATATTCAAGATGCCCGCATCGCTCAAGACGAGTTAACAAATTTCTTAGGGAGCGATGGAAAAAACCTTGTTACTTTTCTACAGAAAAATATGCATGGCTCACTGCTAGGTTTCCTGAAAAATATCATTAAAAACTCTCTTACCGATCTGATCCTAGATATGTGCGCTCAAGAAGATTTTATTAATGGAATCCTATTGTCTTCTCTAACCAGTGCTAATGCCAATGGCTTTGCAACAAAAACAGTCGTTGTCACAAATCGAGAAAAAGAGAAAGTTGAAGAAAATCTTCAAAAAGAGTTAGGCATTTTAGGGGAGAATATTCTCCAAGCAGTCCAGGAGAGTACCCGTACAGACAAGTCGTATCAAACAACTGCCAACATCTTTATCACGACTCTCAAGCAAGAAGTGCAAATCTTCCAGCAGGAAATCCTGCTAATACTCAATACTCCAGAGCTCTCTGCAAATCCTAATCCTCAAGAATTATTCAAGAATTTTACCAAGAAGATCGAAAACTTGAGAAAAAAAACCCTTGAGACTGTCGATGCCTCTACTCAGGCTCTGCTCGTCCCACATCTCCAAGAGGCCCTTAGCAGAGCCAAAGAAATTTCAGAAAGCTTTACTCAGCCGTGTCCGATCAAAGATATTAAAATACAAGTCGAAGAAAAACTGGACGAACTGTTCATCTACTTGGAAAAGCCCCTTGATCATAAAAAAGAAATACACTCCGTTCTAGTTGCACTCAAGGATCTCAATCCTTCTTTTCTAGATGTTTTCGCATTTGAAAGCGATCTCAATAAACAGCTGGCGATCTACGAAGCAAAGCATAAATTTAAAGAACTGCATTCTCGCGCTTATACAAAACCCCTCTTAACGCTGATTGCTGTCCGTAAATACAAAGCTAATGAATTAGCGAAAACTCAAATCAAGGAATTCAAATTCAAATTGAGCCTCGAATTAAATCGTCAATTTGCTCAATGGGCAAGCGAACTGCATTTTGTTAAGGTCACGATTAAGCCTACAGCCCAAGACGCAGCATTCTCATTGTTATACTCATCACCTCTTGTGAACTCTTTGACGAGCTTAGCGATCCAGTCATACAGTAGAAATTTTTTCCAATTTATTGGAAAGGAAGACACGCTTGCTACAATTGCTGAGCGAGGAATACAGGCCTATCTTGATAAGCCTGCGATAAATGTGGTGAAGAAAAGGGGAAAAATTGCTGCTACCCCCCCAGAAAAGATGGGTTTTCCTAAGATTAATCCTCTCACCCTTGACCAAATCCTAAAACTCACTAATGAGGACTGGGTAATTTTCCCTCTCTATTAAATGAGTCCGTTCATGCTAGAGTAATAGCATGAGACTATCTCCCTCTTCTTATTTTTTCTTTTCAAGGCCCTTTGATAACTTTGAATCTTCCTTGCTCATCCATGCGCTTCTTACATTGTCTTCACTTGGCAGGCTCAGATCTCCTCAAAAGGCCTTGGAAAATCCAAAAATAATTATAGCGAGATAGCTTCATGGAGATCGAAAAACATTTCACTGCTACTGCTTATATTATCGATCAAGGAAAAGTCCTTCTATTGATGCATCCTAAGCTCAAGAAATGGCTTCCGCCCGGAGGACATATTGAGGCCAATGAAACCCCTCCTGCATGTGCTAAGCGAGAAGCCCAGGAAGAAACAGGCCTAGAGATCGAACTGATTCAGCAAGAGAACCTCTGGCTTAACTTCTGGAACGCTTCCAGTATCGAGAGGCCGTATCTCTGCCTACTAGAAAACATACCAGCTCATGGCGATAGGCCCGCCCATCAACACATCGATATGATTTATTTAGCCAGACCTAGACAAGGCACACTTTTAGAAGGTGTCCGCTGGTTCTCCCTAGAAGAAGTTGAACAAATGGGCGACGATGAAGACATCTTTACTGAAACAAAGACAACCATCCGCCATATTTTAAAAAATGCTTATGATCGGCTGGAGCTCAACCGAATAACACTTTCTAAAAGCTGATCTACAGAAGCAGACTTCAAACAGGCGCCTGTTTTGCAGGTTCTGAGAAGCGGACAACGGGCCGTGAATTTTTGACTATACGGACATGCTCCCTGCCAGGCCACATGATGATCACCCAGAGGTTTATAGACAGAGGCAAGCGACGGTCCAAAGAAACTCAGCGATGGAGTCTGTGTCATACCGCAAAGGGCCAGACCTGCCGAATCAACTGCAATGACCAGGTCCATTTCCCTCATAAGGGCTTGCCATAAAGAAAAAGAAAGCCCGCTGACCGACTTGCTCCTAGGGAACAAGCGGTGAAGATGGTCAGCAATTGTTTTTTCTGTTGAACTACCCCCGATAAAATAAAAGTAAGGGTTTTCTTGATGGGCAATCTTTTCAATGAGCTCTTCCAAGGTTTTTTCCGCGAGTTTTTTATTCGCCCAGCGCGATCCGCATGCCACCATGATTCGAGGCCCTTCAGAAACCAATAAAGAAGCTAACCGGCTTTCCTCTTCAGGCTTTACTAGCAGAGTTGCTCCTTGAGGGATAAATGTGGTCTCATCAGCAAAAAACTTCTGCACAACTTGTAGGTACCGCTGCTGAACTTGAAGGGATCCGTCAATGTCGATATGGCGCCTTGTTGCAAAAAGATTTGGAAATTCGGAGACTGACTTTCTGCCCAGTCCGACCTTTTCTTTTGATTTAGCTAGCCCTGTAATCAAACCTGATTTGGTATTCCCCTGAAGGTCAAATAGCACATCGTAACTTTCTTGACGCAGCAGCTGGGTAAATGCTCTCATTTCTCTCCAAGTATTCAAAGGGAAAAGAGCCTTTCTCCACGTGCGGGAACTAAATGGAATCGCCCGTCGGACAGCAGGATGTGCCTGGACGAGATTTAGGTATTCTTTTTCGATCACCCAATCAATAGCTGCAGTGGGATATCGTTTTTTTAGATATTCTAAGATTGGAAATGTCTGTATCACATCCCCAATTGAAGAAGTTTTAACAATTAAAAAATCCATATATTTTAGCCAGATTATAGCAAAATAAAACACTTTCAGATAAGGAAAGAATAAAGAAGATGGACAAATCAATATTTTTCTTGTCCTAACCAACGCCTAAGGAAAACTATGAGTAGACAACCCAAAGAAATGTATTTTTTATCGTTTATTGAATTGTGCCAACGATTTGCCTTCTGGGGAATCGGCAACCTCTTAGTCATATTTTTAGTGCAAGAACATCAATTTTCCGACGCACGGGCTACCCATCTCTATGGTATTTTTACAGGACTTGCCTTTGCACTTCCCATGCTCGGAGGGTACATTGCTGACAGGACAAGCCACCGCGCCGGGGTCATTTGCGGCTGCCTTTCAACAGCTATCGGCTGCTTTTTATTCACGACCGGGAGTATCACAATGCTCTATGTCGCTCTTTTATTTGCAGCTCTAGGCGCCAGTATCTTCACTCCCAGCGTCTATTCAATTTTAGGTCATATATATCATGGAAATAATTCTGATTTACGGGAAGGTGGCTTTACCATTTATTATGCCGCTGTCAATATCGGTGTCTTTCTCGCGACGTTTACCTTAGGAGCCATGGGGCATGCCAATTTATGGCAATGGGCTTTTATCCTAGCCGGTTGTGTTCAAATCATCGGACTGCTGACCTTCTTAAAAATCATGAAAAGGCCTGTTTTTAGAGAGATGTATGTCAACCAAAGGAAAACGGCAACAACTGTGCAAAAAACACCTCTAAAAAAAGCAGAAAAACAACGCATTATTGTCATCTGCGTTCTCTCATTTGTCTCCATTTTATTCTGGATGTCGTATAACCAAGGATGGTCTTCGATGAGTATTTTTGCTCTCCGGTATACCGCCCACCAGATCGGATTCGTCACTGTTCTGCCCTCCTGGCTGCTTTCTTTAGAAAGCCTTTACCTGGTTATCTTGGCCTTTCCACTTGCCTGGATTTACCGGTCTTTAGCCAAACTTAAAATCGATCCCTCTCCTTCATTGAAAACTGTCTATAGTTTAGTTGCGATAGGGATATGTTTTTTCTTAATGAAGACCGGCGCTAAGCTTATTCCGCAAGGCGCACAAGACGCCTCTGTGAGTCCGTTCTATCTCATCGGGGCTTATGCTTTCATGGCTGTAGGTGAAATGCTCCTAGCGCCAATTGGCCTTTCGATGGTTACTCGGCTCTCCCCTCGCCGGTTTACCGCGTTCTTTGTAGGAGCTTGGTATATGTGCATCGGAATAGCTTTTTATGCAGGCGGACTCATTGCAGGATTGATCGCAACAATGGAACTCTCGAGATTTTTCGAGATTTTCGTCTTAGTGTCATGGATTCCGGCAGTCTTGCTGTTTTTCGGTGTGAAAAAGTTGAAGCAAATGAGCCATACCGATACTCGCTAAAGCTTCGATAAAATCGATCGGAAGCTGAGCGGTAACCTCGATTTCCTGATCCGTTGATGGATGGGGAAATCGGATTTTATAAGCATGCAGTAGATGCCGTTTTGCATCGCAGGGACATTGAAAAGTTCTCGTATATTGATAGTCTCCGATAATCGGATGGCCTGCTTCTTTAAGGTGGACGCGGAGTTGATGTGTTCTTCCTGTGACCGGCTTGCAAAGCAATAGAGAGGATTTATTCCCAATGCCGACTAATTCCCATTCGGTGATCGCCTCTTGTCCTGTCGGACTCGACCCATAAAGTGTTTGTCCTTGAAAATGGTGCCGGGGCGCTAGCCTAGATGTGATCCTCTTTTTTTTGTCCCGTACTAGTCCATCGACAACGGCTACGTATTCTTTCTGAACTTTCTTTTTCCTAAATAACTCGATCATCTGCTCAAGAGTCTTTTTATTTTTGGCCACCAGCACAACACCTGAAGTCTCTTTGTCTAAGCGGTGAATGAGCTTTCCCGGAAAAGCTTTTGGCTCGCAGACGGCTCCTGCCGGCTTGTCATAGGCTGCAAGCACCTCATCTTCCCACAAAAGCAGCGGTTTGAAGCGAATAGGTGCATCTCGATCGATTTCGATTTCGACTGTATCGCCAATTTTAAGAATATGTGTTGAGAATGTCTCAATCTTTCCATTGATGCGGCAGAGTTTGCCTTCAATGCTCCGCTTCAAAGCTTTCACCGAAGGAGCATCGGGGCATTTCTCTCGTAAAAAGGCAAGAAGCCTTTGCCCCTTTTCGCTGGAGGCAACTTTAAACTGTCTTTTCATGGTGAATTAGGTAATCAATGAGAAGCCGCACGCCGACCCCAGTTGCATTCGTCGTATGGTAATGTCTCGGACTCGAAAGAAAAGCCGTTCCAGCGATATCCAAATGAGCCCACGGAGTTTTTTTAATATACTCCTGAATGAACATGCCGCCCATAATCGAAGAAGCTTTCCTAGCTGGCGGAGAATTTCTCATATCGGCAATGGACGACTTCAAGGCCTCTTTGTATTCGTTGTACAATGGAAATCTCCAGACTCTTTCATAGGTATGCTCTCCTGCCCGGATCAAACTCTCAGCAAGCTCCTCGTCATTGGAGAAAAGTCCTGAGGCTTCTTCGCCTAAGGAAACAATAATTCCTCCAGTCAATGTCGCCAAATCAATAATTCTCGACGGCTTGTACTGATCTTCGATATAGCTCACTGCGTCTGCAAGTACAAGCCTGCCTTCTGCATCGGTATCTGTAATTTCAACCGTCTTCCCGCTATAACTGCGATAGACATCACCCATTTTATAGCTATCAGGACCGATAGCATTTTCTGTCGATGCAATTGCAGCTACAATATTGACCTTCAATCCCAAAGCAGCAGCAGCTTTGATGGTCCCGAGAACTGCAGCGCCACCAGACATATCATCTTTCATGGTCTCCATACCGCTGCCCTTCAGATGAAGACCTCCGGTGTCATAAGTAATGCCCTTGCCAACAAGTGCTGTTACATCGGAAGAACCGGGATTTCCTTTATATTCTATAATGATGAAGGCGGGATCGCGTGTAGAGCCTCGATTCACTGCGAGTAAAAGGCCCATTGCTAGCTTTTCTAACGCCTTTTTGTCCAAAACTGTGGTCTTGATCGCCTTCGAGTCTTTCTCCAGCTCCTTGGCCTTCTTAGACAGTAGTTGAGGAGTAACATCATCAGCATTACCATTAATTAGATCACGCGCAAAGTTCACGGCAGAAATAACCGTCTGGGCATCATGGCACTCTTTAAGAGTCTGCTTGTCGATTCCCACCAGACAGATTTTTTGAACTAAAGGCATTGATTCTTCTTTGGAAAACTTCAGATCGAAAGTATAATTTGCTAAAAGGAGCCCTTCTGTTATGGGAAAAGCTGCAGGACCCTTGGTCTCCGGCAGCGCAGCAGAAATCTGTTTTAGCTTCCTTTTTCGACAAGCTTTCAGAGCAGCTGCATAAGCTCGACGCAAAACTTCAGCCTCGCATTCTGATTTTTTCCCCAGTCCTAACAAAATAATTCGGCTCTCTTTCCCTTGTTGTTTATATAGAAAAAGAGTCTCACCCTCTTTTCCTTTAAAATCTTCAATAGATGTATAAAAAGAGCGAAACTCCTCCATAGGACATGCAGGTTCTGCTTTCTTACCCTCCTGCCAAAAAGGCAAAATTAAAACATCCGAAGAGGGTCTTTTGGAAAAAGAGCTTGCAGACTGGAGTTGCATCAGAAAGGCACCTCATCATCTGAGAACGCAGGCGCTTTGCCTTGACCCTGCATTGTGCCATGCATAGCTCCATGAGCAGCTGGCTCGGCATTAGCAAAGGATGTCTCACCTTGAGACTCATGGCTGCCTTCTGAGGAGCCTCCGCTATCAGGACGTCCAAATGGACTAAATGATAGGCTGTAAGCTGTCAGGCTCATAGAGACTTGTGGTTTTCCATCGCGGTCTGTGAAAATCTCAGGTTTGTTGAGTTCTCCCATCACAATAATTGAGCTTCCTTTCTTAAAATAAGGAATCATCTTGTCGAATTGCTCTCCCCAAATTGTGACCCTCCACCAAATTGTTTCATCTTTTCCGCTCCGGCGTGCTTTTGCAGCAACGCGCAATGTTGTGACTTTTTGACCTGATGATGTAAACCGAACTTCGGGATCAGCTCCCAAGTGACCTGCGATCATGGTATGGTTCATATTTTCAGCCTCCGCATAATGTATATATATTTTATTTCCGTTCGCATCATAGCAAGGATCGACCTCATGATCAAGATTGAAACTAAAAATGCCCTAAAGCCCCTAGAATTGAAGAAGATAAGCTTACACAATGAAAATTTTGGATTATTGTACCTTATTTTCACTTAGGAACAAACCTCAAAGCAGCCGAGTTCATGCAATACCGCAGGCCTGTTGGAAGCGGCCCATCATTAAAGACATGTCCCAGATGTCCATCGCAGCGACTACACTCGACTGCAATCCGCGTTGTTAAAAGTTTGTTATCTTCTTTTAAGTAAATATTCTCAGGATAAATCGGCTGCCAAAAACTAGGCCATCCTGTCCCTGAATCGAATTTCGACTTAGAACTAAAGAGAGGAAGCTCGCAGCCTCCACAAACATAGATCCCCTCTTCTTTATTGTCATAATAGGCATTTTCAAAGGCTAGCTCCGTCCCGTTTTTTCTTAAGACCTGAAATTGCTCGGGCGGTAAAAAGTCTCTCCATTCCCTTTCAGTCAACGTAAGCTTCTTTCCATTAAAGCGGTATTCAGACAAACATTCCTCCTGATTTTGACAGACTCCTGGAATCGGCATCTGTAATAAGAAAATAAAACTAAGAAGATATTTCAACATAGATTTCCTATTTTAGACTCGCTCAGCTGCAAGTCAAGAAAACCATACTGTCCTATAATTAAAAAGATATAAAGATTTTCTTCAAAAATTATTGAAGAAAAAAATGAGGTAAGATAAGACGGGAACTTAACTTGTGTAATAATAGATGGATAAATTCATGAGAGAGAGAAAGGCAGGCCCTGACTCTCACTGGACTGAAGCTTCTCAGGCTAATACCATCGATCCCTCATCTCCTGTGATTTCCCCTCCCCATCCCATTGACGAATCTCCTGAGCTCCACGATCCATATTCAGAATTGAATCTATTTCTCACGCGACAGGTCAAAGAAGAGTTCAAAAATGCCGGCACAACAAAAAAATGGTCCGTCTACGTCCAAGAAAAACTTATTGAAAAAATTTCTCCTGAATTTAGAAATAAATTTCCCCACTATAGACTTGGTGTATCTGCTCTAAAAAAGATCTGGGAAAAGGTTGCCTATTTTTCTCAGGCCTTCGAAAACCAAAAAGAAGCCTTAACTCACGAAGGAAAGCTCAATCTTGGATTTCTAATCCGAGAAAACCTTAAACAGTTCCTTGGAATTAAAAAGAGCTTCTCTTTTCATCCCTATTTACTTGCCCAGCAGCTGGCTTTAAAAATCAGCGAATGCCTCGCTGCCTATGACGGCATTCGTCCCATGCTGCAACACATCACTAAGACCATCTGGGCTGTCAAACGTCATTTGATCCCACCTATCCAAGTCCCTGCCATGATCAACCCCTACGATGAGTTTGATACTTGGGATAAATTGATTATCAAGTTCATGCTGGAAGCTTCGGGCAAAAATCCTAGCCTCTCCCAAGAAGAGCTTCAAGCAAAGGTGAGGGAAAAGCTCTATTCCTTAAAAGAAAACCCTCCTATTAAAAAAGAAATCATCTATCTCCTCATTGATAATCCTGATCAAGGCTTGGAAAATGCCTCTGAAACAGCCCAGCAGTTCTTTAAAAAGGCGCATACTCTCGCATCGTCTGCCAACTGGATTGAAGTAGAACATAAAATCAACCTTTGGACTCTCCAAGGCGACCTGGTCTACAGGTGCCTTAGAATAGAAAACAACCAACTTCTAGAACATCTTCGCAAAAAAGGCACGGTTCAAGACTACATCAAAAAATATTCTCATTTGGCTGAATTTGCCTTTCAAGTCGAAATCCGGGCTCAGATCCTGATGAAATTTGAATGGTATGCCGCTACACCTGCTACCCAATCAACCGCAGAACGATTTTTTGAGTGGCATCAGCAGCTTACCCCGGAAGAGCTCGAAGAGCTCTGCAAGAAACAGCTTCCTCTTCTGCCCTTTGATCGAAAATTACTCTCTAGATTTCCTTAATATCAAATATAACCCTAGAACAGTAAAGGGAGCGCTGAGCAGCTGTCCCATTGTGATCGGTGAGTCATAAAGCCACCAGCTTTGTTCTTCTTTGAAAAACTCAATCAAGAACCGAAAGCTAAAAATTAGTACTAAAAAAAGACCTGCAAGAGTTCCCTCTTTCCAGGAATTCCATCTCTTCCTTAAAAACCAGAGCATGCCAAAGACAGCTAAATAGTAGAACGCTTCATAGAGCTGTACAGGATGGCGTGGCACTGGAAAATTTCCATCGGCAGGATGTCCGAAAATCACAGCCCATGGCATATCAGTAGGCTTGCCTAGAATTTCTTGGTTAATAAAATTGCCGATGCGGATAAAAAACGCAACGACTCCTGCCGGCAGCACAAGCAGGTCCAGCAGATGCAGCCAAGAACAAAATCGATGCTTCTTTTGAAAGAGGGCCAAGGCCACGAAGATCCCGATGACGCCTCCATGACTGGCAAGACCGCCTTCCCAGACTTTGAGAATGGAGAAGGGATCTCTAAGAATAACATCCCAACTCTCATAAAATAGGACATCGAAGAGGCGCGCGCCAATGATGGTCCCTAAAATGCCATAAAAGGTCAGATTATCAGCAATTTTCTTGGCATGGGCTTGGACCTCTTTGGATGTCTCATGTCTTAAAAGAAGAAGAAGAACGCCATAGGCTAGCAGAAAGCCTACAGCAAATAAAAAACCGTACCATAAAAGTGGACGGTTCAAAAGAGGAAGGTCCCAAGGAATTAAGGCTTTAGAAGGGTCCCAATAGAGATAACTTATCATACAAAGTACAAGCTACACTTTTTGAGGAGCCACGAGGTGTCTGAAATAAAGCATTGCACCGTTAATCAAAGCTGAACCTATGGCCACATCAATTCCTCCATGGATATCAACAGGAATCGGTAAAAATCTGAGGATCATGCCAAGTGTCATCATCAATGCGATCACAATCCAATATCTCTGATCGTAGACTTGTTTAAGACTTAATCCGCCTGGCTGTAGATGAATTCTCTCAGCGATCCGGCTGACAGTCCTGGCTAAAATCGTACGGCCTTTGATAAAGCCAATAAAAAGGCCTAAGCAAACAATCAAGAGAGCGCCTTGATGGCGAGTGCCTGCAAAAGAAAGAAACGCTTTAATTAATGGTGTTGCGACAGTCGTCTGCTCCGCAGCAGAAGTGATCAAGCGGAGCCCTTTCATGAGGAGCATCACGCCGATTCCAAGCCATTTAATTCCTGAAATAATAAACCAAGTACGCTTTGATAAAATCATGAAACCATCCTAGCAAATAATTGATTAAAAGCAAAAGATCCTTGGAGAAATTTCCAAGGATCTTTGAAAATAGAGCAACTAAAAATTAGAAACAGATACCGTAGGAAAGTACAACTGCAGGGAAAGTTCCAACACGGCTATGATTTCTCTTATGAAGATGAGTCAAATCCAAGAATACAGGATCAATCTGAGCTTGGAAATAACGTACATCACTAGAGCTATTAGTATATTGTTGGCCTAATATCAGCTGTGGAGAAAGGTATGCTGCCATTTTATTATGTTTTGACCAAAATTCAGTAAAACCAACTCCAACACCCATATAAAATTGGGAAGCAAGATCAGGTTTGAAATAGTAGAGATAGTCGATATTTTCTTTTGCAATTGTGAAAGCGCTTCCGAGAGTGAAGAATTGCAAAGAGCCATCAACTCCATTATGTTCATGTTGGTATCTTCCACCAACTCCAAAGAGAGATGCTGGAAGTGGCAATGGGCCTACTCCAAGACTAACATATCCATAAGAAGCTTTAACAGGTTCAGCTTCTTCTTTAACAACAATAGGAGCTTGCATCAACGAAGCAACTTCTATTCCTTCATCAGCAAAAACAAAAGATGAAGCGAGAAATCCTAGGATCATAATTTTTTTCATTTTTCTCCAATTGTGGAAAATTTATTAATCCCATGGCCAAAAATATTAGATTATCAATAGTTAAAAAAGAACTCAAATAATTTTGATTTAATATCAAAGGATTAAATTAATATTCAAAGAAAAAATTCAAAAGCTCTGAAATTTCTAAAAGACACAGCACTTGTCCAAAAAACACTCTAGCTGTAGACTGCCTCAAAAAAGGACTTATATTAATTATGAATATTTCACTGGCCTTTCTTAGAGCTTTTTTCGTTATCCTCTGCGTTATTTTTATGACACTTTACATGCACTCAAGTCCAACAGGCCATATTTTTGGCAATACAATGATTGGAATTTTGCTAGGACTTACCCTTGGATCGCTTCTCATCGGGTTTGATATGGCCTTCCGACGTTATAATCTCCGCTCATTCAATATCGCTGTTATTGGAATTTTTATCGGTTATTTGATGGGCCAAGCGTTATTAATCGTCCTCTCAGCCATTCTCGATATCAGCTCAATCTCCGTAACCTTGCAGCCCCAAACTCTCGAGATTATTAAAATTGCTATTTTCCTTTTCGGCGTCTATTTAGGAACAATCATGACGCTCAGGTCCAGCGACGAGCTGTATGTCAGCATTCCTTTTGTCCGCTTCACTCAAGCTGCTCAAAAGAAAAAAGACCTCGTGGTTGATGTTTCCGTTTTAGCTGATCCTCGGATCATTGACCTGGCTTCAACAGGCCTTTTAGATCATCAGCTCATCTTGCCGCGCTTTGTCATTAAAGAACTTTATGTCCAAGCTGAAATGGGAGAAGAACTCTCCAAAGGCCGTGCAAAGAGATGCCTAGAAGTCATCAAAAAACTTGAAGCTGTCCCCCATTTAGAGCTTCGCTATAACGATACAGACTTTCCTGAAGTCAAAGACCTCATGGGTAAAATCGTCAGGCTTGCTAGGCTTCTTGATGCAAATATCCTCAGCGCAGATATCAGCCGCGTCCAAATGGCAACAATCGAAGGAATCACTGTCGTCAATATCCATGCTCTCTCGAATGCTTTAAAACCTCTCATGGAAGGCGGAGAGCTAATCAAGATCAAGATTCAACGTTATGGAAAAGAGCCTCGCCAAGGCGTCGGCTATCTTGAAGATGGTACTATGGTCGTCGTCAATGGCGGCGGTGATTATATCGGAGACACGATTGAAGCACGGGTCCTTTCAGTAAAACATACGACTTCAGGCCGTATGATCTTCTGCAATGTGGCCGATGAAGAAGGAGATGCTCCTTATCATGAACACGAACCTCTAGACGAGGACCAATGATCCTAGGGATCGGTAATGACATTTTAGAGATCGAAAGGGTCCGTGAAGCGATCGATAGCCAAGGAGATCGCTTTATCCAAAAGCTTTTCACCAAACGAGAACAGGCTTATTGCAAGAAGCATAGCGACCCGATGCCCCACTACGCTGCCCGCTTTTCAGCTAAAGAGGCCATTGTAAAAGCCCTCGGGACAGGGTTTGGGGAAATGGCTGCTTTCCATGACATCGAGATCATCAATAATGATCTAGGCAAACCCGAGATTTTCTTCTCCGATGCCCTTAAGAATCAGTTCAAAAATCCAGAAGTCCTCCTATCCATCAGCCACTGCAAAAATTATGTAGCCACTGTGGCCGTTCGCATCAAGTAACTAAATATTAGGCTTTTTTGTTCTAATTTATAATCAATTAATTAATTTATAAATAAAAGTCATAATTTAATAATAACTAAATACTAATTTAGTATATTAAATATGTCGAGGAAGTAGATTTCCTACTAGACCTATGGCAAAACCAAAAAGAGGACATTATGGCTAGATCAAAAATGAATACAAAGGCTTATAGGACCCGTAAATCAAAATTTTCCCGTAAACTGGGAAAATTATCTCGTGAATTAAAAAGAATGTGCCGTCATCTAAAAAATATGTAATTCTGATCAATTTTGAGATCAAGTTACTCTGCTGGTGTCAGAGATCCTGATCTCAAATCTATTATTTTCTTTCAGATTAAAACAAAGAGAACGGCAGCATATAGCTGACACTAAAGAAATTGACATTCTCGGGAAATGACCTAGCATATAGACGGCGGGTATACGCAAATGAGAGATGTCCCCAGATTTCAAAAACATATGTATATTTCACACCCATGTCCATATTTTGGTGGCTGATGTCAGCATATCCATTGAAATGATCCATATGAACCCGCTTATGGTTGCCAAATCCAAAATAACCTTCTGCAAAAATCCCAAACCGATGTGTGCTGTGGACATTTCCCTCAAATATGACATAAGCCCGCGCCCAGGGATAGCCGGCATTTGCTATGCCTAAAGCTCCAGAGCTGTAAAGCCTTGTGCGCCAATCAAACCCGTGGTCCCATTCTTTGCCAATCGAACTATGGGCCTCAAAATTTGTATGGAAGTGGTAAGGACAGCTAACATCTTTTAAACTACGGCTAGAAACACCTCGAACGCTTAATCCTGTTGTTAAAGAGACTGGATCGCCCATCACATCATCAAGCCAAAGATAACGCACCTGCAGAGCTCCGCTTCTTAGCCCCATCGACTGAACGGATGTGTCAGCAAATTCTGTATCGCCGTCAATATCCCAGTTCGGAGAGGGAGAAACCTCTAGACCAAAAGCGAGTAAATGTTCATTGAAAGGCTTTCTCAGCTGAGGATGGCTATTTTGCACTGAATTGAAATGGCCATAGGTATAAGTGGGGGTAAAGGTAAATTCCCAAAGGCTACAAAACCATGGCTGTATCTCAAGACCCCCAAGAGTAGACAGAAAAGAAAGAGGCATGAGAAACAAGCCTTTACGCATGAGCATGCTCTCGCGCTGCGAGCCACCGTTCTGCATCAAGGGCTGCCATGCAGCCGCTGCCAGCAGCTGTAATAGCTTGACGATAGACATGATCTTGAACATCGCCCGCAGCAAAAACCCCTTCTATATTGGTATAAGAGGTGCCTTTGACGACTTTGATATAGCCATTGGGTTCGACTTCGAGCTGTCCTTTTAAGAAAGAGGTATTCGGCTCATGCCCAATAGCAAAGAAAACCCCTGCGGCGTCATGTCGGGTCTCTTTATCGGTCCCTACCTCTTTAAGCGTTAAAGAGCGGACAAGATTGTCGCCTTCGACTTTAGCGAGGATATGGTTCCAGATGATCTCGATTTTGGGATGCTTCAGAGCACGTTCAGCCATGATTTTGGAAGCCCGGAGTTCATGACGGCGATGAACGATATAGACCTTGCTCCCGAATTTCGTAAGGAAAATAGCTTCTTCGATAGCAGTATCTCCGCCTCCAAAAACAAACAAAGGTTTATCGCGGAAAAGGGGTGCAGCGCCATCGCAGACAGCGCAGGCAGTTACACCTTTTTGCCAGAATTCTCCATCGCCTGTTCCAGGCACTTCAAGACGTTTGGCTGTCGCTCCTGTCGCGATAATAAGTGCTTCGGCCTCCATAATACCGGAGGATGATTCGACCTTGAAGGGATGTTGTTTAAGGTCAACGCTCGTGACATCTTCTGTTACAAAGGTCGTCCCAAACCTCTCGGCCTGCTTACGGAAAAGATCCATGAGCTGAGGGCCCATAATCCCCTCGGGAAAGCCAGGATAGTTCTCAACATCAGTTGTTGTCATGAGCTGGCCTCCAGGAGGGCCTGCGTAGAACCCTTCAAAAATAAGGGGCTGTAAATTTGCACGGGCCGCATAAATAGCCGCTGTATAGGATGCGGGGCCCGATCCGATAATGATTAGCTTGCGTTTTTGCATAAAGTTACGCTATTTGTATCAATTTATGTGGAATAAAATCCAGCCTCCATTAAAATTTTCGCCATGCGTAGTATAAAGCTCGATAAGCTCAAAAAGTCCATCAGCGGCGGGATGATCATCAATGATATCAGCTTGACGATCCCCGCTGGAAAGTTTTTTGCCCTGCTTGGCCCTAGCGGTTGCGGTAAAACAACCCTGCTCCGTCTCATTGCCGGCTTGGAAAAAGCGGATGCTGGGAAAATCCATCTCGGGGACGAAGACATCACCGACGTTCCTATCCACGAACGTCCGATTAATATTGTTTTTCAAAACTATGCTCTTTTCCCCCACCTCGATGTTTTTGACAATATCGCTTACAGCCTCCGGCTGAAGAAGCTTCCTAAAATCGTGATTGAGCAAAAAGTTTTTAAAATCCTCGAGGCCTTCCACCTTGAGAACCACATCTATAAGTCTCCCAGCCAGCTCTCCGGCGGACAGCAACAACGCGTCGCTCTTGCCCGCGCGATCGTCAACGAGCCTGATGTCCTTCTATTAGATGAGCCTTTGGCCGCTCTTGACTTCAAGCTCCGGGAAAGGATGCTCATTGAGTTGATTGAGCTTCAGGACAAATTGAAAACAACTTTCGTCTACGTGACCCATGATCAGTTCGAGGCGCTCACTGTAGCGGACCAGATGGCGATCATGAATACCAAAGGAGAGATCGAGCAGATCGGGACTCCGAAAGAAATCTACGAGTTCCCTCATTCCTCCTTCGTTGCTAAATTCGTTGGAACGACAAATATCTTGAGCGGGACACTCCGCCATGTTGATTCTCCAGAGCCTGAAATTGAAATCCCCGATTTAGGTCATTTCAAGCTCTACATCGCTCAAAAGAAACCTTGGATGACAGAAGGATGCGATATCTTAATCAGCATCCGACCTGAAAAGATCTTCATTTCAAAAAAAGAAGTTAAAAACTTCTCCAATACCGTTAAAGGCATTGTACAATCGATCGTCTACCATGGACGTTCTACCCAGTATAATATCCTTTTGAAGAATCATATGAAGCTCCAGGTCTTTGAACAGAACGAAGAACATTTTCCCCAACAGGTGATCGACTATGACAACGAAGTCAATCTCTACTGGCAAAAAGAAAACGTGGTCATTTTGGAAAAGTGAGACCACAGAAATGAAATTTTTACGTCCCCCTGTCTCCGACCGTCCCTTTGCAATTGGGATCCCTGCGCTCATCTGGCAGGTGCTGTTCTTTTATATTCCTCTTTTGATCATCATCGTGACAAGCTTCCTGAAAACAACCCCTTCGGGCATTGTCGGGCTTACATTTGGAAAAATTGCTCATTTCATTAATCCTCTTTATTTGCGCGTGATTGGTTATTCTCTTATTCTAGCCTTTGTCAATGTCATCCTCTGCTTTTTGATTGCCTATCCCCTCGCCTATTTTTTAGCCTTTAAAGGAAGAAGAATTAAAAATTTTCTTCTTTTTCTCCTACTGATCCCCTTCTGGACAAACTTTTTGCTTCACGTCTACGCTTGGTTCTATGTCTTGGAAAGACATGGCTTTCTCAATAATATGCTGATGAACCTAGGATTAATTAAAACCCCAATTATTCTTCTGAATACTCCTTTTGCTATCATCATTATGATGGTCTATTACTACCTCCCTTTCATGGTGCTCCCCATCTATACTTCTCTGGAGAGGTTCAATACCAGCCTGATTGAGGCCTCTTTTGATCTGGGTGCGACATGGCTGCAGACATTCCGGCGAATTATCCTTCCTTTGACCATGCGCGGCGTCAGGGCTGGCTTCTTCCTTGTTTACATCCCCTCCTTTGCCGAGTTTGCGATTCCATCTCTAATGGGCGGAGATAAGATTATGTTCGTGGGTAATGTCGTCTCTGAATATATTCTAGGAGAAGGCACAGGATCGCTAGGCGCGGCTTTTATGGTTGTCAGCTGCTTCATCCTTCTGACCACCGCTGTCTTTTTCTATTGGCTTCTCGGACGATTTACAGAACCTGTGAGGGATCGTGGCTGAAAAGGGAAAGTTTCATACTCATCATAGAGGCGCAATCTTCGGCAAAGCCGGACATCTCTTGCTTATTGCCTCGACCTATCTTTTTCTTTGGGTCCCGATCGTCGTCTTGCTTGTCTTCTCATTTAACAATGAGAGCTTCCCCTCTCCATGGACAGGATTTACTTTGAAATGGTACGGCGAACTGATTGAGTCAATCTATCTTTGGAAAGCCTTTATGAACTCTCTCATAGTGGCTTTATCAGCTACTTTCATCTCTGTGCTGATGGGAATTTTTCTAATCTTCTTTGCTGCTCAAGGAGGGCGT
>WUUC01214103.1_pt1 | contig 19483 bp, 18 predicted proteins | sample 6278441 | NCBI WGS metagenome assembly WUUC01 (sample SAMN13675441, study PRJNA597444) | soil metagenome | isolation source: soil | place: USA: Washington | collected 2017-10 | reverse complement strand
TTGATCGTCAGAAAGCATTGGAGTGGCTGAACAAAGGTGCTACACCAACAGACACCGTTCGCCGCATCCTTAGCTTTAAAGGAGTATTGTACTTAAAACACTTGCTCCGTGGTGTGGGCCTGGGACTGTTTGATGATGCAACAGCGATGGAAAAATTTACGAAATGGAGTGCAGAACATGATGCACAAGTAAGAAAACGCCAGGAAGACGCTCAGCGCAACAGAAGAGCCCGCCGTCCGATGCCAGGTCGCAGACCTGAAAGAAGGACAGAGGGTGAAAGCGGGGGCCAGGGATAAATAATCCGTCCTGAAAGTTCATTAAGGCGATCCACCAGCTGGCGGATCGCCTTTTTTTATAGCGTTTTACTGATGGTAAGATTTCCCTGATTGAATAACCTATAATTCATCAATTCAGCATAGCTGCTTCGTGTTAACCATAGAATCCCACATTAGAAATTGTTTTTTAGCCAACTGCATTACTACGATCATCGCCTGTTGTGTCACTCCCTTCATCGCTCGGTAACCCGAAAACTATCGGGTCTATTCTGCATTTGCGAAGAGCCTCTCTGAATGCTGTAAATTCGCTGTTCTTATGGCCGAATATTTTAAAATAGGAAAACTGGTTGCCGCTTTTGGTGTCAATGGCCAGCTTATACTACAGCACGAATTGGGAAAAAAAACTTCATTAAAAGGTTTACAAGCCATTTTTATTGAAGAAAAAAAAACCTCGTTTCTTCCATGGTTCATTCAATCAATAAAAATAAAAAGTGATAAAGAGATCTATCTTTCCCTTGACGGTATAACAACAAGAGAAGCTGCGCTGAAACTTACTCAAAAAGAGGTATGGCTAACAGAAGCAGATTTTAAAAAGTTCGCGGCTAAGTCTGCCCCTGCCAGTTTACTGGGCTATACAATCATTGCTGATGATAAGCCTTTGGGTGCCATCCTGGAAGTTATTGAACAACCGCATCAATTGCTTTGCCGGCTTGAAATAGAAAAAAAAGAAGTGCTGATCCCGCTTCATGAAGCGTTCCTGAAAAAAATCGATCACCGCAAAAAACAAGTTAACGTTACATTACCGGATGGATTGCTGGATATTTATTTGTAATGCTTCTTATTGCTGCGAGTGTATTTTCTATCTGCAAAAAATGCCTTTGCTCATGGGCAATTAAAAACCGGAAAGTATCTCCCACCTTTAGGTTAATCAACTTTGTAAGAGAAACAGGCACCCTGATACCGCCGATATTTTTTGACCTGGCCTGTTCGAGCAATTCCAGGAGGTGATGTTTTTGCTCCAAAAAAGTAGTCAGTACCGGCAATGCTTCGGGGTGAGATTGTGGACGATGATCCTTTGGCGATTGCATTTTGCGATTGATCGCTCCGTTATGTCCGGGCTTCATCAGCCTCGTAAAGTAATTACCCAACCATCCCGGTGTATATAATTCCCTGGCCGGTTTATCTTGTTTCAATGATGTTTCAATAGCGAGCAGGTAATAATTGCCATAACTATTCAGGTGTTCCAATACCTGGATAACGCTCCACTTACCTGTAGCAGGCTGTTGCAGTAGTTTCCCGGGATCAGTTGCCTTCAACCGGGTAGCCGCTAATATCAATTGCCGTACATCGGACTGTAGCTGGTCCAGCAATTCAACACTTCTATAACTTTTCATGTTTTTAAATTTTTTACAAACCTAAAAACCTGGTGCCTGGAAAATCTTGGAAAATACCAAGATTTTGCTTTTACAGGGGCTTTATAATCGCACAGACCCCAGCAATTTACTGAATGTAGTGGCATCTATACCGAGGTAGGACGCAAGGTATTTATGCGGTATCATCTGCAGAACATGTGGACTTCTTTTCAGCAACGTCCGGAATTTTTCCTCCGCACTAAAGCATTGTAACTCTATTTGTCTTTCCAGCACACCTTTCAGGACAAACCCGGTTATATACAGGATCATCCCCTGAATATCCGGGTATTGATTCGCCAGTTGATCTATTTGCCTGTACGTCGTTCGCAGGAACCGGCTGCTTGTAAGCGTTTCCATGAAATACTTTGATGGTGTCTGGGTGAGAAATGAATCGGCGACGCCGGAAAATGATGGCGCATAAGTGAAAACAATGGTCGCCTCCTGCTTGTCATTGCCGATGTAAAATGCACGTTGTACACCTTCCAGTACAAAATAAAGATATCGCTCGGTTTCACCGGCAGCGGTCATAATGGTTTTTCGTTTGCACGCAATCGGCTGCCAGATGGATAAGAGCTTTTCCAGCGGCTCCTCCTTTAACGGATACGCTGCCTGGATAAATTGCCGGAGAAGGGTGGTATCCACAAAAATTATTTTATATCGGAACGAATAAAATCAGCAATCAATTTCATGCGGTAGTAAAGATTGCTTAACATCAATGAAATATTGTTTTTTACATTCACTACACTTCCTCCATTCATTTTCTTAATAATTTTCAGCTCTTCTATTTTCTCATCGATTTTATCAATCAGCTTATCGGTTTCCCATCCTGCGTATTTTTTATTCCTGTCATCAAATACATGGTAAGGCTCAATCCGGCCGGGCTTCAACTTTCTAAATCTAAAATTATCTTTTATCGCTTCTTTGATCATATCGTTACTTAGCATATCGATCATCGTGTCCTGCGATACCTCATTCATAAATCCGTTATGGAATATATTCAGGTTATTGCGAAGTTCCCGAATGACCTGCCTCTTGAGCACATCTGCAGTCTTGCTTTCTTTGTTAAGAAAACTTATCAGGTCTTTCAGCGGGCCAATACCGGTTTTAAGCCATTCAAGGTTCATTAGATAAAAATAATAAATACAAAATGATTACAATCAAAGTAAAAAGGGACGCCGGGCCGAACTCTTTCTTTCTTCCATTTGTTAACTTTGCCTTGTGTCAGTATCCAAGCGCCATATCGCTCATTTTGATCTTGATTCTTTTTTTGTAGCTGTTGAAGTCATCAACGATCCATCCCTGAAAGGAAAGGCGATCATCGTTGGTGGTACCAGCAATCGCGGCGTGGTATCTACCTGTAGTTATGAGGCCCGCAAGTTTGGCGTTCATTCAGCGATGCCCATGCGCACCGCCATGAAGCTTTGCCCGCATGCTATCCTATTACGAGGCACACATGGACAGTATAGTAAATATTCCCGTTGGGTCACCGATATCATTTCGTCCAGGGTTCCGCTGTTTGAAAAAGCATCTATCGATGAATTTTACTGCGACCTGACCGGCATGGATAAGTTTTTCAATGTTAGCGAATATACCCGCGGGTTAAGAGAACTAATCATAAAAGAAACAGGGTTGCCCATCTCCTGTGGATTATCTTCTGCGAAATTTATCAGCAAAATCGCCACCAATGAAGCGAAGCCTAACGGCTTTTTAGAAGTGCCGCATGGAAAAGAAATAGAATTTCTGTGGCCATTAAAGATTGAAAAGATCAATGGCGTTGGCAAACAAACGGAACAACAACTAAAGAATTTTGGCATCTATACGATCGAAGATATTGCCCGCACACCGGTTGAGATCCTGGAAAAATATGTGGGCAGTTGGGGGCACTCACTGTGGCAAAAAGCTCATGGCATTGGTTCTGCCGATGTGGAAACTGACTGGGAACAAAAAAGCATGAGCCGTGAAAATACTTTTCACGAAAATACTTCGGATGTGAATTTATTGTACAGCGAACTAGTGCGGTTGACCGAACAAAACGCTTACGATATGCGTACAGATGAGAAGTTGACCGGCTGTGTTACCGTGAAGATCCGCTATCCTGATTTCGAAACGGTGTCCCGCCAGGAAACCATCGATTATACTTCATTGGATGATCAATTGATCTCAAAAATGAAAGACTTGTTTAATAAACTCTATCGAAAAGGTCAGCTGGTGAGGTTATTGGGCGTGCGGTTCAGTCAACTGATCCCCTTCACCATGCAAATGAATCTGTTTAATAATAACGAAGAAAAATTAAATCTTTACAAGGCAGTCGACAATATTAAAGACCGGTTTGGAGGAAACTCTATTATAAAAGCCGTAACTATTAAGAACAAAAACTCAGCCCCCGAATAAGACCATCCTTCTTATCTTCGCCCAAGCTGAAACAAACTTTAATCTTCAATTATTTTCTCATGCAGGCTTGGAAAGAATACCAGGAAAAAAATAAAGACAGATTTTTAAATGAAATGCTGGATCTGTTGCGAATCCCATCCGTCAGTGCAAAAAGTGAGCACAAAGCAGATATGCAGAAATGCGCTGACGCAGTGAAAAGGAGTTTCCTTGAAGCGGGATGTGATAAAGCGGAAGTAATACCGACAGATGGTCACCCGGTGGTATACGGCGAAAAGATCATTGATGCTTCGAAACCTACTGTATTAGTTTATGGACACTATGATGTGCAGCCAGCCGAACCACTGGAACTCTGGAACAATCCTCCTTTTGAACCTACCATCGTCGATGGAAAAATATTTGCGCGGGGTTCCGCTGACGACAAGGGCCAATTCTATATGCATGTGAAAGCTTTGGAAATATTAAGTAAGACCAACAGTATGACCACGAATATTAAATTTTTAATAGAGGGGGAAGAAGAAGTTGGTTCACCTAATCTTGGAAAATTTGTAGGTGAAAATAAAGAATTGCTTAAAGCAGATGTAATACTGATAAGCGATAGCTCCATGCTTAGTATGCAAAATCCTTCACTTGATACAGGCGTCAGGGGATTAAGCTATATCCAGGTAGAAGTAACCGGTGCCAACCGCGACCTGCACAGTGGAACCTATGGTGGCGCTGTTGCAAACCCGATAACTATTTTATCCAAAATGATCGCCAGTTGCCACGACGAAAACAATCATATCACCATTCCTGGCTTTTATGATGATGTAGTAGCGGCTGGACCTGACGAAAGAGCATTGATTAATAAAGCCCCTTACGATGAAAAAGAATACATGGATGAACTCGGTGTGAAAGAACTGTGGGGAGAAAAAGGATATACCACTTATGAGAGAACAGGCATACGTCCCACTATCGAAATAAATGGGATCTGGGGCGGCTATACCGGCGAAGGCGCAAAAACTGTTTTGCCCTCGAAAGCCTTTGCAAAAATTTCCGCACGGCTGGTGCCAAACCAATCGTCAGACAGGATCACCGAAAAATTATTGGCGTACTTTAAATCAATTGCACCAAAATCAGTGGATGTAAAAGCAGAATTACACCACGGTGGTGAACCCTATATGACCCCGATTGACAGCAAAGGTTACAAAGCGGCATCAAAGGCTGTGGAAACTACTTTTGGCAAAGCGCCTATCCCTGTTCGTGGAGGAGGCAGTATCCCTATCTGCTCCATTTTGGAAAAAGAATTAGGGATTAAAATTGTCTTTATGGGCTTTGGTTTGGATAATGACAACCTGCACAGTCCGAACGAAAAATACAATATCGAGAATTACTACAAGGGAATAGAAACGATTCCCTATTTTCATAAGTTTTTTGCAGAGGCACTATAGTCCAAAAGGGAAATAGGCAGTCTCCTATATAGAAGCCTCATTCTTTGAATGAGGTTTTTTAATTTTGGCGTAATGAGTGAAAAAGAAAAAATACGGTTAGATAAATATCTCTGGGCCATCCGTCTTTTTAAAACTAGAACGATGGCTGCCGCTGCCTGTGATACTGGCAAAGTAAAATTTAATGGATTACAGGCAAAAGCTTCGAAGAATGTCAGTATTGGCGATGAATATGAAGTAAAAACAGAAGCCAAACGCTGGCGGATAAAAGTAACAGGCTTACTGGAAAAAAGAGTAGCTCATCCTGAAGCTATAAAAAACTATATTGACATTACTCCTGAAGAAGAAATGGAAAGAGTAAAATTCCAGGCGGCAAGTTTCCATACCGGCAAAAGACAAAGTAAAATTGGACGACCTACAAAAAAAGAAAGGAGAGAACTCGACGATTTTTTAGATGATGATTAAATATGCAATTGCGTTTCTAATTAACTTATTCTATTTTTAGTGCATTGCGCATTATCAACGCTAAATTTTTTACCCGGAAATGAAATTGTTTATTTTTTCTATCATTTGTATACTGGTTTCTTCCTGTTCTAAAAAACCGGATGCGAAAGATTATGAAGCTCCGGTGATCACGCATACTTCACCTGCAAATAACCAGGTGTACATAACAGGACAAATAATCAATATCCAGGGAACAGTGACCGACAATCAATATATCAGCCAGGTGCATATCGAAATAACTGACCTTACCACCGGTGCTGAATACCTTCATGTACACATTCATCCCGCCAGCAAAACGTACGCTTACAACCAAACTTTCGCCGTCGAAGCGGGTAACAACTATAAAATAAAAGTAATCGCCGAAGACCCTTCTGCCAACTCAGCATCTGAGCAAATGGAGGTGGCCTGTAATTAACCGGCTTAATACTCCTTTTAATACCTCATTCTTCAATTATCTTTGACGCATCTCATACCCCCCTTTAGGGGTTGAGGGTTTCATGCGGATTGACATCATTACTGTTTTGCCCGAATTATTACAGAGTCCTTTTGAGCACAGCATCATGAAAAGAGCGCAAGCCAAAGGTTTACTGGCTGTACATACCCATAATTTGCGTAAATGGGCCATCAATAAACAAGGACAGATCGACGATTACCAGTTTGGCGGAGGCGCCGGTATGGTTATGATGTGTGAACCATTGACCAATGCTATTGAAGAATTATCTGCTGAAACAAAATATGACGAGATCATTTACTTAACGCCGGATGGCGAAACCTTGAATCAGAAAACAGCCAACAGTCTTTCCCTGAAAGAAAATCTTTTACTCATTTGTGGCCACTATAAAGGTATTGATGAAAGAATACGGCAACATTTTGTGACCAAAGAAATTTCTATCGGCGATTACGTATTGAGTGGCGGTGAATTAGCCGCCGCCGTGTTAGTAGATGCAGTTGGCCGTTTACTTCCGGGTGTATTAAATGATGAAACGTCCGCTCTCTTCGACTCTTTCCAGGATAATTTATTGGCTCCACCGGTCTATACAAGACCCGCTGATTTCCGCGGCTGGAAAGTACCGGATATATTACTAAGCGGTGATCCCAAAAAAGTGGATGACTGGCGGCATGATGAAGCTTTAAAACGAACAAGCGAAAGAAGGCCCGATCTGCTGAAAGAATGAGTTTCAAAAAGATTGCCAACTCAAATGAGTTGGCAATCTTTTATCAGTACCCGAATGTTGTATGTCACTGGCTTGAAATCTTCCCAGGTTATGACAGGCACGTTATCAGGCATTAACTTAATTGATTTTGAATGGCGCTTAAGCTTTAGTTGGCTGGTTTTTCCATTTCGTCCCCTTTTACAGATTTTTCTGCTTGCTTCTCTTCGTCTTTCGCTGCCTTTCGTTTTGTCTTCTTTTCTTTTTTCCCTGATTTCTTCACCTGATCTTTCTGCAACCCACCAAACCGTAGTCCAACATACACATCCGCTTGTTTTGAGTCACTGATCAATGCTGTCAGCACACTACCAGATCCTATAAACAACGGGCCCATCCGCAGCGAAATACCCGCATTGAAGTTTGTCAGCTTGTTATAACTAAGCGGAACATATAAACCGATAGCGCGGCCTTCGTACCGTGGAGTTAAAGAAAAGGAAGAATAGTATTGGCTGTTATACGGTTTATTTTTTGTGTTCACCAAACTTAATTGACCTGAGAGGTTAACATAAAAACCACGATGAAAATGATAGTCTGCGTCAATATGAAGCGTGGTTGGCAAACCAACCTTATAATTTTTTTCATTATTGCCTGTCGCCGGGGTAAAGTATTGGGGATTATTATCAAAGAATTTTTTGAGGCTATCTATTTCTACATCGTCAAATTGACCCAGGTATAATTTTTCTGTTCCGGCCACATTTATATCATAAGCCCCGCTGCGCTGAATGTCTCTTTCATATTTTACAGAACCAATATCGAGTAGTGCGAGACCGATCCGGAATTTGTATTTATTCAGGTCCCGCCGCCAACTGTTACTGTCTAATTTGTATTTCTCATGATCGGGCCTGAATTCATATACAAACCCAATATCACCTCCAAAGCCTGTACTTTGAAATGAAGTGAGTTTATCCACATCGAAATCGGAAATATTTATACCTCCTAAACCCAATTGCAAACGGCCAGAAGCATTTTGCAAATAACCCTCTTCAGTTACCGGGTCTTCATCAATAGTGGCTTTAAGCTTGTCGATATTTAAATAACCGTTAGCCACACCAGCCAGGTATTTTACGGTAATACCGCCTTTAAAAAAATGCTTTCCTTCCTCCTTCAATATGCGGCCATAACTAAGCCCAAATTCGGACCAGGCATTTAAACTAACCCGCATATTTTGGGAAGAATTAATGGAATAAGGAATTCCAGGATCGGCCTCCGGGCCGTTCGTAATTTTATCGACCAGCTTTCCATCTATATCAATCGCATTCATCATTATCCTGGCACGGCTGGTAAAAGCAACGGCGGCTTTTTTACCGGTATTAAACATGACGGAAGGCCCGTGAATGTTAGCGCTGACCATGCCACTGGCGGCTCCTGCATCTTTCCCGATAAACTGGTTGATTAATGAATCGCCCTTAAAAGTATTGCCAATATTTTTAAACCTGAAAGAAGCCTGGTTATTACCTACACTGGTGCTCAGGGAAAACAAATTAAAATCCCAGCGGTAGCGACTGTCTGCAATATTGGCGGGGTTATAAAACACCCCGTTAACGCCGGTATAATTACCGGCACGGTAACCGGGAAAATCCTGGGCCGATATCGTTTGAGAAAAAACGAACAAACTAAAAACTAAATACTTTTTCATAAGGGTGGTTGTGATTTTAAAATGGTGATGGTAAAAGCGCCTAATGTACAACACAGTATCTGTCTGTGCAAGTCCATCCTTTCTTTACTTATTCCAGGGATGTTTTCCAGTTTTCTGATATTTAATTTATTTACCAGATCACAAAGTAGATTGCCGGCACCTATTTGTAGAAGTTCTTGGCAATAAATCTATCACACCAAAATCAGTGGAATGGTTGGACGATGATGAAAGCGTAAGGAACAATGAGGGCAATGCGCAACTCAATGGTTTTAACTTTGTCAAAACGGTAAGAGTAAAATCCTCCTTCCAGCAATGGCTTACTATTTTATTACGATTCAAAAAGAACTAAAAAAGCTTTTCAACCGTTTGCGCCATTTTCGTTTTCGTCACTTTTCTATTCATTATTTCGGGAACTTGCGGCAACAAAAAACATGTTTTGATCATGAGTACAGACCGCAGGAAATTTTTACGCAGCATTACAGTAGGTGGTGGCATTTTGGCAACGGGTCTTCCAGCTTTTGCCGGCAGTTTGGCAACTACTGATGAGGAAGTGGAACGTTCGACCCGGTACGAATCTGGCAAACAACGTTTCAATATGTGTGGTTATGCTGCACCAAAGATCCCGACAGTTCGTATTGGTATTGTAGGCTTGGGGCAACGTGGCAGCGGCGCCGTAGAACGCTTAAGTTATATTGATGGAGTAGAGATCGTAGCGCTTTGCGATAAATATCCAGACCGTGTTACCAAAGCACAGAAAACGCTTGAAAAAGGTGGCCGTTCAAAGGCAAAAGAATATAGTGGCGAAGATGGATGGAAAATGTTATGCGAAAGCGCTGATATCGATCTTGTTTACAATGTTACACCCTGGCGCCTCCATACACCTATTAACCTGCTTGCCATGAAGAATGGCAAACATGCGGCCACGGAAGTAAACGCAGGATTAACTGTTGATCAATGCTGGGAATTGGTTGAAACATCAGAAAAAACAAAGAAGCATTGCATGATGCTCGAAAATTGCTGCTATGATTTTTTTGAATTGCTAACCCTCAACATGGCAAGACAAGGTTTATTTGGCGAGTTGGTACAGGGTGAAGGAGCTTATATTCATGATCTCACGAGGGGCTGGCTTTTTAATAAAAATGCTTACACGGATATGTGGCGGCTAAAACAAAATTATCAGCTTCATGGCAACCTCTATCCCACACACGGTTTAGGTCCTATTGCTCAGTGCATGAATATCAACCGGGGCGATAAAATGGACCACCTCGTGAGTATGAGCACCAACGACTTTACGCTTAACAGTTTGGCCAAAGAAATGGCAGCGAAGGATGCTTTCTATAATGAGTTTGTTGACAAGCCCTATCGTGGTAATATGAACACGACACTTATCCGCACCAACAAAGGCAAAAATATTATGTTGCAACATGATGTTTCCACGCTACGTCCATATTCAAGGCTTCATTTGTTAAGCGGCACTAAGGGAGTTGCACAAAAATATCCCGGACCAGAGCGAATAGCCTTTGGCCATAGTTGGATCAAAAAAGAAGAACTCGAAGACCTTTATAAAAAATACACGCCACCTATCGTCCAGCATATTGGTGAAATAGCCAAAGAGGTCGGCGGCCATGGCGGTATGGACTTTATCATGGATTGGCGGCTGATCGATTGCTTACGAAATGGATTGCCTTTGGACCAGGACGTATATGATGCAGCAGCCTGGAGTGCCGTTATACCTTTGAGTGGAAGATCTGTGGCTAAAAAATCAAGAACAGTCGACATCCCCGACTTTACCCGTGGTGCGTGGCAAACAAACGCCCCTGTTAATCTTACACTGGAGGGCGGTGCTACCACAACCGTGCGCAAAATGGAAAAGAGATAAAAACAATATATAAACTGTTATAGAACATACTATGAGCCCGGTGACCTTTTTAAAGATGACCGGGGCTCATTTTATTTTGAGACGTGTATTAAAAAAGTTAGCCACCGGCGTAACATATCACCAAGCTGTGCGTTTATACGTTATTACGCGTAAATAAAGCAACCAGAGTGACATGAAAACTGTAGTTTTACGCTTTGTTCTATGCATTATCCGTATACCAGGGGAACGCCGTGCCAGAATCCTACTAACCTTTTAAATCTACCGTAAAAAATATTCATGAAGGCCCTGACCACTATTACGGATCCTGTCTACACTCCCAAAGAAAAATATACCAGCTACGATAAATTCTGGCTTCGTTACATCAATGATCCCCGTGACCTTCCTTTTATTTATTTGCTGACGGCTATTCATATATTGGTAATACCGGTAGCCATACTTCTTTATACGCCTTTACTGGAAGGCTGGTATTGGTGGTTGCTCTATATACCTTATTTCTACCTGTCTCAAATGTATTTTAAAGGCCGGTTTGGATTGATGTTGCATTGTATCAGTCACCGCAAGTTGTTTAAGAAAGGATATACCTGGTTGTATCATTGGACCATCTGGGGCGTTTGCCCTTTCTTTGGTCATACACCCGAAACCTATTTTGTACATCACATGGCGATGCATCACGTAGAAAATAATATGCCGGATGATGCCAGCAGCACCCTGGCTTACCGTCGAGATAGCCTTCGTGGTTTTTTGAAATATGTAACCCGTTTTCTCTTTCTTGGTTTCCGTGATACATTCATGTACCTGTTCCATAAGAAGAGAAAAAAATTCTACATGCGTCTTAGCTATGGTGAAATATCTTTTTATCTTTTTTGCGTAGCGATGTGTTTTGTCAACTTCCAGGCAACCCTTTGGATTTTCATTATTCCGTTTGTATTTGCACGGGTAGTTATGATGCTGGGCAATTGGGCACAGCATGCATTTGTAGATCCCAGCGATCCGGAAGAAAACACCATCAACTGCATCAACACCAAATACAACCAGATGTGCTGGAACGATGGCTATCATGCCGTTCATCATCTTCGCCCTGCCTTACACTACACAGAGATACCAGTTGAGTTCATGAAGAACAAAGACAAGTTCGCCGAACAAAAAATATTGGTTTTTGATGGCATCCATTACCTCCACATATTCGTTTGGCTAATGACCAAGCGTTACGATAAACTGGCCGACAATATTGTCAACATCAACAATATGTTCAGCAGCCAGGAAGAAGTGATAGCCATTATGAAAGAACGGACAAGAAAGATAACGGCCTAGCCCCCCATCCCTAAAGGGGTGTTTCGAAGATTCATTTAAGCAATGAAGATTCTGTTTCTTCAAATATTCTTTTACTTTACCATCGTCATTGCTACTATCATCGCCTGTTGTGTCACTCACTTGTACGTCCTGGTCACTACTCAGCAAAGCCTCACCCTACATATTTTTAATGATCTTTATAACTACCGCATTGTCTGCATATCCCTTACTCAACATTTGCGAAGAATCTGATTGTTATTAAACTCTTCGCAAAGCCAGGGCTGTGTTGCTAATGGCCTTCCCCTTCGGGAAGGTTGGCATGGGGCTTTTACTTTATCTTTATTTTCCTAAAAATTATTCCCATGCCTTCTTTCTCTATATCCGGCAATCTTGTTGACGTTCATCAACAAAAAATATATCCGGCAGAAATAACTGTTGACAACGGAAAGATTGCCTCTATCGTGCCTCGTACTCCTGACTTCCGTCCCGATAGCTATCGGGATCAGACTTCAGGCTTCATTCTCCCCGGTTTTATCGACAGCCATGTGCACATTGAAAGTTCGATGCTCGTTCCTTCAGAATTTGCAAGATTAGCCGTCGTACATGGAACTGTAGCCACTGTCAGCGACCCGCATGAAATTGCAAATGTATGCGGAATGGAAGGTATCGAGTTCATGATCGAAAATGGAAAAACAGTTCCCTTCAAATTCAATTTCGGGGCGCCGAGCTGCGTGCCAGCAACGATATTTGAAACCGCCGGTGCAGCGCTAGACTCCGTTGCTGTGGAAAAGCTGTTGCAGCGGGATGAAATAAAATACCTGAGTGAGATGATGAATTTCCCAGGTGTATTGAACGAAGATGAAGAAGTGATGAAAAAAATTGCCGCTGCACATCGCTTATTGAAACCGGTTGATGGTCATGCTCCGGGTTTACGGAATGAAGATGCTAAAAACTACATTGCCGCAGGTATTACGACGGATCATGAATGTTTCACCAAAGAAGAGGCACTTGATAAATTGCAGAACGGCATGAAGATCCTCATACGCGAAGGCAGCGCTGCCAAGAACTTTGATGCACTTATCGATCTCTTAGAGGACTATCCCAACCAAATGATGTTTTGCAGTGACGATAAACATCCTGATAGCCTTGTCGCAGGCCATATCAACCAGCTATGCGAAAGGGCTGCGGCGAAAGGCATCGACATTTTTAAAATATTGAAAGCCGCCTGTATCAATCCTGTGCAACATTACAGGCTTGACGTCGGACTACTGCGAGAAGGCGACGCCGCTGACTTCATTGTTGTAAGGGATCTGGAAAAGTTTTCCGTAATCAAAACTTTTATAAATGGCCAGTTGGTTGCAGAAAACGGGAAGTCCAAAATTGCAGGCCGTACATCGGCAATTGTAAATAATTTTTCATGTTCTAAAAAAACAGCCGACGATTTTATTATCAGTGCAACCGATACAGAGCCGCCGTTTTCCTCGCATCACTCCCCGCTTATCATTCCCGTTATAGAAGCACTGGACGGCCAGCTTATCACCAATAAACTCGAAGAAAAAGGTAAAATCGAGAATGGCCGTTGGGTTAGCGATCCAGAACGAGATATCCTAAAGATCGTTGTTGTCAATCGCTACAAGGATGCGCCGGTTGCAAAAGCATTTATCAAAAATTTCGGATTAAAGCAAGGTGCGCTGGCTTCGTCCGTAGCTCATGACAGTCATAATATTGTCGCGGTCGGCATTGATGATGAAAGCGTTTGCAAAGCAATCAATATGATCATTGAGCACCGGGGCGGCATCAGTTGCGTAAAAGAAAATACAGAACTTATTGTTCCCTTACCCGTTGCCGGTTTAATGAGCAATGAAGATGGTTATCATGTGGCCCAACAATACTCTTTGATCGATCAAGCAGCTAAGGATGCGGGATCGACATTATCATCACCTTTTATGACACTGTCATTTATGGCATTGCTGGTGATACCTCATTTGAAACTAAGTGATAAGGGATTGTTTGACGGAGATAATTTTGAGTTTATAAAATAGAAAGGTATGAGAATAATTATTGTTCTTTTATTTTTTCAATTCTATACTGGTTGCGACTTTGCAGATACTTCGAATCAGGCAAAACATCCGGCATCCACCGATACCCCAGCTTTAAACCGTCCTTTAAAATTGCCACAACCGGATATCTCAGTTAAACCTGACGGTGCACCAGTTACTGCCAGGAAGATCGATACAGCTTTATTGATAAAGCTATCAGAAAAAATCTTACGCTATATTAAAGCAAAGAACTATAAAAGCCTTTCACCCTTCATCCATCCCCAGCATGGCATACGCTTTTCTCCCTATGCATTTATAGATATAGCAAAAGATCGTGTATTATCTGGCGATCAATTGCTGAAGCTTGCAAAAGAGAACAAAACAATCGACTGGCATTCTTCCTGGGAAAAGGAAGCCAAACTGTTGACCGTTGATCAATATTTTAGGAGATTTGTGTACGACGCTGATTTTTTAAACGCAGAACTCAAATCCCTTAACGAATACCACAGTCAGGGAACAGATCTCAATAACATAGATGAAATATACCCGGGCTGTAACGTCGTTGAATTTTTCTTTTCTGGGTTCGACGCCAAATACGCCGGCCTTGATTTTCGGGCATTACGTCTTGTTTATGAAGCAAAAAATAACATCCCATATCTTAGAGGCATTGTTCATGATGAGTGGACGCCATAAACACTTACCGTTTTCAACGCCTGTTCCAACTGTATTCCTATCTCTCACAAAATAATGGGAAGGGTTAGCACCATGAATATTTTACATACCATTTACATTTCGTTTTAAACGAACTGGTTATCAGCAACTAATTCATATAAAAAAAATCTGGCATCTTGTTTGGCTTGTGATTTAACGGAGTTAATCGCAAGCTTTAAATTGAGTGTTATGAAAAGTTCAACTGTGATCAGGGCCATTCAAAGTATAACCTTATTTAATGATAAAGTACTGGTCGATTTTGTTACCCGGAATTTAGCATCTGTTACAAGTTCACACGATGATTCGCTGCCGGTAAACTTTTTAACCCTTGCGTGGGCATCCACTATTATCCCGGTCAAGGGCACTCTTGGAATCCTTTTTGAAAATCATCTTTCAGCAATCTCAGAAAAGGTCCATATTCCTGTTGATTCTCTGTTCTTTATTACGTGTACAAAAGATGAAACAGGAAATTATAAAGTGGCATGGAGCCAATCACTCTCCTGATTGTTTTAAACATTCACATTTCCTTTGTAATCTAAAACCAGCTGATGCATCTAACGATAGACAGGAAACAGGAATTGAAGATTAAAGCAAAAGTCATGAAAACAACTTTACACATTACGGCCATGTTTGACCGGCCCGGTTTTTTAGAGTCATTTATAGAAAAACTGGCTGACCGCCGTTATGATATCGGTTATTCCAAAGCAATAGTGCCGGCTGATTGTGAAGCATTGGAGACATCTTCGACCGAAACATATACCAGCGGTACAATCGGGATTGACAATGACGAGGAGATAATCAATATGCCATTTATTACACGATTTTTATTCACCTGTGTCAAAAGAAATGATACCGCCTATAGATTAGCCTGGGGAATCTGTCTTTCGTGACAACCGATAAGTGATTAGAAATATACGCCAGGCATTCCCTGCGTGAAATGCCTTTCTTTGCGTTTATGGTCTATGGCATTAATGTTGTCCGCAACCACAAGTTTCCACTTCTGCTTCATCATGCCAGGAAAAACTGGTTGCGTTTTTATTAAGCTCCCAATAGAATTTCGTTCTCACCTGGTTCCTGTTTCCCAGTTCGTTCATCGTTTCGGCATCAAACAATCTTCCGTTTACCATTGTATAACGGATGCTTTCAGTATTGCGGATATTCTCCAGGGGATTTTTATCCATCACCAGCAGATCAGCCAGCTTACCTGCTTCTAAAGAACCGATCCATTTATCAAAACCTAAACTAAAGGCAGGATTGATAGTAGCCGTTTGCAAAGCCTGGTGATTGCTCATACCGCCCTGCTGCATCATCCATATTTCCCAATGCGCACCGATACCTTGTATCTGCCCATGAGCTCCCATGTTTATTTTCACCCCTTCATCTGTAAGCGCTTTCAAACTTTTAGAAATAAGAATGTGCCCATTTTCGTATTCTTCTTCCGGCAACATCGTACGGTGGCGGCTGCGGGTGTCAATGACAGACCTCGGTGTAAATCGAAGCAATCTTTCTTTTTCCCATACATTGCTATGCTGATACCAATAGTATTCGCCGCTTACACCTGCATAACTGACGATCAATGTGGGCGTATAAGCGGTCTTCGAATTTTTCCATAGTTGCTGCACATCTTTGAACAAAGGTGCTACCGGCATATTATGTTCAATGGTTGTATGCCCGTCGAGGATCATACTTATATTGTGATAAAAGAAGGAACCACCTTCGGGAACTACTTCCATATTTAACTCCCGTGCAGCTTGTATGATCTGTTGTCGTTGTTCGCGGCGTGGCTGGTTATAACTTTTTACTGAAAATGCACCCAATGCATTTGTTCTGCGCAAAGCACTTCTTGCATCATCTATCGAATTGATCACTGCTTTAAAATTGCCGTCAGCGCCATATAAAACGGTGCCTGTAGAAAAAACTCTCGGACCAACCTGTAGTCCGGCCTTTATCAACTCGCTTTGTGCAAACACCATTTCACTATTGGCCGAAGGATCGTGCATAGTGGTAACACCATAGGCAAGATTCGCATAGTAGGCCCAATGCTTTTGTGGTGTTATCCCGCTCCGAAAATGATCGCCATGTGCATGGGCATCTATGAAACCAGGCAAAATTGTTTTACCGCTGCAATTTATTTGTTTTGCACCGGAAGGAATCTGCACCGCGCCGGTTTTACCAACAGCTTTAATTACATTCTCTTCCACGATGACTGTTCCGTTTTCAATTACTTCATCGCCTTTCATAGTGATGATACGTGCATTGGTAAACGCAATGACGCCTTTTGGTTTATCTGCATTTATTTCCAGTCCTATTTCCAATCCTTTCTCAGGTATTTTGAATAATGAATCCGGTTTATTTGCAATGAACTCAAACCGGTCTTCAAGGTTAATAGAATAATATTGATTGCCTAGTGTATAATGCAATTGGCGGCTATCATTGCTCCAATGAAGATTAAAACCGGCATCTTTTGAAACAACTTTTACAGGAAAGTCAGAAGTGCCGCTGCTGATATCAATTGTTTTACCTGTTTGCGGAAATGCGGCAACATAAGCCTTGTGAAGGTCAATAAAAGCGATCCATTTTCCATCTGGCGAAACAGTAAACTGGTTGCCATACGTGCTTTTTAAAAGAACTCTTTCGTCCTCTCCATTGAGTTTTATACTATTCATTCCGCTGCCGGCCTGGTAATAAATTCGATCACCGGTATTATTAAAACGCGGCGCATCGCCTCTTGCTGTTACAAAGCTTTCACTGCTACCATCCGCGTTGACGGTATAAATACCCGGCCTAGCCGTGAACGGGGAGCCCAATACATCATTGCCGCCTTCCTTCCGGAATACGATGTGTTTTCCATCAGGCGAAAACGAAGGCTGGCGATAGATGGCTTTTGCTTTGGTGAGCTTAACAGGCTTTGCGGCGCCCTGCATATTCACGCTGTAAATACTTCCTGCTGCAGAGTCGTTCCATGTTGTATAAAGCAAGGTTTTTCCATCAGCAGAGAAACTTGGTTCAAATTCAAAATCAATTTCACCGGTAACACGTTGTGGCTTGCCAGCTGGCAATTCTTTTTTCCATAAATAGCCGACACCATTGAACACTACCCATTTCCCATCGGGTGAAGTAATTGCCTGCCGGATCGCATTAGCTGTAAACTTACCCGGATTAATATTTTGTTGGAAACGTACCGCATCATAAATACGTTGCTTCACATGGCAGGTGAATGGAATTTCGGTCGCCTTGTTTACCTGGCTTATATCTACTTTCCATATTTTGCCATTGCTCCAGATAACGATTTGTTTATCGTCCGGTGTCCAGGAATAGCCGGTATACAATCCAAATACAGACCATGCCTCCTGTTGATCTTTGGTCAACTGATCATACACAGGCCACTCCTCGCCGGTTTCCAGGTTGCGGATGTATAAAACTGTTTTTGTTCTTACCCTTTTTATGAATGACAGCATCTTTCCATCACGGGAAATTTGTGGCCTTACAGCACCGCCCGGCCCACCGGTAACGTTCTCGCTAATTCCTTTTTGCCTGTCAAATCTTTTGATAACAAATATCTGGTTGTTGGGATCCTTATTATATTGAAAAAAACCGCCCGGATACATATCCTCGCTGAAATATACATAACGTCCATCAGGCGATAACACGGGCTCGTTTACGTCCTGCTGATCATTTTTCCTGGCAGTCAGTTGCAAGCCGCCCCCGCCACTGATATGATAAAGCCACATTTCGCCTGCTCCGAGCGAACGGCCCGAGGTAAAATGTTTGCGGGCTACGATGTATTCGCCATCAGGAGTCCAGGCGGCGTTATTCAACAAACGAAAACTTTCTTTGGTTACTTGCCTGGCATTACTACCGTTGCTGTTCATTATCCAAATATTATCACCACCGCCGGCGTCGGAAGTAAACAGTATTTTTTTTCCGTCGGGACTGAAGCGCGGCTGCACTTCAAAGGCATGGCCGCCCCGCAGCAATTTCGCTTCGCCGCCTGCAACCGGGATACTATAAATATCACCCAGCAGATCAAACACAATTTGCTTCCCATCAGGAGAAAGGTCGACATTCATCCATGTTCCTTCATTGACGGTAAACGAAACTTCTTTATAAGGTCCCTCTGGCGGATTACTGACATCCCATTTCTTTTCCTTGTCTTTATCGTTTTTTTCCTGTGCATGTACACAAAAAATAGCCGGGAAAAAAACGAGAAAAGCAATCAGTTTATAATGCTGCATCTATATATGTTTCAAACGAAAATAGATAAAAGTTGAATAGAACTGGCGCATTGAGGCGGACTGAAAAACAACATCAAAAAATATTAGCATCAAATTTGGTGGTGTTCATTTTATCCGTTACCCCACAAAATGACCATCCATGCAAACGACAAATCCTGAATTGAGAATAAGGCAGGAAATGATCAACAGCCTTACGCATGCCTTCGGTATCCTTTTCGGCATTGTATGCATTCCTATACTCGTGACGCAGGCTGTAAAAAATGAAAGCACTGCCGGCATTGTGGGAAGTGCGATCTATGGGTTTTCGTTCCTGATGGTTTTTACCTTTTCTACTTTATATCATGGCTTTCAGCATCAAAAAATAAAAAGGATGCTCAAGATATTTGATCACATCAGTATCTACTTTCTTATCGCAGGTACGTACACGCCGTTCCTGCTTATTTACCTGAACAATAAGCTTGGAATTACTTTATTGA
>WUUC01011528.1_pt1 | contig 19484 bp, 14 predicted proteins | sample 6278441 | NCBI WGS metagenome assembly WUUC01 (sample SAMN13675441, study PRJNA597444) | soil metagenome | isolation source: soil | place: USA: Washington | collected 2017-10 | reverse complement strand
CCGCAATGGCCGATAACAACCTGGATCTTAACGGCGATGGCTACACCAACCTCGAAAATTACATCAACGCACTGACATACACGGGCATCCCCGGTGCCCGTATCACGGGCATCACGACCGACACCGGCACGTCCGCCGCTGATGGCGTGACTTCGGACGGCTCGGTCATTCTTCACGGCACTGCCGCTCTAAATAGCACGATCATCCTTTCTCGCGTCGATACCGGCGCGGTCGGGACAACGACTGCGGACGCGTCGGGTAACTGGACGTTTGATTACACCAGCACGCCTCTAGCTGACCGCCATTACGCGTTCGTCGCGACTGCCGATCTCGGTGGCGGCAAATATTCGCCCCCGTCTCGCGCATTTGCTGTACAAGTCGACAGCGCCGACGCGACCCCGCCCTCAATTACGAGTCTCGTTGCCAGTCCGTCCTACGCGTTTACCGGGACAGCAGAGCCCTTCGCCGTTGTCACCGTCACGTTGATCGGCACCGGTCCGGTGGGGACGGCGACCGCTGACGGCTTCGGTAATTGGGCAGCGGCGTATAGCGGCGTTCCGCTCGCTCCCGGTGTTTATAGTTTCACCGCAGCAGCCGTCGACCTCGCGGGTAATGCCGGCACCGATTCCGCCCCTTACGTTGTCGACACGGCGCTGTCCTCTCCGGCGTTTGTCGGTATCGCGACGGACACGGGCATCTCCACCACGGACCAGATTACGAGCGATACCACCCTCAGCTTGAACGGCACCGCGCCCGCCGGCTCGACCGTCACCGTCACACGCTCGGGCGTGGGCGTGATCGGCACCGCTGCGGCCGACGGCGTTGGGAACTGGGTTTTCAACTACACCGCGATCACTTTGCCGGCTGCTCAACATACATTCACGGCGACCGCCTCGACGGGGGGCAGTTCGAGCCCGGCCTCCGCGCCGTTTATGGTGATAGTCGATAATGTCCGACCCTCGATTCCGTCATCGGTCCGGTATAATCCCGCCACGCCCAACACAGCAGCGAGCACGCTCGTCTTCCGCGTCACGATGAACGAGCCCGTCCTTAACGTAGACGTGGCGGATTTTTCTCTCACCAAAACTCCGGCTAGTATCACCGGCGCGATCTCTGCGGTGACGCAGGTCACTCCGAGCGTTTACGATGTTACCGTCACCGGCGTGAGCGGCGACGGCACGATCCGTCTTGATCGTCCGGCCAGCGCCACGATTACCGATCTTGCGGGTAATACCACCAACTCAGCCTTTACCGGCGGACAGTCCTACACGCTTCGCCTCCCGGGCAGCGGCGTCTGGACCAACACCGAATTGGGCGTGTGGAGCGACACCGCCAATTGGGAATCCGGAGCCATCGCCACTGGCTCTGGCGCCACCGCCGACTTCGCCACGCGCGACATCGAGGGAGAGAGCGTCGTCGAACTCGATTCGTCACGTACTCTCGGTCGTCTCGTGTTTGCCGACGCCGACGTCGGTTCGCCCGGCACATGGAAAGTCACCAACAACGGCAACCCCGCCAACACGCTCACGCTCGCGACCACAGGGACGCCGACGATTCAAGTCATCCACACCGGGGACACCGGTGTAACCAACCCGCAGCTCGCCACCTCCGGTCAGCTCGTTCCTGTCACGCTCGATGTGCCGATCGCCAGCCCCACGCTCACCAAAACCGGCTGGGGCACCGCGGTGCTCACCCAGCCAGCCACGATCGGGACGACCCTCGCTGTGAGCGAAGGCGTTCTCAAAATCGGCCCTGGCTCAAGCATGACCAACACGACCGTCACGGTCGGCAACAGCTCGCAGCTTCACGTTTCCGGCGGCACTTACGAGGCGACAGGAACAGCCACGATCACCAACGGAGGCTTCTCCGGTATTTATGTGAGCGGCGGCAGCGCGAACTTCGCACGCATCACCAACACCGGTGACACGCAGGGCCTGGTCAAAGTCACGGGCGGCACGCTTACCGCCGCCGAGTTCCTCATCCCGCGCAGCAATAGCGGCGACATCACGCTCACCAACGTCAGCAGTGTGTATCAGTTCGGTTTCATCTCGCAGGGCGGTGTGACCAACCTCGGAACCTTCTCCCTCGCCAGCGGCAACTCCTGGGGCCACGCCTCGATCGAGGGCGGAGAGGTCAACATCGCCGGCCCGGCCACGATGGGCTGGCAGGTCACCAGCGGTCGCGGCGCGCGTATGCGCGTACTCGGCGGCCGTCTCAATGTAACCGATACGACCGACGGTCTCGTGATGAGCCGCAAGAACGGCACCAACGCCAACAACGTCACCGCCCTCTATCTGTTCGGCGGCGTGTCCACGTTGCAGAAACTCACGCTTGGTTACGACGCCAGCGTCGTCACCAGCAGCTACGGCCTCATCTCGCTCGAAGGCGGCTCGCTCTACCTCGGCTCAGGCGGTCTGGTGAAGAAGGGATCGTTCCCCACATACATCAATCTGTTCTCCGGGGTGCTCGGCGCGAAGGACTCTTGGTCCAGCTCGGTCCCGATGTCGTTCGTCGCCACGGGCACTGCTGCGATTCATGCGGCAGACGAAGCAGGTAACGCGCGCGACATCGCCCTCACCGGCGTCCTCAACGATTGGTCCGGCACGATGCCCGCTCTCAACCTCCAAAATCCCGGCCAAGTCACCGCCGGCGGTCCTGGCGGTTTCCGGAAGACGGGTGCCGGCACGCTCACACTCGGCGCGGCGAACACCTTCACCGGTGATGTCACGATCGAGCAAGGCGCGCTCGCTATCACGGGCTCGTTGGCGGCCGGCGGCGCGGTGAAAATTAACGGCGGCGCTCTCACAGGCACGGGCACGGTCAACAAGTCCGTCACGCTCAACTTTGGTGGCGCGGTATCTCCGGGTATCAGCGCGGCCGGTACGCTGAACGCGGCGTCTCTTACCTGGAATGGCGGTGGCACGCTTGCCTTCGATCTCGGGGTAACCAGCGACCAGCTCGCCCTCTCCGGCGCATTGTCCAAGGGCGCAGCCGGCACCTATGCGTTCGCCTTCGCTCCGGCGGGTGCGTTGCTGGTCGGTGCGCAGTACACATTGGCGACCTTCGGTTCGACGGATTTCTCCGCCGCCGACTTCTCCGCCACGGGCCTCGGTTACGCGAAAGGCCAGTTCGCGGTGAATGCCGGTTCGCTCCAGTTCATCGTGACGAGCGACGGTTCCGGCCAGAATGCTTATGTCGGCTGGGCTGATGGCTATGCGTTCCCTGCGGGTCTCGATGCGCCCGACGCGGATGCGGACGGCGACGGACAAGCCAATCTGCTCGAGTTTATCCTCGGCGAGAATCCGCTGCTGGCAGGCGTCGAGAACGTGGAGCTCATCACCGTCGCTGACGGCGGCGCGGATTATCCCGCGCTACGCTTTACGCGCCGTATCGCGCGCGGCGATGTGAGTGTGATCGTGCGCGTCACGCCCGATCTCGACTTCTCCGACACCCTCGGCGCGGTTGAGCTATCCGCCGTTGACCAAGGTAACGGCACGGAACTCGTCACGGTGCGCTCCGCGGTCTCGTATGCGGTCGAGCCGAAGCAGTTCCTTCGCCTCGAGGCGTCACTGCCATAAGCGAATTATAAGACCTCTGTTTTCAGACAAGGCGCGTCTTTCAAGACGCGCCTTTTTCGTGCCTTTCATCGAGGTGCCGCGCGCTCACGCACGGATCGATAACGCCGGTTCGCGGAGTTCCCTCCAGATGCTTCGCGCGACTTAGCGACTCCGCGACCTCGCGCTTAAAGCGTCCACACCATCGCGTGTACGCGCGCCCATTCGTCAGGATTTAAGTCATCTTTCCGACCGGGCGCGACCTGCCGATGATCCGTCATCCACTCGGCAGTCCAACCCAGACGCTTCCAACGCACCGCGAGCCACTCGCGCGCGGAGTTGAGTTGAGCCTGAGTGAGGGCCGTCGCGTATGTATCTCCCGCGAAAGCGAGCCCGAGCAAAAAATCGTTGCAGCGGTTTCTTCCGCGAAAAACCGAGGCGCCCGCGTGCCACGCCACGTACTCGTCGCGCACCAGCGTGCAGCGAAGTCCGTCGGGAGCGATCAACGCATGATAACTGACTTCGCTCGCGGCGCTGAGCATGAGCGCGACCGTGTCGTCGAAGGATTTCACGCTGTGATGAAACAACACCCCTCGCCGTTCGTGAGCGGGCGTGCTCGCGAAGTTCGGCGAGAGCCGCTCGATCTCGATGTAGGGCATGACGAAAAACCGGCCGTTAAAGCCGTCGCCAGAGGACGACTCCGAGGGACAAGAGCATGCCGATCCGGATCGCTCCTTCGAAGGTCATTGTGACGAGCACCCACTTGAGTCCGCAGACGCTTCGCACGGAAAACCCCAGCACACTCATTCCGAGCATCGCGATGATCTGAGGACGGCCGATGGGCTGGCTAAGCATCAGCGCCATCCAGACCCAGTAAAGCAGCAGGACCGCGCTCCAAAGGAAGGCCGTGAATTCGCCCGGCCCATGCTCACGCGGATCGGTGCCGCGCTCGATTTGTTTTATCCCGAGATAACGTTCGCCGGCGACAAGCTGAGCTAGTTCGAACAGCAACCACAGCGGTGTGAAATAGTAAATCGGGGCGAGCGAAGTCATGCAGCGGACGCCGCCGGGTGGGCGACCTCGAAAACGGATGCGCCGCCGGGAATAAATGACAAGCCTGCCACCTCTTACCTGCGTCCCCGGATATCGCCTGCTCGTATCGAAACGAGCGGGCGACTCCGCCTGATGGCCCGCGCGCTCCTTTGACTTTGGCCCATTCCGCATAAGCTCCTTTCGTCCCGATGAAACTCACTGCGCTAATCGCGATTTTCTGCGCTCTATTTTTTCCCATGACCTCGTCCGCCGTTCCCGAAACGAAAACTGAAACGCTCGTGCTCGGTGGAGGCTGCTTTTGGTGCACAGAAGGCGCCTATCAACTCGTGCCCGGTGTGAAGTCGGTGGTCAGCGGGTACAGCGGAGGCGCGATTAAAAATCCCTCCTACAAACAAATCTGCACCGGCACGACCGGCCATGCCGAAGTCATTCGCATCGAGTACGACCCCGCCGAAGTAACCCTCGAACGCCTGCTGCAACTTTTCTGGGTCGTGCACGATCCGACTACGCTCAACGCGCAAGGCAACGACCACGGCACGCAGTACCGATCGGTCATCTTCTACGCGAACGACGCGCAAAAAGCCGCCGCCGAAAAGGGGAAGGAAACGGCGCAGGCGAAATTCAACGATCCGATCGTGACGGAGCTTTCCCCTCTCGGCGTGTTCTACGAAGCCGAGGATTATCATCAGGATTATTTTCGGAAAAATCCCAACGAAGGTTACTGCCGCTATGTGGTGAAATCCAAAGTGGACAAGATGAAGCAAGCGCTCGGGCAGTAAGTCGCGAAGACTAGTCGCCGGTAGCTCCCGGCATGCGATCGCCGGGCAACGGTTTCCGTTGCGCGCCGTTGCCGGCAGCACGTCGCGGACATTTTCCGCCAATGGATTCTCCGGCCGACTCGCTTCACTTGCGGCGGCGGTATTCGAAGAGCGCGACCACGCCGAGGCCGAGAGCCATCAGGAGGTAGGTCGAAGGTTCGGGAACGGGCGTGAAAGTGATCGCGAGACCGGTGCCGTTTTCGGTGACGAGAAAAGTGCCGCCGCCGAGATTGTTCAGGAACCCGGAGGAGTTGATTGCAAAGGCGTCGGAAGAGAAGCCGTTGATCTTCGCGGAGGCGGCGAAGGTCCAGCTGTGGCTGTGGGTCGCGTCGAAAATACTGACCGGACCAGCGGTGCCGTCGGCGCTGAGCGTCACCAGATCGATCGTGAACGGGCTTGCGGCGGTCGAGGTGATGGAGAGCGGGCTGCCGATGACGTTGAGCAAGTCCCAGCCGGTGCCGGCCGAGCCGGTGGGGCTGAGCAGATTGAAGGTAAGCGTTCCGCCGGCGCCTAAGCTCAGGCCGTTGCTGAACGAGAGCGTGCCGACCTGTGTGTCGCTACCGGGCGAGAGACGAGCGCCGTGACCGATGAAGGTGCCGCCGATCGTGGCGAGCGTGCCATAGCCGGAGAGGGTGGAGCCGCTGGAGAGAGTGAGCGGATTGGAGATTAGAACGGACTGCGCGACGCTAAGAGTGGCGCGGTCGCCAACGGTCACGCCGCCTAGGCCGAGTGCGGAGTTGTGTCCGGCGAGAAGCGTACCGCCCAGGACTTGAGTGCCGCCGGTGTACGTGTTGGCCCCCTTGAGTTCGACCGTGCCGCCTTTGGGCTCGAAAGAATGGGTTTGTCCAATGACGACACCTGGGATGTTGCCACCTAGCGTGGAGGCGACGGTGAGATGGCCGCCTTTGATCGCGGTCAAATAAAGGTCGTCGCCGACGGTCGGAGCGATGTCGCCGGTGAGGGTGACTCGGGTGCTCGTTCCTAAGTAGTAGGGGTCGGTGCGGGTGCCGCCCACGGAAAGATCGATCGAGTCTGAAACGGTGCGGGGCTGAGCGATATTCGCGGAGTCGATACCGACGATCGCCTGTGAGCTGGCGATAACGTTGAAGCGGCTGAGAAAACCGTTGGGTGTGACGACGAATTTTTCGGTGTAGCCGGCGTAGCCTGGACCGCTGAGGTTCAGTCGACGCGTTTCGAGCGCCGGCGATGCGCCGGGGATGGATTTGATCCCGTCGAGTAGGAAGATCGAGTTGAGGATATTCACCTGGCCGGTGAACGTATTGTTCCCGCGGAGGACGAGGGTGAGCGGCGAGCCAAACTCGGAACTGAGGTTGATGCCGCTGTTGGCGGCCGTGAGATCGCTTTCGACGTAGAGTGTGCCGGTGCCGCCGCTGAAACGGTAATCGGTGTTGGCACCGATCTTTATCTGGCCGGTGATGCGCGCGGATGTGTGGGAACCGAGGCCGGCGATGTGGTTCAGGCCGGTGAGATCGATCTGTTCGCTGAAGACATTGGGAGTGTCTTGACCCGCCGCGGTATCGAAGCCGATCGCTCCATGAAACGCCTGGGCGTTGAGGTGGTTAATAAAACCGCTCTGAACAAAATCGTTGAAGGTAACCCCGACGTACGCCGTGGCGGACGATTTGATCTGACCCGCGACGGGCACCGAGAGCAGCGAAGTGAAGGTGAGGCTGCCGCTGTCCACCTGCGTGCCGCCGCTATAAAGATTGAGGCCGGAAAGCGCCAAGTGGCCGGAGCCCGTCTTGTGAAGGCTCGCCGCGCCGAGGACCGCGCCGGAGATTTCGAGCGAGCCGCTGGAGACATTCACGTTTTGCGAAGTGCCGGCGAGACTGAGCACGATGCCCGAGGAAAACCGGATGTCGCTCGCGGACGCATCGAGGCCCTCGTTCACATTAATCAACGCGAGGCCGGAGAAGCTGTAGCGGGCGGTAGTTTGAAACTGGATGCCCGCGAGGTTCAACAGGCCGAACAACGGAAGCTGAATCGCGCCCGCGCCTTGATCGCCGAAAACGACGGAGGCGGTCCCATCGTTGGGCGGCACCACCCCGCCGGACCAGTTGGCGGGATTGTCGTAATGATCGTCGCCGCCCGAGCCGGTCCACGTGAACGTTGCGGCGGCCGAGACGGACGCCAGCGCAGCGAATAGAAGTGAACAGAACCAACGCATCGGAACTCTGGGGTGTTAGCCCCAGTTATTTGCACTTGCAAGCCGCCATCCGGAAAAGCGCGTGCCTTTAAAAAGGCTTTTACGGCTTAGCGGTGGCTGCGAGCGGCTCGGTTTCGAGAAGCGGACGAAGAACTTTCCACACGTTTTCGGCGACGATCGCGTGGCCTTCAGGAGTCGGATGGACGCCATCGGGCAGATTGAGTTTCGGATCGCCGCCAACCCCGGCCAGCAGGAACGGGATGAGGATGGCTTGATTTTTCTGAGCGAGAGCGGGGTAGATAGCGCGGAAGGCGTTGGCGTAGTCGCCACCCATGTTCGTGGGCATTTCCATGCCGGCGATAAGGATAAGGGTGGCGGGGTTTTTGGCGCGCACGCGATCGATGATGCTTTGGAGGTTGGCGCGAGCGACATCGGGGGCTAGGCCGCGCAGGCCGTCGTTGCCGCCGAGTTCGAGGACAAAGATATCGACCGGCTGGCGGAGAGCCCAATCGAGGCGGCGCACCCCGCCGGCCGTGGTTTCGCCAGAGAGGCCGGCGTTGATGACCCGCCACGGGAGTTTCTCGGCGCTGATTTTTTCCTGGATACGACCGGGAAACGCGAGCGCCGGGTCGTCGAGACCATAACCCGCCGTGAGGCTGTCGCCGAAGAACAGGACCGTTTTCACGGCGGGTTTTCCGGACGAGGGTTCAGGCCTGGCTGCCACAGCAGGATCGGCGGCGTGGAGGAAGGGCGAAACGACTATCAGGACGAGGGCCAAAAATGGAAACAAGAGGCGCGGGTAGAATGAGGACGTCGTTTGCATAAGGCAGGCCGGCTGCTTTCTTCCGGCACTGCTCATGTGTGCTCAAGCAATGTTGATTGTCCAGCGACTCACCCAAACGTATCCGACTGCTCATGGCGCACTGACGGTTTTGCATGACGTGAGTTTCTCGCTCGAGGCGGGCGCAAGCCTGGCGATCGTTGGGCCTTCGGGCAGCGGGAAGACCACGTTGCTCGGTCTGTGCGCGGGGCTCGACCGGCCGGGGGGTGGCAGTGTGGCGCTCGCGGGTGTGGACATCGGCGGCTTAAGCGAGGACGCGCGAGCGAAGGTGCGCAACGAGCACGTCGGCTTTGTGTTTCAAAACTTCCAGCTTATCCCGACGCTGACGGCCCTGGAGAATGTGCTCGTGCCGCTGGAGCTGCGCGGAGAACGCGGACGCGAACCGGAGGCTCGGGAGCTACTCGCCCGAGTTGGGCTCGGAGAACGTGAGGATCATTTCCCGATTCAGTTGTCGGGCGGAGAGCAGCAGCGCGTGGCCTTGGCGCGGGCGTTTATCAATCGCCCTAAAATTTTGTTCTGCGACGAACCGACCGGGAATCTCGATGGAGCGACGGCGCAGGCGATGGTGGACCTGATTTTCGGACTGAACCGCGAGCGCGGCACAACGCTGGTGCTCGTGACGCATGACTTGGAGTTGGCGGGAAAATGTCAGCGAGTGATCCGCCTAAAATCGGGGACGCTCGTCAGCGACGAGACCCAAGACACTGGCCCACGAAAATCACTCGAGATACTAAAATGAAGGAGCTGATCTATCGGGAGGAGAGCGGTAAGATAGTTGAGGCATGTTTTGGGCTCCATAAAGACAAGGGATGCGGGTTCTTGGATCGAGCGGGAGCGGATCGTTCTATGAGCCACGCCGGTTTTCTTTTCGTGGTCTCCGTGCATTTCGTGGGAGGTCCTTCTCTATGAATTTCATTCTGAAAATGGCGTGGCGGGATTCGCGGGCGGCGCGGCGGCGGCTGGCGTTGTTTTCGTTGTCGATCGTGCTCGGGATCGCGGCGTTGGTGGCCATCGGATCGCTGACGGACAATCTGCGGCGGGCGCTCGACGATCAGGCGAAGACCTTGCTCGGCGCGGATCTCGCCGTGGATTCACGCGCCGCGTTTTCAGCAGAGGCGAGAACGTTTCTCGATGGGCTCGGCGGTGAACGGGCGCATGAAGTGTCTTTCGCGTCGATGGTGGTGTTTCCCCAGAGCGGTGGGCAGACGCGGTTGATTTCCGTGCGCGCAATCGAGGGAGCGTATCCTTTTTATGGGGAGTTCCTGACGGCGCCGATGGAGGCGCCGGAAGCGTTGCGCGCCGGGGAGGAAGTGGCGGTCTTGGAAGAAACGTTGATGGCGCAGTTTGGCGCAAAGGTCGGCGATCCGGTGAAACTGGGGCAGAAGACATTTCGCATTGTCGGCGCGTTGAAGAAGATTCCGGGAGATTCGCCGGCGGTGGCGATGCTGTCACCGCGTGTCTACATCCCACGCGCGCAGCTTGAGGACACCGGATTACTCGGGCCGGGCGCGCTCGTGCGGTACAAGACGTACTTCAAGTTTGCGCCGGATTTTGACGTCGAAAAACTCGTTCGCGATTTGCGCGGACGATTTCGCGAGTTCAGGCTCGGGTTCGATACCGTGGAGGAGCGGAAGCGCGATCTGGGCCGCGTGCTGCGTAACGTGGACGCGTTTTTGAGCTTGGTGGGATTTGTGGCGTTGTTTCTCGGAGCGATCGGTGTGGCGGGCGCCGTGCATGTTTACATCCGGCAGAAAATCGCGACGGTCGCCGTGCTGCGTTGTCTCGGTGCGAGTGGACGGCAGACGTTCGCGGTTTATCTAGTGCAAGGACTCGCGCTCGGACTGTTTGGCGCGGTCATGGGAGCGGCGGCCGGTGTGGCGGCGCAGCTTATCTTATCGCCGTTCTTGAAGGGTATTTTGCCCGTCGAGGTGGATTTTTTCATTTCGTGGACTGCGGTGATTCAAGGCATGGCCGCGGGGCTGGCGGTCTGCGCGCTGTTCACCTTGCTGCCGCTGCTGGCAGTGCGACGAGTGTCGCCGCTGGTGGCGCTGCGCGCGGCGTTCGTCGAGCAGGCGGGGTGGCGCGATCCGTGGCGGGTGCTCCTGTACGTGTTAATCGTGGTAGCCGTGACGGGTTTCGCGGTGATTCAGACGCGGAGTTGGACGACGGGCGCAGGTTTTGCGGGTGCGCTCGTGGTGTGTTTTGGCGTGCTAGCGTCGCTCGCAAAAGTCGTGGCGTGGGCGGCGCGGCGCTTTTTGCCGAAGAGGCTGCCGTATGTCTGGCGGCAAGGTGTCGCGAATCTCCATCGGCCGAATAACCGCACGGTGTTGCTGCTGCTCTCGTTGGGACTGGGGACGTTTTTGCTCCTCGGGCTCATGCTGACGCGCGAAACGGTGCTGGCGCAGGTCCGCGGCACCGCCGGCGGCGAGCGGCCGAATTTGTTATTGTTCGATATCCAGGACGATCAGATCGCGCCGCTGACGCAGCTGCTTGCCGACGAAGGCGTGCCGGTGCGGGCGCAGGCGCCGATCGTGACGATGCGACTGCGCGCGTTGAAGGGCCGGCCAATCGAAGAAGTCGTGAAGGGTCACGGCAGCATTCCGGCGTGGACGTTGCGGCGTGAATACCGGTCCACGTTTCGCGGCGCGCTTTCGGAAACGGAGAAAGTCGTCGCGGGCGTCTTCGACGCGACAGTGGCAGCGGACGCGGCGGCGATCCCGATTTCCGTCGAGGAAGGATTGGCTAAGGACATGCACCTCGGCATCGGCGACGAAGTGGAATGGGACGTTCAAGGGGTGCCGATGCGGACTAAAATCACGAGTCTGCGCGCGGTGGAGTGGCAGAGGATGTCGCCAAATTTCTTCGTGGTGTTTCCCGAGGGCCCGCTCGACGCGGCGCCGAAATTTTACGTGGCGGCAGCGCGGGCTGCTTCGCCTGAAGAGTCTGCGCGTGTGCAGCAGGCGGTGGTCGGTCGTTTCCCGAATGTGTCGGCGATCGATTTGGGGCTGCTGCTGCAGACGCTCGAAGGAATTTTTTCCAATCTTGAATTGGTCGTGCGGATCGTCGCGCTTTTCACGGTGGCGACGGGGATCGTCGTGCTCGGAGGGGCGGTGATGACGGGGCGGTTTCAACGTATCCGAGAGACGGTGCTTCTGCGGACGCTGGGGGCTAGTCGGCGGCAGATCGCGAGTATCCAACTTGTCGAGTACACGGCGCTGGGGGCGCTGGCGGCGTTGACCGGCGGCGGGCTGGCGTTTGGGGCGAGCGCGTTGCTGGCGATTTTTGTTTTCGAAGCGCCGGTGGTGATGCCGTTCGGTTATCTGGCGGTGACCGTCGCAGGCGTGACAGGGGTGACGTTACTGACCGGATGGATTGCCAATCGAGGCATTGCCACGCATCCGCCTTTGGCGGTGCTCCGCGAGGAGGCGTGAGGCACGAGTGGTGGACGGCCGCTCGCGCGGCGACAAAGGACCCAGGGTAAGTGCCGCTCTCGATCGGCTCTTCGAGCGGTTTCGCATACCACGCTCCGACTGACCTCGCTGGCGAGGATCCGCTTTGAAGGTCCGATGCCGGACAAGTTTTTGACTTCGCGCGGTACGAAGGTGGGTGCATTAGTCGGCTTGGGTCTTGCCACTTGGAACGCGGGCCTTGGTACTTTCCCGCCTTTCTCACTTATGAGCCGCCACGTGGTTTCCTTTCACTATACGCTCCGCGATCCTTCCGGCCAGGTGCTGGATCTGTCGGCGGGAGGCGAGCCGGTTTCCTACCTCGAAGGTGCGGGACAGATTATCGACGGGCTCGATGAGCAATTGCGGGGAGTGGCGGCGGGAACGAAGACGCGGGTCGTCGTGCCGGCAGCCAAGGCGTATGGGCTTCCGGATGCGGCGATGATTCACAAACTCCCGCGCCATCAGATCCCGTTCGAGGGCGACTTGAAGGTGGGCGACCGTTTTCAAACCGAGCCAGATCCGGGTGCTCCGGTGGTGACGATAGCATCGATCGAGGGCGACGACGTGACGCTCGATGCGAATCATCCGCTGGCGGGCGTCGATCTCACGTTTGAGGTGGAGATCGTCGCGGTTCGGGCGGCGACGGCTGAGGAGCTGGCGCATGGTCATGCTCACGGCGGCGATGGGCACAGTCATGAGCACGGCGAAGGTGGCTGCGGTTGCGGCGGTGGCGGGCAATGCGCCTCGGATAAGTGAACGGCTAACGCCGGTAGAGTTTTCTCATATGAATGTTTTGGGCATCGATATCGGCGGGTCGGCGGTTAAAGGCGCGCCGGTGAACACGAAGACCGGCAAACTGCTCGGCGAACGGCATCGCATCGCCACGCCCAAGAAAATCTCGCCGAAGGAGCTGGCGGAGATCGTCGCGACAATCTCGTGCCATTTTAAGTGGAAGGGGCCCATCGGACTTGGATTTCCGGGTGTCGTTCACGGCAGCACACCGACGACATCGGCAAATCTGGACAAAAAATTCGTTGGCTGCGATCTGGCGAAACTAGTTTCGCAAGCGACGGGTTCGCGTGTGGGCGTGGTTAATGACGCTGACGCGGCGGGGATCGCCGAGATGCGATTTGGCGCGGGTCGCAAGGAGACCGGCACGGTTATTTTGCTGACGCTTGGCACTGGCGTTGGGTCGGCGCTATTTTATCGAGGAGCGTTGTATCCGAATTCCGAGCTCGGGCATCTGCCGATGAAAGGCGACTCGGCTGAGAAGTATATGGCGGCGTCGGTGAAGCAGAAGGAAAGCCTCTCGTGGCATAAATGGGGCAAGCGGCTGAGCCACTATCTTCAAATCGTGGAGACCGTCTTAGAGCCGGATCTGATTATCTTGGGCGGAGGGGTGAGTGCGGACAGCGGCAAATTTTTCAAGTATTTGAAAACGCGCGTGCCGGTCGTTCCCGCGCACGCGAGGAATGAAGCGGGCATCGTGGGCGCGGCGCTTTGGGCCGCGCACGCGGATGTGCGCAGGCGCTAAGTCGCGCGCGTGCGGTTCCTCGGCTATGCCCGCGCCCATTTTGATTGTTGGACAAGGGCTGGCGGGCTCGCTGCTCGCGTGGGAATTCGAGAAGGCCGGGATCGATTTCGAGATCGTGGATCAGGGGCACGCGAAGGCGTCGTCGCGGATCGGGGCGGGGATCATCAATCCGATCACAGGACAACGGCTCGTGAAGAGCTGGCGGGTGGATGATTTGCTTGCGCCTGCGCTGACGGTTTATCGGGAGATGGAGGCTGCGCTCGGCGTGAGTTTGTTGCGGCCGATGCGTGTGCGCCGTTTTTTTAGCGATGAGCGTGAGCAGCGGATATTTGCGGAGAAGAGCGCGAGCGGCGAACTCGCGCCTTACGCAGGCGCAGCGGAGGTGGATGGATTCTGGATCGAAGGAGCGGCGCAGGTGGATGCAGCGGCACTGATTGCGGCGATGCGCGCGAGATTGATCGCACGCGGACGCTTGCGCGAAGAAAGCACGGCTTTGCCCGAGAAGCTGGGCAGGCATGACGCGGCGATTTTATGTACGGGTGCCTTCGCGAATGGAGGGAGTGAACAAGCAGTCGCGGAGGCGTTTGCTTTCGCGAATTTGCAGCCGGCTAAAGGCGAGACGCTCACGGTCGAGACGTCGGAGGTGTTAGATCCCGACGTGATTTTGAACGATGGGCATTGGTTGCTGCCGCTTGCCAAGGGGCGGGCGCGGGTGGGAGCGACGTTTGAGCCCGGTGCGACCGAGCGTGCGCCGACGACAGCGGCGCGGGTTATTTTGGCAAAAAGTGCCGCGCGGTTTTTGCCCGGTGGATTCACGGTCGTGGCTCACGAGGTGGGTTTGCGAATGACATCGCCGGACAAACATCCGGTGGTCGGCCGCGATCCGGTTAATTCCCATTTTGGAATTTTTAACGGCCTCGGTTCGAAGGGCGCGTTGCTGGCTCCTGGACTAGCGCGGCAGTGGGCTGACCATCTGACGGAGAAGGTGCCGTTTGATGCGGCGGTCGATGTCCGGCGGTTCGTGAAACGCGCGGGGTGAATTTCTCTATTCGAAGGTTGAAACTTTGCGCAGAGTCGCGGTGTTCAAAGTACGATGACGCCTGTTTTTGTCCGACTCGCTGTATGTTTTTTGCTCGGGATGCTTAATCCGATGCGGCTTGCGCAGACCGAGGGGCGCTGGGAAATGTGTGCTGCTGCGTCGGACTCGCGGTGAACGCAGGTTCATTTTCAGCATCACTGCGCGTTTATCTTTATTATGTCCACGATGGCCTCGCCCGCATCCGATCTCCCCTCACGTCCGCCGACTGCTCAGCGAAAGAAATCCCGGAAGAAACTTTTCATTGTCATTACCGTGGCGATGGTCGCGGTCGTGGCGTTTGCGATGCGATCGGCGGCGAAAGGCCGCGACAAAGTCGTGAAAGTCACGATCGAGAAAGCGATCGCGAAGACGATCACGCAGGTCGTGTCGGCGACGGGAAAAATTCAACCCGAAGTGGAAGTGAAAATGCAGCCCGAGGTCACCGGGGAGATTACCGAGCTTCCCTTTCGCGAAGGCGCGGCGGTGAAAAAGGGGGATTTAGTGATCAGTATTAAGCCGGATAATTACCGCTATATCGTCGATCAGCGAGAGGCCGATCTGGCCTCGGCGCGGGCAAGCGCGGTCGAAGGTCGCGTGCAATTCGAGAAAGCCGAAGCCGATTTCAAACGCAGTGAGGCGTTGTTTAAAGCAAACCTGATTTCCGAATCGTTGTTCGCGGCTGACAGGGCGACGTACGAAGGTGCGCAGGCTAACTACGACAGCGCGCTCGCAAACATCCGCCGCGCGGAAGGTTTGCTGAAGCAAGCGAAAGACACGCTCGAGAAAACGACTCTTTACGCGCCCATCGACGGAACGGTGACTTCGCGGGCATCTGAGGTTGGCGAGCGCGTTGCGGCGACGGGTTCGTACGGCGGCACGATCGTCATGAGCATCGCGGATCTTTCGAACATGGAGGTGCGCGTGAACATCAACGAAAACGATATCGTGCACGTGAAGGTCGGCGACCAAGCGCGTGTCGCCATCGATGCGTTTCCCGGCCGCAAATTCGACGCGGAGGTGAAGGAGATCGGCTCTGCCGCCAAGGTCACCGGTCAGAACACGCAGGAAGAGGTCACGAATTTTCAGGTGAAGATCCGCATCCTCGAGAAGAACATCCCGCTTCGTCCGGGCATGAGCGCGAATGCGGATATCGAAACGAAAACCGTGGAAAATGTCGTGGCTGTTCCGGTGCAGTCGGTCGTCGTTCGCGCGCGCGGCAGCAACAAGACGAGCGAGCAGCTCGCGAAGGAGCGGGATGCCAAAGCGGACGCAGCCAAAGGCTCCAGCGGTGCCGCCGCGGTGAACGAAAAGGAAAAAAAGCAGAACGAGCGTAATGACCGGGGCGGCCTGCAGCGCGTGGTCTTCGTGAAGATAGGAGACACCGTGACAATGGTGCCGGTCGAAACCGGCATCGCCGACACGACGCATTTCGAAATCAAGTCAGGGGTGGCTGCGGGCGACGACGTGGTGAGCGGCAGTTACGCTGTGCTCACCCGCACGCTTGCCGATGGCATGAAGGTCGAGATGGAAAAGCCAAAGGCACCTGCGGCAGTGGGCGGCGCCTCGGGTAAATAACGCACGTTGCCCAATCGCATTTCGGTCATGATTCCTCCCATTGTTTCCGCCGGACAACCGCGCGTGATACGTCCTGCCGGACCGCTCGTGATCGAGATCGAAGGCGTTACGAAACTCTACGAAATGGGCGAGGAGACGATCCATGCGCTGCGCGGCGTTTCGTTGAAGATCCATCGCAACGAATACCTCGCGATCATGGGACCTTCCGGCAGCGGCAAATCGACGCTGATGAATATGCTCGGCTGTCTGGATACGCCGACGGCCGGACGGTATGAATTTAGCCGCAAAGATGTCGCTTCGATGGTCGACGACGAACTCGCGGCGATCCGCAACCAGGAGATCGGTTTTGTCTTTCAGACGTTCAATCTACTCCCGCGCTCGACGGCGCTGCATAACGTGGAGCTGCCGTTGATCTACGCGGGTGTGCCGCGCGAGGAGCGGCTGGAGCGAGCGAGGCAGGCGTTGGAAAATGTGGGCCTCGGGAATCGGATGGATCACAAGCCCAATGAACTTTCCGGCGGCCAGCGGCAGCGCGTGGCCATCGCGCGCGCGTTGGCGAATAGACCGTCGATCATCCTGGCCGATGAGCCGACGGGGAATCTGGATTCGCGCACAGGAGAGGAAATCATGGCGCTTTTCGAACAGCTCTACGCGCAGGGCAACACGCTCATTGTGGTCACGCACGAGGAAGACATCGCGCGGCATTCGCGCCGGATCGTGCGGTTAAGAGACGGGTTGATTGAGTCGGACGGAGTCGTTGGTGACTTTCGATTATGACCGAGGCGGAACTTAAACGACGAACCGGAGCGATTGCGCTGCAGGTGCCGAAGTTGGTGGATTCATGGCGCGGGTATAGATTGGCGCGAACGCTCTCGGTGAACCGGGAATCGAAAAAGCAAAATCGGGACACTCTCGCATGCGTCGCATAATCTATGAGTTGAACGAGTCGTTCCGGATCGCGTTCACGCAGATCGTTGCGAACAAGCTGCGCTCGGCGCTAACGGCGCTCGGCGTGATTATCGGCATCGTGTCGGTGACGTTGATGGGCACGGCGATTCTCGGTATCGATGCCAGCGTGGAAAAGAGCTTCGCGGGTTTTGGCGACGATGTGCTCTACGTCGGAAAGTGGCCGTGGCGCGGTGTGCAGGATTGGTGGAATTATCGGAATCGCCCGATGATCAAAACCGAGTACGCGGATCGCTTGAACGATTGGGCCGACGATCATCCTGAAGGGTTGATCAAACTGGCGGTGCCGGCGGCGAACCGGCAGGCCAACATCGTCCGTGGCGATCTGAAGCTGACGAATATTTTCACGCTGGGTGTTGGCCACGATCTGCCGCGCATCTCGAAGGTGGATATGGCGGCTGGTCGTTTTTTCAGCGAGTTCGAGGCGCATGCGGCGCAGAATATCGTCGTGATCGGCTACGATGTAGCTGATGCGCTTTTCCCGGGACAATCTCCGCTGGGGGAAATGCTGCGGTTGGGCGGTCAGCAGTTTACAGTGATCGGCGTGATCGCGCGTCAGGGAAAATTTCTCGGCATGTTCAGCATGGATGCGATGGTATCGATTCCGATCAACACGTTCCGACGCTACTATTCGGTGAACGGCAATTCGACGGAGATCCGCGTCCAGGTGGATGGCAGGCGGATGGACGAATCGCGCGAAGAGTTGCGCGGATTGATGCGACGTATCCGCCAGCTCGATCCAGAGGCGAAGGAGGATTTTGAACTCAATGAGCAACGCGTGATCCGCGAGCAGATCGATCCCATCAAGAACGGGATCGCAATCGGCGGACTGTTGATCACGGGCCTCGCGCTTTTCGTCGGCGCGATCAACATCATGAACATCACCTATGTGAGCGTGAAAGAGCGCACCAAAGAGATCGGTACGCGCAAGGCGCTCGGTGCGCGGCGTCGAACCATTCTTCTGCAGTTTCTCATCGAAGCTGTGAGCATCTGTCTGGTCGGCGGTGCGCTTGGTCTTCTCATGGCGGGAGGCATCTGCGCGTTGGTAACGGTGAGCGTGCCGGATTTCCCCCTCGTGTTTTCGCCCGTGCTGGTGGTTGTCGGATTTTTGGGCTCTGTGCTGATCGGGGTTTTGGCAGGCATCGCGCCCGCGTGGTCGGCGAGCAAATTGGATCCTGTGGTGGCGCTGCGTTACGAATGATCTCCTTCGAAATACTCCGGTTGGCGTTCTCCTCGCTTTGGGCGAACAAGCTCCGGTCCTCGCTCACGATTTTCGGTATGTCGATCGGCGTGTTCTCGATCATCGGCGTGATGACGTTCATCGCCGGGGCGAAAGCCCAGCTCGATTCAGGATTAAGCCGTCTCGGGGCGAACAGTTTTCAAATCCAGAGGTTTCCAGCGATTAACTTCAGCAACCCCTGGCTGCGCTACGGAAATCGCCCCGAGATCAAGTTGGCGGCGGCGCAGCGTTTTCAGGAGATGATGGGAGATTCGGCGAGGGTGAATCTCCAGGTGCGGCGCGGTGGGATTATTGCGAGTTACTTAGATCGGCGCACGACGCCTAATATGCGGCTCATCGGGACTGACGATAATTTCCTGTCGTCCTCCAATTTTGAAATCGTGCGTGGCCGTAATCTCGGCGCCGAGGACGTGGCGCTCGGGCGTTCGGTATGCATCCTTGGCGACGAAGTGGTGAAGAAGTTATTTCCTGACGTGGACGCACTCGGGCAGGCAGTGCGCGCGGGCGGGCAGATGTACACGGTGGTCGGATTGGTGGCGCCCAAGGGAACGTCGTTTGGCGAGAGCCAGGATGATTTTATCGCGATCCCGATCACCCGCTGGTTGGCGGCGATGGGAGGAGCGTGGCGCTCGATTTCCATCAATGTTCAGGCGCCCTCGCAGGAGCTTTTTGTGGCTGTGCAGGACAAGGCGGTGGGCGCCATCCGACAGGTGCGTGGCTTAGCGCCGGAGGATGACAATGATTTCGATCTCTTCACGAATGACTCATTGATCCAGACATTCCAGACTGTGACGACAATGGTGGCCATCGGGTCGTTCGGCATCAGCGCGATCGCGCTGCTCGCGGCGGGAGTGGGCGTGATGAACATCATGCTCGTGAGTGTCACTGAACGCACGAAGGAGATCGGTATCCGTAAAAGCATCGGCGCACGGAAGAAAAACATCCTCTTTCAGTTCCTGATCGAAGCGGTCGTGCTCGCGCTTATCGGAGGATTTGTCGGCGTCGTGATGGGCGTCGCGGGCGGCAACGCGGTTTCTTCGTTCATGAACATCGACCGCATCTTCCCTTGGGGCTGGGCCATCGCGGGCATGGTGGTTTGTGGAGGCATCGGCGTGATCTTTGGGCTGTATCCCGCTTGGAAAGCGGCATCTGTCGACCCCATCGAGGCGCTTCGCCACGAATAGCCGTGGGGGAACATCTAGCGGCAAT
>WUUC01027274.1_pt1 | contig 19510 bp, 20 predicted proteins | sample 6278441 | NCBI WGS metagenome assembly WUUC01 (sample SAMN13675441, study PRJNA597444) | soil metagenome | isolation source: soil | place: USA: Washington | collected 2017-10 | reverse complement strand
TCGTCCAGCTCGCCCGGATCGATGAGCGGGCAGTCGCCCGGAAGGAGCGCGGCCGCGTCGGCATCCCGCTCGAGCGCCCGTTCGACCCCCCGGCCGGCGGCCCGAGAGTGACCCGCGTCGTCGGGGTCCCAGATCAACTCCGCCGCGTGGGCCCGAGCGGCGCGCTCGACCGCGGGCTCGCCGGTGACGACGATCAGGCGCTCCACGCGGCGGCTCGCACCAAGCGAGGCGAGGACGTCCGCCAGCATCGCCTCCGTGAGCGCGGCTCGACGTCCCGGGCCCAGCGCCCTCGCGAGACGCTGCTTGGCGGCGTCGAACCTCTTCACGGGGATGATCGCCGTGGCGCGCACTGTCCTCATCGGCTCTCGGCGAGCGAGCGGGCGAAATCGAGCGTGCGCTCGGCGACCTCGCGACGGGCTGCTGCGTCGTCCATCAGGGTGGGGGTGGTGAGCGACGGCGGGCTCTTCGGAGGCGGCTCGGGATCGTCGGCGTCGACGACGAGGCCATCCAGGAGGCCGGCGTACAGGGCGGCCACACCCGCCGCCGAGGGGTCCTGTCCGACCGCCTGCATGAAGCTCTCGGTCGGCCCCTTGATCGCGCGTCCTGCCACGAACGGGCTTACGGCGACGACGGGGGCGGGGCTGTCGGCGATCGCCTCGCGCATCCCCGGGACCGCCAGGATCGCACCGATGCTGATCACGGGGTTCGAGGGCCCGATCACGATCGCCTCGACGCCCCGGAGCGCTTCGATTACCTCGGGCGTTGGCGCGGCGCTCTCGGCGCCCTCGAACTCGACCGCCTCGATAGAGGGCTCCGAGCGGTCGAGGACCAGATACTCCTGGATAGCGCGCCACCCGTCCGCGGTCTGCACTCTGGTCCGAACCGGCTGATCTGACATCGGCAGGACGCGTGCGGCCACGCCGAGCGCGCTCGCGATCCGGGCCGCTGCAGCGGTTGGCCGCACACCCTCGTCGAGCAGGTGGCGACGCCGCAGGCAGGTGGCGAGGTCGCGGTCCGAGAGTCGGAACCAATCCGGCTCACCGAGACGGGTGAGGCGCTCGAAGACGGTGAAGGTGTCGTCGCGAATCCCCCACCCGCGCTCGGCGTCGATCTCCCCCGAGAGCCAGTAGGTGATCAGGTCCGGGTCCGGCGAGATGTGAACCCCGAGCACCTCCGTGTCGTCCCCAGTGTTCGCGATCACGCTCAACTCAGCCTCGAGTAGCTCCTGCAGTCCGGCGGCGAGCTTCGCTCCGCCCGTCCCGCCGGCGAGCACCGCGGTCCTCACGCGCCTAGCTCCAGTGGTCGTCCGCCGGCAGGTCGGTGATCCGGACCCCCGCGTGAGCCTTGTAGCGGCTGTTGATCGAGATCAGCAGTGGCGTGAGCAGCTCCGCGATCCGCGCCATCTCGAGGGCGCCGGCGTTGACAGCTCGCAGCCCCGGGATCCGCTGCACGAGAGCGGCGACCCGTGTCTTGTCCCCCTTGCGGTCCCCGCACACCAGCACGTCCTCGCCGAGGTCCTGGTTCAGGTCCGTGAGCCGGGGCGCGCTGATCGAGTGCAGCGCGGCGACGACGGTCACCCCGTCGGGGACCATCTCCTGCGCCTGCTGGGCCGCCGATCCCTGCCACACTCCGAGCGAGCGCGTCGCCCTGCCGCTGATCGCGGCGGCGATAGGCACGGTGCAGTCGACGAGGAGCTGCCCCGCCTCGAGCACGTTCCGGAGGTTGTTGAGCGTCTCGGACTGCGCCCGAAAGGGCACGCACAGGAAGACGACCGAAGCCCGTCGGGCCGCCTGGTCGTTGGGCAGGCCCTCGACGCGGGCGTCCGGGACCGCGCCTCGGACCCGCTCAGCGGCCTCAGCGGCACGCTCGGGGCTGCGGGACCCGATCACGACGGCCGTCCCCTCGCGCGCCCAGCGCAGCGCGAGCCCGTAGCCGAGCGCCCCGGTGCCACCAATGATCGGGACCGGCTCCGACATCCGGGTAATCATTCCGGACGTGGCAAAGAAGCGGAAGCCGCCCTCCCTCGCCCGCGGCGCCGACGGCGCCCGGCGCTGCTGGTGGGCGGGGGGCGCGCCGGAGTACGTGCGCTACCACGACCGGGAGTGGGGGCGACCCGTGCTCGACGACGATGGGCTGTTCGAGCGGCTGTGTCTGGAGGGGTTCCAGAGCGGGCTTTCGTGGCTGACCATCCTCCGCAAGCGTGAGGCGTTCCGCGAAGCGTTCGCCGGATTCAGGATCGAGCAAGTTGCCGACTTCAGCGCTCGCGACGTGAGGCGGTTGATACGCGACGAGGGAATCGTGCGCAACCGCCGGAAGATCGTCGCCGCGATCGAGAACGCCAAGGCCGCGGCCGCGCTCGTTGCCGACGGGGACTCCCTGTCCGCTCTCGCGTGGTCGTTTCGCCCGTCTCGGCACCGCGCCCCTCGCTCCGCCGCGGATCTGCCGGCATCCACCCCCGAGTCGGTGGCGCTTGCACGGGAGCTGAAGGCGCGAGGCTTCACGTTCGTCGGCCCGACCACCGCGTACGCATTGATGCAGGCCTGCGGCCTCGTCAACGATCACATCGCCGGGTGCGCGGTCCGCCATGAGGTCTCCGCGGCTCAACGCGGGGTCGGTGCCCGTATGCTCCGCGCGCGATGAGGCTCGAAGGCCGGACCGTGCTCGTGACCGGCGGGGCGAAGGGGATCGGTGCCGCGATCGTGCGCCGTCTCGCCGCGGAGGGAGGCGAGGTGACGATCGGGGACGTGGATACCGACGGTGCCCAGGCAGTTGCCGCCGAGACGGGGGCCTCGGCGATGCAGCTGGACGTGACCGATCCGGAATCCGCCCACGCCGCCGTCGAGAGGGCCGGCCCGCCGGACGTTCTAGTCAACAACGCGGGCATGGACGAGTTCGGCTTCTTCACGGACACGGGTCCGGAGCTTTGGGAGCGCGTGCTCGCGGTCAACCTGAAGGGCGTGCTCACATGCACTCACGCGGTGCTGCCCGGTATGCAGAAGGCGGGATACGGGCGGATCGTCAACATCGCCTCGGAGGCGGGTCGGGTGGGATCGAAGGGATCGGCCGTCTATTCCGCGGCCAAGGGCGGGGTGATCGCGTTCACGAAGACGATCGCGCGCGAGAACGCGCGCTTCGGAATCACGGCGAACGCGATTGCCCCGGGCCCGATCGACACGCCGCTGCTTCGGCGCGCGACGGAGCTGGGTGAGCTGGGTGAACGGATTTTGGAGACGATGAAGGGAGCCACCCAGCTGCGGCGGCTCGGCCAGCCCGAGGAGGTGGCCGCGGCGGTGGCGTTCCTGGCCTCCGAGGAGGCCGCGTATGTCACCGGCGAGACACTCGGCGTCTCGGGCGGCCTGGGGATGGTTTGACGCTGAAGCCCGGACTCGAGCGAGTGGACGAATTCGTCGTCGAGGATCGGCTGGTCACCGACGTGGGCGGGACCATTGGGGTCAAGGTGCTCTCGACGCCCGGAATGATCGGGATGATGGAGCGGACCTCCTCGATTCTCGCCTCCGAGAACCTCCCGGACGGGAAGGCAACGGTGGGATTCGAGGTGTGCGTGAAGCACGTCGCCGCTGCAGCCGAGGGCGCCCGGTGCAGGGTCCGCTCCTCGCTGCGGGAGGTCGTCGATGAGCGCAAGCTGCGCTTCGACGTCGAGCTCACGGAGGGGGAGCGCACGATCGGCGTGGGGACCCACGAGCGCCGGGTGATTGACGTGGGCGGCTTGAAGAGCAGCTGATCCGCCCTGCCATCCTTGGATAGATGAGCGATACGCCACGCGAGGTGCGAATCCGCGAGGTAGGTCCCCGCGACGGGTTTCAGAACGAGCCCGACGTGATCCCGACTGACGACAAGGTGCGGCTGATCGGGATGCTCGCGGCGTCGGGTCTGCGGCGCCTCGAGGTCACCTCGTTCGTTCGTCCCGACGTGATCCCCCAGCTCTCCGACGCGGAGGAGGTGCTGCGGAGCATCGAGCGCCCCAAGGGAGTCTCCTACTCGGTGCTGATCCCCAACGAGCGGGGGCTGGAGCGGGCGCTGGCCCTGCGCGACCGCTTCGACGAGGTGAACCTGTTCCTGTCGGCGAGCGAGACGCACAACCGCAAGAACGTCAATCGCTCGATCGCCGAGTCGCTGGAGGGACTGGAGCGGACCATCGAGCGCGGGCGGGCCGAAGGCCTGCGCTGCGAGGGGGTGATCGCCGTCGCATTCGGGTGCCCGTACGAGGGAGAGGTTCCCCCGGACCGCGTGCTCGGGATCGCCGAGAGGCTCGCCGAGGCCGGGTGCGAGGAGGTGGGATTCGGTGACACCACGGGCATGGCGAACCCACGGCAGGTGGGGGAGTTCTTCGCCGCGGCGCGCGAGCGGCTGTCCGACGTGGAGCTGACCGCCCACTTCCACAACACCCGCGGCCAGGGGCTCGCCAACGTGCTCGCCGCGCTGTCGGCGGGCGTGGAGTCATTCGAGTCGGCTTTCGGCGAGCTGGGGGGCTGCCCCGTGCCGCCGGGCTCGACGGGCAACATCTCCACCGAGGACCTCGTCTCGATGCTGCACGAGATGGGGATCGAGACCGGGGTCGACCTCGGAGCGCTAATTGACGCCTCCCGCGCAGTCCAGGACCTGCTCGACCGGCCGCTCGGTGCCCACGTCCTGCGCGCCGGCCCCGTGGACTGGCACCGGTAGCACCGCTGGCCCCGCTCTTTTCGCATTTTCCGCGAGAAAATCCTGTTAAGAGGGGTTTACATCCCCGCGGGATGGGGCAATCTTTGGGTTCGGGCTCGCCGCGAGGAGGGCGAGCAACGCGAGACGAACGATGAAGGAGGGGAGTCGCCATGACAACCCGACTGTCAGCGCTCGACTCGGCTTTTCTGGCCGTTGAGAGCCCCACCGCGCACATGCACGTTGGCTGGGCAGCGGCGCTGGATCCGCCGACCGAGGGGCCGAGGCCCAGCTTCGAGCAGCTTCGCGATTACATCGAGGCGCGCCTCGACCGGGCGCCGCGCTATCGGCAGCTGATCCGGCCGGTCCCGCTGGGGCTGAACGCGCCGGTGTGGGCGGACGACGCGGGCTTCGACGTCTCGCGCCACGTGGTGCTCGCCGACCAGCCCCGGCTCACGGACGTCGCCGAGGGCTGCATGTCCGAGCCCCTTCCGCGCGACCGGCCGCTGTGGCAGATCTGCATCGCGCCCCATCTCGATGATGGCCGCGTGGGCCTCGTGGGGAAGATGCACCACTGCATGGTGGACGGGATCGCAGCGGTGGAGCTCGGGTCGCTGCTGCTGGACCCGGAGCCCAATCCACCGCCGCTGGAGCCCGACGACTGGGAGCCGCGATCCGCTCCCGAGCCGGCGAGCCTGCTCGCCGAGGGGATGGCGGACCTTGCGCGCGGTCCACTCGAGTTGACCACCCTCCCGGCCAGGATGGTGAGGTCGCCGGGTCGCCTGCTGGACCTGGCCGGGCGCGCCGGACGCGCCGTCCGCGCCCTTGCGGGCTCCGCGCGGCCGGCAACTCCCGTGCGGCCGCTCAACCAGCCGAACTCGCCGCAGCGGCACCTTGCGCTCCTCGCCAGACCGCTCGACGATCTGAGGGGGATCAAGGAATCCTTCGGGACGAAGCTGAACGACGTCGTCCTCGCCACCTCCGCGGGGGGGATCAGGCGCTTCCTCAAACGGAGAGGCGAGACCCCGATCACGCTGAAGACGATGGTGCCGGTGAACGTGCGCCGGGAACATGAGGATGGCCAGCTCGGGAACCGGATCTCCTTCATGTTCATCGACCTCCCCTGCGACGAGCCCGACCCGGCGCGGCGCCTCCGGCGCGTCCACGCCGAGACCTCGGATCGCAAGCAGGCCGAGGAGCCTGAGGGCGCCGACGATGTCGTGCGCTCGCTCGGCTGGGTACCGACCCCCCTCCAGGAAGCGGTCTCGCGCCTCATCGCCAGCCCTCGAGCCTTCAACCTCGCGGTCTCGAACATCCCGGGTCCCCGCGAGCGCATGTACATGCGCGGCTGCGAGCTGAAAGAGGCATACCCGGTGGTCCCGCTGCCGGATCGGCACGCCCTCTCCATCGGGGTGACCAATGTCGGCGACGGGCTGTGCTTCGGGCTGTACGCCGACCGGGAGTCGCTGCCGGACGCCGACTCCGTCGCCGGCGATATGGAGGAGTCCATCGACGAGCTTCTCCAGCTGAGCTGAGGGCGGCGGGGCGGCGGATCACATAGCGTTTGGGCCGTGAGCCCTGCCGCCGCCTTCGAGCGCGCTGTGGAAGAGCGCGACCTCGACGCGCTCACCTCCGCGCTGGCGCCGAACGTCGTCTTCCGGAGCCCGGTGGTCTACCGCCCGTATGAGGGGCGCGAGATCACCGCCAGGATCCTGGAGGCGGTGACCCGGGTCTTCGACGACTTCGAGTATGTGCGGCGCTTCGAGGCGGAGAAGGGGGCGGCGCTGATCTTCAAGGCGAGGGTTGGCGATCGAGAGGTCGACGGGCTGGACCTGCTGCGATTCGACGACGATGGGCTCGTCTCCGAGCTGACGGTGATGGTTCGCCCCCTGAGCGGCGTGCAGGCGCTCGCCGCTGCGATGGGCGAGGAGCTCGAGCGGCAGGGGGTCACCTCACCGGATGGAGCGCCCTGATGGAGATCGAGCGTGTCGGGGTAGTCGGTTGCGGGCTCATGGGCCACGGGATCGCCCAGATCTGCGCGCAGGCGGACTGGGACGTGGTCGTGCGAGAGGTGGACCAGGGCAAGCTCGACGCCGGCGTCGGGAAGATCGAGAAGCAGCTCTCCCGTGCGGTGGAGAAGGGCAAGCTCGAGCAGGGGGAAGCCGATGTCGTGAAGGGCCGCATCGACGGCACCCTCGACTACGGCGATCTATCCGACTGCGACCTGGTGATCGAGGCGATCACCGAGGACCTCGACGCGAAGCTCGAGATGTGGCGGGAGGTGGACGGCGCCGTCAAGGACGGCGCGGTGTTCGCCACCAACACCTCGTCCCTCCCGGTTGTCAACCAGGCCGTCGCGACAGAGCGTCCGGAGAGCTTCCTGGGGCTGCACTTCTTCAACCCCGCTCAGGTGATGCCGCTCCTGGAGGTGGTGCAGACAGTGACCACCGGTGAGAAGGCGCTTCGGACCGGGTTCGAGGTCGGCGAGAAGCTCGGGAAGACCTGCGTCCATGCCCGCGACAAGACCGGGTTCATCGTCAATCGCCTGCTCGTCCCCTACATGCTCGACGCGATCCGGGCGCATGAGGAGGGCGTCGGAGAGATCGATCAGATCGACGTCGCGATGCAGGCTGGGGCCAACCATCCCATGGGGCCGCTCGCCCTCGCCGACTTCGTTGGGCTCGATACGCTGGCCGCGATCGCCGACGTGATGTTCGAGGAGTACCGTGAGCGGCGGTTCGCGGCGCCACCGACGCTAAGGAAGATGGTTGCCGCAGGACTCTACGGGCGCAAATCCGGCAAAGGGTTTTACGATTACTCGGGCGACAAGCCGGCTCCCATGGACCTGGGTCTTTGAGCGATCCGCACTCAGGAACACGGAGGCCGCCCACAGGGGTGAGTGAAGTGCAGCAGGACAGCATCGAGCGAATACGCAGTGCGACCTTCTCGATCGAGCGCAAGGGGTACGACAAGCGCGAGGTGGAGCGCTTCCTCAACAAGCTCGCTGACTGGCTCGAAGCCGGGGGTGGCGATCAGGCGCGCTCCGACCTGGTGAAGCGGGAGCTCGGACGGATCGGCGAGAAGACGGGTCGGATCCTCTCCGAGGCCGAGGACAGCGCCGCGCAGTTGCGCGTCGAGGCCGAGCAGGAGGCGACGGGCACGCTGAACCGCGCCCGCGAGCAGGCGGCGAGCTCGAAGGAGTCCGCGGATGAGTACGCCGCCCGCACCCGCCAGACCGCCGACCGGTATGGAGAGAAGGTCCGTCACGAAGCGGACAGGGATGCGCAGGAGACGATCGCACGGGGGACGCAGGAGGCGCGCAAGGCGATCGACGAGGCCCAGTCGAAGGCCCGGCGCATCGTCGAGGAGGGCGCGAAGCGCAGGGGGGACATCGAATCCGTGATCACCGATCTGGTGCGCCGCCGCGACGCGCTGCTCTCCGAGGTCGACCGCCTGATGAGCGAGCTGCGGGCGACGATCTCCGGGCACGCCCCGCCTCCCGGCGCTGATCCCTTCTCGACGCCGACCGAGCTCGATCCCGCCGAACGCAAAGGCGCCGAGCGCCCGGCGGCGACTCCCCGACCCCGCACGGAGCCTAAGCCGGAGGCCGAGCCGCAGCCTGAGCCCGTTGCGGCCGGCAAGCGGGGAACCGGTGGCGCGAAGGCCCGAGGACAGAGGAAGACCGGGAGGCGCCGCAAGGCCGGCGGCGAGCAGGTCAAGGCCTGAGCGAGGTTCACGAGACCACCGACCTGGGCGCCGCGCTGGAGGCCGCGTTGAGCGGCGGCCCCGAGCGCCACCGCCGCAAGGTCGCAGAGCAGGGCAAGCTCGCCGTACGCGAGCGGCTCGCACGGCTGGTCGACCCCGAGTCGTTCGCCGAGGAGGCGCTGCTAGCCAACTGGGAGAAGGAGGGCCTAGGTGCCGACGGCGTGGTCACCGGCCTTGCCCTGGTCGGCGGCCGCAAGGTGGCGCTGATGGCAAACGACCCCACCGTCAAGGCGGGCTCGTGGGGGCCGAAGACCGTGGAGAAGATCCTCCGCGTCCAGGAGCGGGCGCTGCGCCTGGAGATGCCCATGGTCTATCTGGTGGACTCGGCCGGGGCCCGGATCACCGACCAGGTGCAGATGTTCCCGGGCCGGCGCGGCGCGGGGCGGATCTTTTACAACGAGGTCGTCCTCTCCGGCAGGGTGCCCCAGGTCTGCGTGCTGCTTGGTCCGAGCGCCGCCGGGGGCGCCTACATCCCCGCCTTCTGCGACATCGTGATCATGCGCGAGGGCAACGCGTCGATGTATCTGGGCTCGCCGCGCATGGCACAGATGGTGATCGGCGAGGAGGTGTCGCTCGAGGAGATGGGTGGGGCGAAGATGCACACCGCCGTCTCGGGCTGCGGACACATGCTTGTTCCCTCCGACGAGGAGGCTCTCGACCTCGCCCGCCGCTACCTCTCCTACATGCCCACGAACTGGCGCGAGGCCCCGCCGTCGGCCCCGCCGGCCGACCCCGCGTCCGAGCGGCCGATCTCCGGGATCGTGCCCACGGACGAGAACGAGCCGTTCGACGTGGTCGAGCTGATCGATGCCCTCGTGGACGCGGACTCCTTCCTCGAGGTCCACGATCGCTGGGCGCGCGAGGTCGTGGTCGGGTACGCGCGCCTGGACGGGCGAGTCATCGGCATCGTCGCCAACCAGCCGAAATTCAAGGGGGGCGTGCTGTTCGTGGACTCGGCCGACAAGGCGGCCCGGTTCATCTGGACGTGCAACGCCTTCAACGTGCCGCTGCTCTTTCTCGCTGACGTGCCCGGGTTCATGATCGGGACCAAGGTCGAGCGCGAGGGGATCATCCGGCACGGCGCGAAGATGATCAGCGCGGTCTCCGAGGCGACGGTGCCGAAACTGTCGGTGATCGTGCGCAAGGCCTACGGCGCCGGGTTGTACGCGATGGCGGGACCGGCGTTCGAGCCCGATGGCTGCATCGCGCTGCCGACCGCCTCGATTGCGGTGATGGGTCCCGAGGCGGCGATCAACGCCGTCTTCTACAACCAGATCCAGGCGATCGAGGACGAGCGGGAGCGGACCGAGTTCGTGGAGCGCAAGCGCACCGAGTACGCCGAGGACATCGACATTCTTCACCTCGCCTCCGAGCTCGTGGTCGACGCGGTGATCGAGCCGGACGGCCTGCGCGGGGAGCTGATCCGCCGCTTCGCGCTCGCGGAGGGCAAGGACCGCCGCTTCTCCGAGCGGCGGAATCCCATCACCCCCGCCTGAATCAAACGCTCGGGAGGTTAGCCGCCGTCCCGCATCGCCTGTCCGGCGCGTTGCTCCTCGCGGCGCTCGACGTCCGAGGTGGCGGGCATGACGTCGGGACGGCCCTGCTCGGACTCCGCCCAGTGGGTCGGGACGGGCGGCTGGCCGTTGTCCCGCTGCCTCGGGCGCACCGGCTTCACGCCCGCCCAGCCGGGTCGCTCGTTCGCCCGGCGGATCGCGCCGTCGAGATAGTCCTGTAGCAGGGTCAGTCCCTCGAGGCCGGGCACCGCCGAGATCGTCTCGTCGATCCCCCGCGCGTGGTCGCGCCCCTCCCGGCCGTCGGCGAAGAGGTAGAGCCCCAGCGCGTCGACCTCCTCCTCGGTCTTGACGCCGGCGCCGACCGGGGTCCACAGGTTCTTCAGCACCCAGCGCACCATTTTGCGCGCCGCCCGCGAGCGGTCCATGCGTGCCTTCGCCTGCGCGCGGTAGAAGGCGAAATGGCGGCGCTCATCCTGGATCACCGTCCGCAAGAGCTGGTGCAGGACCGGGTGGTCGGAGCGTCGGATCAGCGCGTAGTACCCGGTCAGCGTCGTCAGCTCGTTGACCGCGCCCCACATCATGTGGATGGCGACGAAGTCGCGAGCGAGCGCCGAGCAGATCATCGTCGGGACGATCCCCAATCCGTTCCCGACCCCGATCGAGACGCGCAGGTCGCGCCACCGGTTGGCTCGGGTGGGAAGCGGGGAGGACCCGTCGGGAAGCCGTGGCTCGATCGGCTCCTCGATCCCATACAGGCGCAGGAAGTCCGAGAACGCCTCGCCGTGCCACAGCTCCTCATACACCCAGCAGGAGAGGAATGCGGTGATCTGGGGGTCGGCGGAGGCACGGGTCGCGAGCAGGTCACGCAGGTAGATCACCGTGTGCGCCTCGATGTCCATCATGTAATGCAGGCACATCACGTCCCCGTCCGAGAGGGGATGGTTCGGAATGTCGTCCCAGTCGATTCCGCTGAGGTCGACCTTCCTGGAGTTGCGCAGGTACCGGTCGAGGTCGAACTCGATTGTTCGCGGTTGGCTCATGGCGGACTCCTGGCGCGTGTGGTGCTGGTCGTGATCGGCGCGCTGAGGGGCGCGTCGGGTCAATTTACGCACGAACGGGGGGTTCAGATCAACGCCCGTGCGTGGCGAACGCTCATTAGCTGACCGGGATGTGCCGATAAGAGGGCTGATGGACCCGCCTGCTTCCGCAGATCGGTTGCCCCTGCGAAGCCCGAGCCTGAGGCAGCGGCTTTCGTGGCCCGGGAGGGGCGAGACCGGGGCGCCGATCTCCGAGGATCGCGCCGTCATGGCCCGGACGTTCGCGTACATCTTCGGGCTCGGGGCGACGCTGCTGATGGTGACGTTGGCGTTGCCGCACGCACCGGATCGCGACACGCTGCCGATCGTCCTGGTGGCGGTGGTCGGCTATGCGGCCGCGGCCGGCTACCTGGTCGGGTTCGATCGACTGCCCCTGTGGACGTTGCGCGGCGCGCCTGCTCTCGGCTCGGTGCTGGTTGCGATCGTCCTCTACTTCGGCGGGGCGAGCGCTATCGGCGCCTACGCGATGTATTTCCTCTGGGTCGCAGTGTCGGCCGCCTTCTTCTTCGAGCTTCGACTCGCCGTCGCCCACATCGCCTTCGCCACGGCGTGTTACGGGGTGATCCTGGCGCTGCGCCCCGAGGCGCAGCTCCCCGCCCTTCAGCTCGTGATGGCGGCCGGTGCTCTGTTCGTGGCCGGCGTGCTGACGGTGACGCTGCGCTCGCAGGCGAAGAGGCTTGCCGACGCGGTCGGAACCGATCCGCTCACTGGGCTTTCCAATCGGAGGGAGTTCGACGAGAACTTCGCGCGCGAGCTCGAGCGCTCGATGCGAACCGGCAGGCCCTTCGGGTTGGCGGTGCTCGACCTCGACTGGTTCAAGGATCTGAACGATCTGCTCGGGCACGCGGCGGGTGATCGCGCCCTGCGTGAGCTCGCGGCGGTGTTGAAGCACGAGACGCGGGGAATCGACACGGTGGCCCGGCTCGGCGGCGAGGAGTTCGCGGTGCTCGCCCCGGGAGCGGGGGACGAGGAGATGCTGCTTCTGGCCGAGCGCCTGCGCGGCAAGGTGAAGAGGGCGTTCGCCGACCACGCGCATCCGCTCACGATCAGCTGTGGCGTGGCGAGCTTTCCCGCCACGGGTGGCACCATGGGAGACCTGATGCGGGCGGCGGATCGGGCGCTGTACGTGGCCAAGGACCTGGGGAGGGATCGCTCGGTCACCTATCGGGCGGGCGAGACCGCGATTGCGCCTCCGGAGACCGTCAGCCAGCCGCAGAGGGAGGGGTCGCGGCTTCCCTCGCTTGTAGCGCTGGCCGACGCGATGGACCGGCGCAAGGGCAGCGCCGGTCACTCCAGGCTCGTGGGCCGCTACGCGGAGGCGCTGGCGCGACGGCTCGGGCTCAGCGAGTCGGAGGTGGAACGGGTGAGCCTTGCCGGCCAGCTGCACGACATCGGCACGGTAGGGGTCCCCGAATCCACTCTTACAGAGGAGCGCGAGCTGGCCTCGGATGAGTGGGAGGAGATCCACAGGCACCCCGAGATCGGGGCGCGGATCGTCGCCTTGGCCGACCTCGAGGGCGTGGGCGAGGCGATCCTCGCGCACCACGAACGGCCCGACGGAGCCGGATATCCGCGCGGGTTGAGGGGGGATGAGATACCCGTCGAGGCGCAGATCGTCGCCGTGGCGGACGCCTTTGCCGCGATGACCGCGGATCGGACCTACCGACCGGGGATCACACCGGAGGAGGCGTTCGAGGAGCTGGAGGCCCACTCGGGGACACAGTTCTTCCCCGAGCTCGTGGAGGCCTTCCTATCGCTCGTCGGCGAGCTGCGCCGGGTTCTCGAGCCGGCTGGGGCTCAGCCCGACCCTTCAGGTGAGGAGAGGGTTTCCGACAGCTCGACGAAGTAGTCGAGCGCAGCCGGGTTGGCCAACGAGTCGCGGCTCGCCGCGCTTTCGGGAGGAGTTCCCATCAGGATCTTCTTCACCGGCACCTCCAGGACCTTGCCGCTCAGCGTGCGCGGGACCTCGTTGATCCGGAAGATGTCGTTCGGCACGTGGCGCGGCGAGCACCGCTCCCGGATCAGTCGCTTGATCTCCCCCGTCAGCTCGTCCGTGAGCTCGCTTCCTTCGCGTAGCACGACGAACAGCGGCATCCAGCCCTCGGTCCCGGGACGAGGCACATCGACCACGAGACAGTCGAGTACCTCCGGGACGGACGCGACGGCGCGGTAGATCTCGCTGGTGCCGATGCGAACTCCCTGGCGGTTGATGGTCGAGTCCGAGCGGCCGTAGATGACCGCGGTTCCCCGGGAGGTGATCTCGATCCAATCGCCGTGGCGCCATACCCCGGGGTAGTGCTCCAAGTAGCTGGCGCGGTAGCGCGAGCCATCGAAGTCCCCCCAGAGGAACAACGGCATCGACGGCATCGGCTCGGTGATCACCAGCTCGCCGACCCGGTCGACGACGGGGTGGCCGTTCTCGTCGAACGCCTCGACCTTGGCGCCGAGTGCGCGAGCCTGCAGCTCGCCGCAGTACACGGGAAGCAGCGGGACGCCGCCGACGAATGCGGTGCAGACGTCCGTGCCCCCGCTGGTCGAGAACAGCCACGTCTCCTCGCCCACCCGCTCGTACACCCAGTCGAATCCCTCCGGCGCCAGGGGCGAGCCGGTCGAGCCAACCGAGCGCAGGCGGCTGAGATCGTGGGCGCCGGCGGGCTCGACGCCCGCCTTCATGCACGCGGCTATATAGCTGGCGCTCGTGCCGAAGCAGGTGATCCCGGCCCGCTCGGCGAGCCCCCACAGCACGTTCATGTCGGGGTGACCGGGACTGCCGTCGTAGAGCACGATCGCGCCCCGGGTGAGGAGCCCGGCGACGAGGAAGTTCCACATCATCCATCCGGTGGTGGTGGACCAGAACAGGCGGTCGCCCTCGTGGAGATCGACGTGGAGGTGGAGCTTCTTCAGGTGCTCGATCAGGATGCCGCCGTGCCCCTGGACGATCGCCTTCGGAAGCCCGGTCGTCCCGGAGGAGTACAGGACCCACAGCGGGTGGTCGAAAGGGACCCGCGCGAAATCGAGGCTCGCTCCCTCTCCGGCGGCGAGTAGCTCATCCCAGGCCGTCACGTCCTGGAGCCGGGAGAGGTCGGGACGAGAATCGAGGTAGGGGAGGATCACGGTGCGGGCGAGTGTGGGCAGCTCGCGCTGGAGTCCCGCCACCACGTCGAGCCGGTCGAAGTCGCGGCCGTTGTAGCGGTATCCGTCGGCGGCGATCAGCACCTTCGGCTCGATCTGGGCGAAGCGGTCCACGACGCTTCCGGCGCCGAAGTCGGGGGAGCAGCTCGACCAGATCGCGCCGATGCTCGCCGTGGCGAGGAACGCGACGACGGTCTCGGGAACGTTCGGCATGTACCCGACGACCCGATCGCCACGCTCGACCCCGATCTCCCGCAGCGCCGCGGCCGCCCTCGCCACCTGGTCGCGCAGCTCCCCCCACCGCAGCTCGGACAGCTCACGCAGCTCGGACGCGTGGAGGATCGCGACGTCCTGGTCCCGCTTGCCGCGGAAGGGATGCTCGGCGTAGTTCAGCTCCGCGCCGCTGAACCATCGCGCGCCGGGCATCGTCCGCTCGGGGAGGACCTCCGAGTAAGGGGCGGACGAGGCGACCTCGAAGAAGTCCCAGATCGAGGCCCAGAAGGCCTCCAGGTCGTCCACCGACCACTGCCACAGGGAGCAGTAATCGTCGAGGGGGACGCCGCACTGGGCCTCCAGCCACCGCATGTATCGGGTGAGCGTTGCGTCTTCGACGCTCCGCGCCGATGGTTCCCACAGGAGCTCGCCGCGGCGGGAGCTGGCAGTCGTTCTCTCCACCCCGCCGGCCTTATACCACCGGCCCGCGGCGCCCCACGTCGCGGTCGAGCTGGCGGACGAGCGCGAGCGCGAACCCGTGGGCCCGCACCGTCGCGGCCGGATCGACGCGGTCGGGGACGTCGGCGGCGGTGTGGACGCCGGGGACCACGTTGAGATCGTTCGCGCAGCTGATCGTGGTCGCCGCGTAGCCGCGCACCCGGGCCGGCAGACTGTCGCCTGCGAGCCCGTGACGCAGCGGTCTGGCGCCGTACAGGTCCTCCCCGTCGCGGTCGGCTTCGGCGATCGCCTCGCATAGCTCCACGAGGCGGGTTCCCATCGGGTAGGTGACCACCCAGCCCGCCGCGGTCTCGAACCGCACCTGGCCCTGACCGACCGAATCGAGGCACACGAAGTAGGTCGAGTCGCTGGAGAGCTCCTTGCGGTGCGCCCTGACGAAGGAGCGCATGCCCTCCTGGAGGCACTCCTCGGCGCCGCTCAGCAGCACCCATATGTCGAGGTGATCGGGTGGGTCCCGGTCGAGCTCGCCGGTCAGCGAGAGGACGGTCGCGACGCCGGAGGCGTTGTCGTTCGCCGCGGGCACAACTCCCGACAGGGCGATGTCCACGAGCAGGAAGACGGCGACGATCAGGATCAGGGTGGGGGGGAGCTGGAGGAGGGACAGCCATTCGGCCTCGGCTCCGGCCATCCGTGCGCCGAGGATTGGGAGCAGAGAGGCGAGCGGCCAGAAGACGAGCCGGAAGGGTCCGATCGGAAAGGGGAGGGCGGCCTGGAGGCGGCCCATTCGCTCCACGGTGCCGGGCGCGAACACTCGCCCCGTCTGCGCGGCGTCGTAGTGCGCGCACAAGATGACCCGGGCGGGGGCATCTCCGCGCCCGCCTCGCGAGAGCACGTTCTGGGAGGCGCGGCGGAAGAACAGGCGGCGGAGCAGGTAGAAGCGGGTGTTGAGGTCGAGATACATGGAGAGGGAGGCGGCGAGCACGAGGCCGAAGCCGAGGGCGGGGAGCTCGAGCGCCGCCAGGCTGCCGGCGATGCCGATCATGCAGTGCGCGGCGTGCACCAGGGCGTACTGGGGATGAACGTAGGTGGACTCGACCTCGACGCGCCGCCCCGACTCCCTCAGCCGCTCTATGAGGTAGTTCGCCGCCCGCCGCTCGGCGTCGGTTCCTGCCCGCCGCCCCTCGAAGGAGCACAGGCGGCGGATGACCTCCATGCGCTCGCCGACGTTCACGGGCGGGGGATTATCGCTGCAGGGCCGGGTTATCGTTTCCAGTGTCCGCGGGAGTGGCGGAACGGCAGACGCTATGCGCTCAAAACGCATTGCCCGAAAGGGCGTGTGGGTTCGAATCCCACCTCCCGCACTCGCCGGCCGCGTCCGACGCTAGGCTCGGCGAAGGATGTGTGGCCGGTTCACCCTGACGAACGCCGATCCGGCAGTGCTCAAGGCGCGGTTCGGGATCGACGGCCAGGTCGAATTCGACGAACGACCACGCTTCAACATCGCACCTACGGATCCCGTCCTGGCGATCCGGACCGGTGACGGGGGGCGGCGCGAGGCGGGGCGGCTGCGGTGGGGATTGCTACCGGGGGAGTGGGCGCGGAACGGCTCGCGGGCGCTGATCAACGCCCGCATGGAGACGATCGCCGAGCAGCCGGCTTACCGGGACTCGTTCATGCACCGGCGCTGCCTGATTCCGGCCGACGGGTTCTACGAGTGGCGCGAGGGCGAGAGCGGCAAGCAGGCAGTGTGGATCAGCAGAGCGGACGGCGAGCCGTTCGCGTTCGCCGGCATCTGGGCGGGCCTCCCGGATCCGGGCAACGGGCCCGTGCACAGCTGTGCGCTGGTCACCTGCGAGCCCAACGAGCTGGTGCGGCGGATCCACGACCGCATGCCGGTGATCCTCGAGCCCGAAGTGGAAGGGGCGTGGATATCCCCTGACCGGGATCCCCAGTCGCTGCTCCAACTGCTGCGACCGATCAGCAACGACGCCCTCGTCGTTCGCGAGGTCTCGGACGCGGTCAACGACGTCCGCGAGGACGGGCCGCATTTGCTCGCGCCTCCGCTGAAGCTGTTCTGAGTCGCTAGGCGGTACGCGGGGTGGCTGGAGGTGGTTCCTCCGCCTCCTCCTCGTGTTCCTCCGCCTCCTCCTCGTACTCCTCGGGCGGCGGCTCGCCTCCGACCGGGCGCTCCTCCTCCACATGCCAGTTCTGGTTGAACCCGATCAGCGCGATCGCGATCAGCACGAGCTGGACGGGAACGAGGAGCAGGGTGAGCAGCCCGAGCAGCTCCTCGGGCAGGGCGGGGGAGTCGAGTCCCTCCTTGGCCCGCGCGAACCAGCCGGGCGCCGCCACCCCGGCGAAGATGGCCAGGATGATCGCCAGCGCCGCGGCGACGGGCAGGATGCCTCTGTTCCAGCGCGCGACCAGGAGGGCGAACAGCACGTAGAGCCCGGCGTAGATCAGCGTCATCATCGCGACGCCGAAGCTCTGCAGCCGCTCCCAGCCGCCGATCGTCACGATCAGCAAGATCGCGGCGGAGATCAGCAGCACCAAGGCGACGAGCGCCTTCGTCATCTGCGCCTCCGGCTTCTCGCGGTTCGGCCGCCACAGCTCGTAGCCCGGCCGTACGCTGGTCGCCTCCATCCCAGGCAAGTCTAGAATCTCCCGCGGGCGCGTGCCACAGTTGTCACGAGCGCGCGGGCGTGGTGGAACGGCAGACACGCCAGCTTTAGGTGCTGGTGCTCGAAAGAGCGTGGGGGTTCGAATCCCTCCGCCCGCATGACTCAATTTCCTCACGTGCTTGTTGGCGAGCGTGAAACCAACGAGCTGGGTAGCCGCCGTTACGATTGATCCGGCCGGGGGCAGTGGCCTAACTGGATAAGGCACCGGTCTCCAAAACCGGCGATTCCAGGTTCGAGTCCTGGCTGCCCCGCTATCCAGCCGAGAAGGTCGGGTCGGGGCCCCCGCTACGGTGCGCCGGATGGAGCCCGCGAAAAGAGACGCTCCCGGCCGCGTCACGCGACTCCGCGCTCGCGCCGGCCGGGCAGCGGGGCGCGCCTGGAAGCTGACCGAGCGCTCGGTTGACGCCTTCTTCCGCCATCGCTGCCCGCAGCTCGCGGCGAGCATCTCCTACTACGCCCTGTTCTCGATCTTCCCCGCGGCGATCGTGATGGCGGCGATCCTCGGGATCGTGATCGACGACGACGACGCGCGGACCGAGGTTGTCGACTTCGTCTTCGACGCGCTGCCGCTGAGCGAGGAGGAGGGGCGCCAGGACCTCGAGCAGATCGTGGAGGGGGTCACAAAGAACACGGCCACGCTGGGGATCGTCGGGCTCGCAGGGCTTCTCTACTCGGCCAGCGCGTTGATGGGCGCCGTTCGCAACTCGATCGCGATCATCGGAGGCTCGGAGCGCGAGCGTCCGCCGCTGCGTGGCAAGGCACTCGACATCCTGCTCATCCTCGGACTGGGGATCCTGATCGCTCTTTCCCTCGCGGTGACGATCGTGAGCGGTTTCGCTGTCGACCTCGGCAAGGATCTCGGCTTCCTCGGCCGGGCGCTCCAGAGCGCGCTCGACTCCTCCAGCTTCCTGATTCCCTTCGTCCTGGCGCTCGTGGCCTTCGTCGTCGTCTTCGTCGTGGTTCCACACCCTCGGCCGGACCTGCGCGACGTGTGGCCCGGGGCGCTGCTCGCCGCGGTCGGCTACGAGCTGGCCAAGCGCGGCTTCACTCTGTATCTCGAGAACTTCGCGAACTACGACGCCGTGTATGGCTCGCTCGGCGCGGTGATCAGCTTCCTCGTCTTCATCTACATCGTCGCGATGGTCTGCCTGCTGGGCGCTGAGTTCGCAACGCTGTGGCCGCGGGTTCGGGCCGGCGAGTTCGACGGCGCCGACGGCGACGGAAAGCCGCTCGCTGACCGAGTCCGCGACCTGCTTCATGGCCTCGTCTTCGAGCGGCGAGAGCGGAAGCCGAGGGGCTGATCGTTTAGCCGAGCACCCGATAGGCGCGTAGGCGCGCGATCGCGGCTGCGATCGGGGCCATCGCGTCCTGAACCGCTCGCGGCGGGCCGGCGCCATAGCTCTTCGCGTCGGTCGTGTGGGCGATCATCAGCAATTGCAGGAACGGCAGCTCGTCCTGGTCGTTCACCCGCCCATTGGCGAAGGCGTCCGCCCACGTCTCCGCGTAGGCCTCCACGAACCGGGGCACCGGCGTGATGGTCGTCCGCAGCGTCATCCCCTCTGATCCCTCGTTCCACGGGTCCGCGTGCTTGGTTGACTGCTTGATATCGATCGAGTCGCCGGCGGAGAGCGTGCGCCGCTCGCCGTCCACGGTCATCGTCGCCGTGCCGGCCAGCACGTCGAATCGCTGGTCGAGGTCGAGGTGGTAATGCGCCCCGGCCTTGCCGGTCCCCGAGGGGAAGACACGCTCCAACACGAGGCGCTTCCCGTCGTTGTCACGCCACGACTCCACCACGGTCGCGCGCCCGCCTGAGCGCGGGTTGGTGTATGTGGCGCGCGTCTCGATCACGCTTCGTACCCCGTAGCAGCGCCCTGACTCTAGCGTCGAGCCGCGGATCCAGACCTATAATCGAAACCCCAAGCGGGCGTGGTGTAACGGTTGCACAAGACCCTTCCAAGGTCTCGGTGCCGGTTCAAGTCCGGTCGCCCGC
>WUUC01008627.1_pt1 | contig 19518 bp, 17 predicted proteins | sample 6278441 | NCBI WGS metagenome assembly WUUC01 (sample SAMN13675441, study PRJNA597444) | soil metagenome | isolation source: soil | place: USA: Washington | collected 2017-10 | reverse complement strand
CGGCGTCGAACCCGCTGCCGAAACGCCCCACCAGGGCGCGCAACCTGAACTGAGAGGAGCCCTGCCGTGGCTCTCGATGTCGACCACGTTCACCACTTCGAGATGGGCGGCTGGCTGCTTGGCCTCGCCTACGTCACCTCGGTCGTCGGCTCGACCGTCGGGCTGGCCTGCACCCTGCAGTCGCGCTACGCCACGACGCCGCGCGCGCGTATCGCGTGGCTCGGCCTCGCCGCGGTCTCCATCGGCGGCGTCGGCATCTGGGTCATGCACTTCATCGCCATGCTCGGCTTCGCCACGCCAGGCATGCCGGTGCGCTACGAGATCATGCGCACCGTGTTGTCGGCGATTCTCTCGATCGGCTCGGTCTTCCTCGGCCTGCTGGTCTTCGGCGTGCGGCGCGAGTTCGCCCTGTGGCGGCTGCTCGTCGGCGGGCTGATCACCGGGCTCGCGGTGAACCTCATGCACTACACCGGGATGTGGGCTGTTCAGGTCAAGGGGGAGATCGGCTACAACGCCCTGCTGGTGCTGCTCTCGATCGTGATCGCCGTCGTCGCGGCCACGGCGGCACTGTGGTTCACCGTCCTGTTCGACAGCCTGACCCTGCGGATGATCGCCGGCCTGGTCATGGGGGTCGCGGTGACCGGCATGCACTACACCGGCATGGCCGCGGTCCGGGTCACCCTCGAAGGCGGCGCCGCCGACCCGAGTGGCGTCGAGGTCTTCAGCTTCCTGTTCCCGGTCTTCGTGCTCGCCGCCATCGCCCTCGCGGTGCCGGTGTGCGCCGTGCTCATGGCCGCCTCCCCCGCCGAGAAGGACGTCCGCATCCGGATGGCGAATTCGGTTGAAGAGCGCCGCGAAAGCATTCACAGTGGGAGTCGATGACCGAGCGCCGTCATCCCGGTGATCGTGGAAGATTGACATGGCTTCGCGCCAACCAACGGAACCTCAGGGGTACCGTGACGGCACCCAACCACAATCCACCGGATAACCGCACCGTTCGCTGGAACGCAACCACAGCAGTTAATCCCGGGGAGGCGGACTGTCAGAGGCCTCGATAGAGCGCGGCCGCGAAGGCCGGATCGAGGGCGCGCACAGCCGGGTAGCTGTTCCAGCGGCGCAGTGTGGTGGCGAGGCGGCGGACGTCGGCGAGGATGGTGGCGGAGCCGACGCTGGTTGCCTGGCCGAGCATGGGTTGGGCCAGCGCGCAGGCCTGGTCGAGGTGGCCGGCGGCGGCGTGGGCCAGGGCCTGGCGAACGCCGAAGCGCAGGCGGGCGCGGACGGCCTCGGCGGGGATGCGGGCAACTTCGCGGTCGAGCACCTCGGCGGCTTGTTGGGGACGGCCGAGGTCGTAGAGGCACCAGCCGGTGACGACGGAGGCGGGGTCGGACACGTGCGAGGTGCCGAGCACCGGGCCGTCGGTCGCCTCGGCGCGAGCCGTCTCCAGCTGCCGGGCGGCGCGGTCGAGCGCGCGCATGCACTGGTCGTAGTCGCCGGCGAGCGCGTGGCCCTGGGCCTCCCGTTGCGCGGCCAGCCCGAGGATCCGCGGCGGTGTGCCCGATGCCGACTGCGCCTGCCTGGCGAACTCCACGGTCGCGGCGGCGTCACCCTGGTTCAAGGTGATCAACGCCCGGCGCACCAACGCGTAGGTGGCCGTATGGTGGTCGCCCGCCTCGGCGGCGACCTGCACCGCCTTGCCGATCCACCAGGCCGCGCTCGCGTCGTCGCCGGACTCCTGGGCCATCCAGCCGGCGAACTCCGCGGTTCGCGCGGACAGCGCCGCGATGTCGGCGGCGTCACGACCGCTCGCGTTTCTCGCCAGCGTGCGTAACGACTGCGCCTGACCGACCAGCATCGGCAGCACCGACCCCGGCGAGGCGACCTGCCCCAGTTCGCGCGCGGCGTTGAGCAGCTCCTGGTGATAGGCCAGCGCGCCACCATGGGAGACGGGCGGGCGCGCGGTGGGCATGGTGCCCAGCCCGGCCAGCATGGCCGCACCGCCGAGAAGTACGTCACGCCGTCCGAGTGGGACGAACCTGGTGCTGCCATCGGGTGCCATCGTCATCATCCAGACCTCGTCGTCGTAGTCGTGGTCCGGTTGCGACGGACCATTCGGCGCGATCGTGGGCACGAGGTCGGCCAGCTCGCCACCGGCGTCGAGCTCGACGTCGCAGCGTCGGGCGAACTCCGCCGACGGCGACTGAGCACCGGTCTCGATCCGGCTCACATGGCCTTTGCTGTAATAAAGGCGGCGGGCGAACTCGCTGAGCGACAAACCCTTGGCCGTGCGCATCTCTCGCAGTCGAAGACCGAACGCGGTCGAAGTCACGGCACTCCGCCTTTCCTCGTGCCACACAATCGGCCGCACAGCGTGCGGCACCACCAATACTGCTGCGACGGACGGGAACGGGATAGCGTTTCAGGTCCTTACCCGGATCAGGAAACGGTAAACGACAGACTATCCCACCGGGCCGGTGGACCGACAGTCCACTGTAGACGCCGGAGTGGACAAAAAGAGGACAGGGACTGATCGGAAAAGGGAAACCTTTCGCCTACCGGCCAGTAGGCCTTGTCATGACGCAGCGTGCTCGGAACACTTGCGCATCGTCCACGCCGAGTGCGTGGCTATTGTGCAACTCATAATACGGCGATACGGCTGGCGAGGGGTGCGGGCGACTTGACCCAACTCTTTCTCAACTATCGGGTGGACGACGATCTATTCGGGGTCGCCCTGCTGGATGCCAAGCTGTCCAAGGAGTTCGGCTCCGAGGCTGTCTTTCTCGCATCGAAGTCCATCCCGCTCGGCGCGATGTGGGAGCGGGCGATGTTCCAGGCAATCGAGGACTCGGCCGCGGTTCTGGTCATCATGGGCCACAACTGGATAAACGCCGCCGACGAGAACGGGCGCCGGCTCGACGATCCGGAGGACTTCGTTCGCCGCGAGATCCTGTACGCGTTCGAGCAGGACAAGCAGGTCATTCCGGTCCGGCTCGGCATTCCCCGGGTGTCCATCGATGACCTGCCGGACGAGCTGCGGCGGCTGCACGCGTGCCAGGACATCGAGGTGCGCTTTCGCAGCAGCGAGATCGACGTCGACCGGCTGGCGGCCAAGCTGCGCGAGCTGATCCCGGCACTGCGCAAGGCTCCCGCGAAGAAGAAGTCCGGCACCACCAACATCGTGCACACCAATAACGGCGGCCAGGTCTATCAGGCCGACACCATGACCTTCGGTGACTTCCACATCGGCCCGGTGGTCAACCCGTGAGTGAGCCCGCGAGCGAATCATCGAGCACCGACACGCCGCCGACCGAGTCCGGTAGCACCGAGGAAGCCTCGCCACTGTCCCGAAAGGAGGCGCTGGACCGGCTCAGGGGCGACGCCTCCAAACTGTCCAACGCCCAGTTCGGCAAGATCATCGCTGACGAGGTCAACCGCTTCGGCGGCACCAACGTCATCTTCCAGGGCGACTTCTCCGTGGAAGGCGACTTCCTCGCCGGCACCGGCAGAAGGCCGACCGCACGGCGGGCGACCAAGGCCAGGATCGACCCCAAGCTGGTGGCCGAGGAGGTCGGCTACTACGTGCCACCCGCCGGGTTTCAGACCGGTGTGGACGCGCTGGATCGCAACAACCTGGCCATCTTCGCCGGCCCGGCCAGAACCGGCCGGCGCAGCCGCGCGCTGGCCAGCCTCGTCGCGGTGCTGCGCGCCGACGAGCCGGAGATCGTCGAGCTCTCCGGCAACGTGCTCGGCAACCTGGCGTGGCGGGTACCGCAGTCCGGTTGCGGGCTGATCGTGCTGGACAGCCCGCAGGGACACGGAAAACCGGCCGCCGAGGCGATCGACGACACGTGGCTGTCCTACGCCGGCGAGCGGCTCAGGGAGAGCCGCAGCTTCCTCGCCGTGGTCACCGGGCCGGTACGCGGTTCGCTGGCGACCGCGGCCAAGCGGCCGGACTTCGTGCTCGAGGACATGGAGCTGCCCGATCCACTGGAGATCGTGCGCAGGCGAATCGCCGGCGAACTGCCGTGGCTGTCCGCGGCGGAGGTGGACACGAGGCTCGACGCCACCGAACTCGCGGAGTTGCTCGACGAGCGCGACGACCCACACTTCGCCGCAAGGGCGGCGATCGCGGTGATCGAGGCACTGCGCACCGGGGCCGACCTCGATGCGGCGATCGGGCGGCTGCGCGACCCGCAGGAGCAGGTCAGGGAATGGCTCGGCGCCGACCCCGACCCGGCAGACATCGCGTTCGTGCTGGCCACCGCCGCGCTGGAGGGCGCGACCTACCTCAACATCGCCGACGCCGCCGTCGAGCTCTATCGCAGGATCGGCAGCGGGTCCACCACGATGACCCCGCGCTACTTCCGCAAGCAGCTTGCCGAGCGGTCGTGGATCAAGCACGTCAACGAGCCGGGTACACCGGTCGTGCTGCGGTTTCGGGACACTCGCCTTCGGCCGGCCGTGCTCGCCCAGTCGTGGTTCGAGCTCGACGGTGCCCGCACCAAGATCGTCGAGTGGCTGACCGACCTCGCCGAGCACACCGACGTGGAGGTGCGCGCCAGGGCCGCCGGTACCGCGGGAGTTCTTGCCACCAACGACTTCGAGCACGGTCTGCACCGCTACCTGATGCCATGGGCCAACGCGCCGTCGGCGAATCTCCGGCAGAGCGCGGCGCAGGGCCTCAACGTCGCCGGCAGCGTCGGCGATCACGCGGACAGCGTCTGGGAGCACGTGGAGCAGTGGGCGGAGCTGGTCAGCTTCGACGACACCGAGCGCAACCTCCCCGCCACCGCGGCGCTCGCGGCCGGCGGGCCGTTGGGGGTGGCGAACCCGCGCCGGGCGCTTCGGGTGCTGCACACGTTGGTGTCCGGTGGCGACTGGGACTTCCTTGGCCCGGCGGCGATGAGCGCGCACCTGCTGTTGGAAGCCGGGCGGGTGCGGGAGGTTCTCGATGCGTTGCTGGAGTGGACGGAGCCGCCGGAGTCCGAGCCGATGGTGAAGGCGCTCACCATCTTCGCCTTCGCCGCCGAGGGTCGCGGCTCGCCGGACACCAATGCCGGGGACCGGCCGGTGCTGATGCGCTCGGCGTGGGAGCACCGCGAGACGCTACCCGAGCTGTGGGGCCGGGCGCTGGCCTGCGAGCCGGTTCGAGAGCTCGCGATGGACGCGTTGCGGGCGTGGATCGGGGTGGTGGACGCGGACCGGTCCACCCGGGACATGGTGCTGGACATGCTCGCCGGCATCGCCGATCGTGGTGATCAGGACTTCGAGCGGCTGCTGCACGCGCTGCGGGCGTGGGCCGAGCACCCGGACGACCCATCCGACGCGGCGGCCGACTTCTACAACGAGATCGTCGAGGCGGAGACAGGAGAACGCAGCGCATGAGCCAGACGTATGACCCCATCTTGGAGGTTCGGGAGCTGTCTCGGCTGCGGTTCGGGGCGCCGCTTCGGGCGCCGGCCATGGGTACCGCGCTGGTGCTGGAGCGGGCGGTTGGCGAGCCGGTCGTGGTCCGGCCGGGCGACCGGGTGCCGGACGCCAGGATCGGCAACTACCGCCGGCTGTACCGGGTGGACATCGCCAACCGGGGCCTGGCCTTCGCGGTCAGCGCGCCGAGCTCCGACCCCACCTTCCCGTTCATCGTTCGGATCAGTTTTGCTTGCCAGGTAACCGATCCCGTGGTCATCGCGCGCGACGGGGTGCGGGACATGACCGCGGCGCTCGCCCCATCGCTGACCACGGTCGTGCGCGACGCGGCCGCGCGCTTCGACGTGCTGCAGCCGGCGGCGGCGCAGGCGGCCATCACCCACCTGCTCAACAGCGCCTACCCCACCTCCGGGGTGCGCCTCGACGGGTTCGCGGTCACCGTGGACGCGGCCGACACCGCCGAGATCGTCACCGCGAGGCGGGAGATCCGGGTACAGGAGATGCGCCGCGACGCGATGCGCCCGGTGGCCAGCGGCGGCCGCGACGAGATGCTGGCCCACATCATGGCGATGAGCGACGGCGACCCGACCCCGCTGTTGGATCGCGAGCAGGAGGCCAAGGACCGCAGCACCCAGGCGAGCCTGGACGCGTTGCGGGTGCTGATGGGCTCCCCCACCCAGCTGGAGGACTTCAACACCACGCGGATCAGCGAGCAGGCCATGGGCACGTTCTTCGGCGACAACTCGCTGCTCCCGCCGAGGCGTGCCGGGATCAGGGACCGGATCGAACGCAAATCCCGTGGCGAGTTGGAGAGCGGCGGCGGCCAGGTGATCGAGGAGGGCGTCCCCGAGCCGCCTCCGGACAAGGAAAAGCCGCAGGAGCCCGGCCACCGGCCCAGCCGGGTACGCGGCGTCCCACGCTCCACAGAGGACTAATGGATATCCAACCCGCACCGCGCGGCCGGGCCAGGCTCTGGTACCACGTCGAGCCGGCCTTCGCCGCGCTCGCCGTGTGGACGGAGCGAGTTCCCGGCCACGGCGAGGACGCGGACCCGCTGGTGCTGTTCGAACGCCCGGCCGGCCGGGGGCTGATCTCGGTCTTCGACGGGGTCGGCGGTGCCGGGCGGGCACTGGCCGGGCGGGACGCCGACGGGCTTGATCGCACCCAGGCCTGGGTGGCCTCGCGGCGGGTGCGTGGGCTGGTCGAGGAGTGGTTCGCCGAGCATCCGACGATGGCCGGCATCGGCGAGCACATCGCCGCGCGGCTGTCCGCCGGTGCCAGCCCGAACGGCCGGATGCGCGGCAGCATCCACCGCCAGTTCCCCACCACCATGGCCGGGCTCGAGTTCCGCGCCTCCGACACCGAGGTCCGCTGGACCGTGCTGTGGGCCGGCGATTCGCGGTGCTATGTAGCCGAACCGGGACGAGGTCTGCAGCAGCTCAGCCGCGACGACACCGAGTCGGCCGACGCGCTCGAACTGCTCACGCAGGACCCGCCGATGACCAACGTGATCAGCGCCGGCCGGCACTTCGTGCTCAACCACTGGCCGGGCCGGGCTCCGCTGCCGTGCCTGTTGATCTGCGCCACCGACGGGTTCTTCGGCTACGTCCAGACCCCCGCCGAGTTCGAGCACCTGCTGTGGGAGACTCTGCTGTCCGCACAGGACATCGTGCACTGGAGCGCGTTGCTGGCCGAGCGAGTCGGCTCCTACACCGGCGACGACGCCTCGCTCGCACTCGTCGCGTTGGGATTCAACGGTTTCGACGAGCTGCGGGTCTACTTTCGGCGGCGCGCCAAGCAGGTTCAGGTCGAGCACGTCGAGCCGATGCGGCGCGTCCGGCCGGGTGACCGGGCCGGCCTCACCACGGCACGCGAGCTGTCCTGGCAACGCTACCGGCGCGACTACGAGGCCAGGTTGCCAGCCCCTGAAGGAGATCGCCGGTGAGGCAGGGTCAGCTCGTCAACGGCTACCGCGTGATCAGCAAGCCGAGCAACGCCAACGCCGGCAAGTGCGTGTGGGCCTTCGCGGAGAAGGACGGCGAGGAGTTCTTCATCAAGGAGTTCCTCGACCCCAAGCTGCCCAAGCCGGACGGCATGGGCACCGTCGCGGACAAGCAGCGCCGCTACGCCGCGTGCATGGTCTTCGAGAAGCACCACCGCAAGGTGTTCACGCTGCTGCGCCCCGACGATCTGCACGCCGGAAACCTGGTGCTGGCCAACGACTTCTTCGCCGACGGCACCCACTACTACAAGGTCACCAGGCGCATCAGGGCCGAGAACGTCGAGCCGCACCGGCTGTCCAGGGCCCAGCAGATCGTGCTCCTCCGCACGCTCGCCGACAGCCTGCGGCTGCTGCACGGAAGGGGCATCGTGCACGGTGACCTCAAGCCCGACAACGTATTGCTGACCCGGCCCCGGGGCAGCGAGTTCCACATCGCCAAGCTGATCGACTTCGACGACGCCTACCCGGCCGGCGACCCGCCCGCCCGAGACCTGGTCGGCGGCAACCCGGTCTACGGCGCGCCGGAGTGGCTCAAGTACCTGCGCGGCGACAAAGCCGTGGGGCCCAAGGCGTTGACCCAGGCCGTCGACATGTTCGCCTTGGGACTCCTCGTGCACACCTACCTGTGCGGCGCGCCGCCGGGACATGACCCGGCCTACGACTCCCCCGCCAGCGCCGTGCTCGACGGCGCGCCGCTGCGGTGGAATCTGGCCCTGGGCAACGGATCGCTCGGCGAGCTGGTGGCCGGGCTGACCGCGCTCGACCCGAGGGACCGGCCGACCATCACCCAGACCGCGGCGCTGCTCGACCGGGTTGAGCTGCCCGACTCGGTGCCCGCCAGACACAGCAGGCTGCGCATCAACCTGACCGGCACAAGGAGGTAGCCGATGACCGTGACCGAGACCAGCCTGAAGTATGCGGTGGATATCGTGCTGTGCATCGACGCCACCGGCAGCATGGGCCCGATCCTGGCCAACGTGAAGCACAGCGCGCTGTCCTTCCCCAACCGGCTCGCGCAGGAGATGGCGGGCAAGGGCCGAGGCATCAGCAGCCTCCGGCTCAAGGTGATCGCGTTCCGCGACTTCGGCGACAACGCCGAGGACGCGTTGACGGAGAGCCGTTTCTTCGTCGTACCTGGCGAGATCGACCAGTTCGAGCGGGCCGTGCGCGGGCTGACCCCAACCGGCGGCGGGGACACTCCGGAGTCCGGGCTCGAGGCGCTCGCGCTGGCACTCGCCGCCGACTGGGAGACCGGGCTTGACCGGCGCCGGCACGTGATCGTGCTGTTCACCGACGCGCCGGCACACCCGCTCGGCGACCCGAGACAGACCGCCGTGCCCACCTACCCGCGTTCGATTCCGTCCTCTTTGGACGGTTTGTTCGGGCAGTGGGGTTACGCCCAGAGCCGCGGTGCGCTGATGGAGAACTCGGCCAAGCGGCTGCTCATCTTCGCTCCGGAGGAGTACCCGTGGAGCGACATCGCCGACGAGTGGAACCACACGCTGTTCTTCCCGTCGACGGCCGGCGAAGGGCTCGAGGAATGGGAGATGGACGAGATCATCGCGACCATCGCCAACAGTCTCTAGGCGCGACGACGATGCGTTGGCGGCGACCAGGGCTGCGCACCGAGTGGCGCGAGGAGTTCGGTGCGGGACACGAGCTGCGCCAGTACCATCGCGGCCGGCCGACCGGTGTGGTGGCGATCACCGCGTGGGACGACCAGCACGACGCCGGGGACCGGGTGACGGTCTCCGGCCCGGACGTGTGGCTGGTCCGCGAGCGAACTCGGCTGATCATCACCGAGCACCGCACCGGCGAACACGGGTCGGCCCGGCTGCGGATCCCACTTCGGTCCTGTGTGGACGTCGCGGTCGCCGACGAGCCCGGCCTGCCCGGCGCCACCATGGTGCGGCTGACCCTGACCGTCCGTATTGGACAGAACGCGACATTCGTTGTGCCGCTGTGGTTTCCCGCCGAGCACCGGGCGTTCCTCGACGATCTCGCCCGCCGGATCCGTGGCTCAGCGCCACCGCCACCACAGCGGCGGCCGGTGAACCCGTTGCCGTTGCTGGAGGTCGACCGTGCGCCGGACGGCGACGACTGGGTGGTGTTCCGTCCGGCGCCATGCGGCGATGGCGTGCTGGCTCCGCGCGAGCGGAGGTTGGCGGGTGACGGCCGATGAGCACCGCGGCCTGGGTGTGCGACTCCTGCGAGAGCAACAACCTCGCCGGAGCCACGGTCTGCCGGGTCTGCCAGCGGAAACCGGGTAGCGCCACCGGCACGGTCCGCGCGGTGCCCGCGCCGGTGGCGTTGCCGCCTCAGCAGAACACCCTTCAGCCGACCTTCGGCGTATCGAGGCACGCCGCACCGCCGAAGATCACCCTCGCCCCGGTGCCGACGCCGCACGTCCCGCCGCCGGTGCGGAAACCACCGCCACCGGTGCCGAAGCCGGTCCCCCCACGACGTTCCGGGCCGGGGTATCCACGTCCGCCGGTCCGCCCCCGACCGGTGCGCCGCGTGTCCGGCCGGCAGATCTGGCGGACGATCAAGTTGGTCGCCGTCGGACTGCTCCTGCTCGGCGTGGCCACCAACCTGGGATCGTGGCTGGACGACCTGAACACGCCGGCCACCGCGCCACCGTCGACGTCGCCATCCTGTCCGGCGGCGGTGTCCTCCTGGCTTCCCGGCGGGAGCGAGGCGACGCTGGTCGCCGCGTACACCACCGAACGGCACGTGATCACCCTGTGCCGCGACGGTTCCGGACAGCTGTACTACGACGGGCAACTCAGGAACAGCGCGGCCACACCGGACACGCACATCTCGATCCCGGCCGAGCAGACCTCGTCCGGCTTCGTCGCCCGCAACAAGAACTACGTCTACGAGATCACCGCGACGGAGGTGGTCGTGACCATCGACGGCAAGGAGCGCTCCCGCGCGCCGCTGACCCGCACCGCGCCGTGATGGGAACGGTCTACATCGCCGCCTGGTACATGGCTTCGATGTCGTCGCGAGTGGCGGAGTAGGGCCAGTTGTTCCGGATTGGCCGGTAGGTGAGGGCCTGGTCGGCCAGGGTGGGAATGTCGGCGGGGTGGATGCCGTGCGTGCGCAGGCCGTCCGCGACACCGGCACGGGTGCGCAGGGTGTGGACCACGTCGGCGAGGGTTGGCGCGGAGAGAGCTCGGGCCAGTTGGCTGTCGCGGTCGGGGTGTGCGGATCGGCTGGCCGCCAGCACCACCGGCGCGACCAGTGCGTTGGCCAGGCCGTGCGGGATGTTGTGGTGGGTGGTGAGCGGGTAGCCGAGGGCGTGGACCAGTCCGGCGTTGGCGTTGGCCATGGCGATGCCGGCGTGTAGGCAGCCGAGGCTGAGGTGGTCCAGGCCACCGAGGTCACCGGAGACCACGCGATCCAGGCCGGCGGCGATGAGTCGGGTGGCGGGGATGGCGAAGGTGTCGGTGAACGGGGTGGCACCCCGGGCCAGGTAGGCCTCCACGGCGTGCAGGAACCCGTCGAGGGCGCAGGCGATCATGGACTCCCACGGCAGGGTCGCGCACAGGGACGGCTGCACGACCGTGGCCGCCGGAACCAGGGCGGGGCTGCTGATCGCGTGCTTTCTGCCGGCGTCGGCAATGGTGGCGTGGGCGGACACTTCGGCACCGGTGCACGGGGTGGTGGGGACCGCGACCACCGGCAGCACTCCCCTGCGCGGCGCCCGGCCGAGACCGTAGAGGCCGGGCAGGGGTACGGACGCGGCGTGCAGCGCGACCGACGCCTTGGCGACGTCGATCGCGCTGCCGCCGCCAATGCCCACCACGGCATCGAACTGATGGGAGACAAGCACATCGCGGCAGCACTCGACGTGCTCGCGCGCGGGGTTGGGCTTCGCACCGTCGAACACCATCGACCGCACCCCGGCGGTGTCGAGCACGGCGACGGCCTGGGTGACGATACCGGCCGCCACCACCGGAGCGTCGGTGACGAGCAGGACCCGCCGAGCTCCGAGGTCGGACACCACCGCGCCCAGCTCATCGAGCACTGATGGTCCACAGTGGATTCTCGGCGGGAGCCTCAGTTGACTCATGATGCTCGCGCCGCCGGGCGGGTGAAGCCGGTCATCGCCCAGTCAAGGGTGGTGAGGATGTCGAAGACCGGCACCGGGATCCGCGATCGCATGTCGTCGAGCACGGCGGGGATCATCGTGCACTCGCACACGATCGCCCCGAGGTCCGGTCGCTCGTCCATCATGGCGTCCACAGTGGACAATAGATCCGTTCGCATCCGCTCGCGCAGCGGCTCGTCGAGGGTCTTGGTGTTCAGGAACTCCAGCCATGCCGGCGATTCACCGACCCCGCCGACCACGACCGTGATGTCCTTCGACGACCATCCGCTTGCCTGGAAGTTCTTCTCGTCGACCGCGTGGGTGAAGAACGTCAGCACCCCGACCGGCCGGCCACCGGTGATGGCGTGCACGGCCGGCACCGACAGCAGCGCGGAGGTCACCACCGGGACGGAGACCGCGGCCGAGAGTTCCCGCTGCAGCAAGGCAATCAGCCCGCAGTTGGCGGTGATCACCCGCGCGCCCTTGGCGACCACCTCGCCGGCAGCCTCGACATAGGCCGGCAGCATGGCTTCCGCCTCGGCCTGGGTGCGCGGGGTGACCGAGCCGCGCACCACATGCCGGATCACCGGATAGGGAAACGTGCCGGCGTGCGCCATGCAGCCCGGCTCGTCCGCCATCTTCCCCTCGAGCATGAGGATGCCAAGAGTGCTCATCGGAACTCCTTTCCCTACCCCAGAATCCGGCGCACCGAGTGGGCGATCCCGGCCGAGTCGAGCCCGTAGCGTTCGAGCTGCTCGGCGTAGCTGCCGACGGTCTTGCAGAACGCGTCGGGCAGGCCGATCGCGTGCACCGGCACCGGGGTTCGCTCGGCGATCACCTCGGCGACCGCGCTGCCCAGCCCGCCGATCGTGGAGTGCTCCTCGACCGTGAAGATCCGCCCGGTCTCCAGCGCGGCGGTCTCCAGGAGGTCCGCGTCGATCGGCTTGATCGTCGGCAGGTCGATCACCCGGACGCTGATCCCTTGCTGGGCAAGGAGATCCGCGGCCGCGAGGGTGTTCGGCACGATAGTGATCCCGGAGGCGACCAGGGTGATGTCGGCACCGGGACGCAGCACCGTGCCCTTGCCGATCACGAACGGCTCGGCCCGGTCGTACACCGGATCCCCGGCCTCGACACCGAGCCGCAGATACACCGGGCCGTCGTGCGCGGCGGCCGCGATCGTGGCCTGGTAGGCGGAAAGCGCGTCGGCCGGCGCGATCACCGTGAGGTTCGGCAAGGCCCGCGCGATGGCCACGTCCTCGATCGCGTGGTGGGTGGGCCCGGAGAAGCCGGCCGCGATGCCGGTGAACATGCCGGCGATCACCACGGGAACGTCGTGGTAGCAGATGTCCAGCCGCACCTGCTCCGCAGCCCGCATCAGCGCGAACGTGCCGAACGTGTTGAGGAACGGCCGCTTGCCGCGCAGGGCCAGCCCGGCGGACGCACCGACCGCGCTGGCCTCCGCGATCCCGAAGTCGAGGAACCGGTGGGGGAACGCGTCGCGGAACGGCAGGCCCCAGCAGTCGCCGAGGTCGGCCTCGATCGAGTAGATCCGTTCGTCGGCCAGCGCCAGGTGGTACTGCGCCAACCGGGACGCCTCGAACGCCGGGGTGGTCGCCGGGTCGAACAGGGTGCGCTCAAGCTGTACCGTCATCGCGTCGCTCCCGGGTTCGAGACCGCCAGCTCGTGCAGGGCCTGCGCCTTCAGCTCGGCGTTCAGCTTGCCGTAGTGCCAGGTGTTGGTGTTCTCCGAGAACGACAGGCCCTTGCCCTTCACCGTCTTGGCGATCACCACGGTCGGCCGGCTTTCCTTGGCGGGCAACGCATGCAGCGCAGCGCCGAGCTGCTCGACGTCGTGCCCGTCGACCTCGACGACACCCCAGCCGAAGGCGCGCCACTTGTCCGCGAACGGCTCGAGAGCCATGATCTCCTCGGTGGGACCGTCCTCCTGGATGCCGTTGCGGTCCACGACCGCGATCAGGTTGTCCAGCTTGTAGTGCGCGGCCGCCATCGCCGCCTCCCACACCGAACCCTCCTGGCACTCGCCGTCGCCCATCACCACGAAGACCCGGTTCGGCGCGGAGTCATGCTTGATCGACAGGCAAAGTCCCACCGCGACGGGAAGTCCGTGACCGAGTGAGCCGGTCGCCAGCTCCACCCCGGGCACCGACGTCGACGGGTGGCCGACGAGCCGGCTGCCGCTGCGCTTGTAGGTGTCCAGTTCGGACACCGGGAAGAACCCGCGCTCGGCCAGCGCGGAGTAGTAGGAGGCGCTGGAGTGGCCCTTGCTGAAGATCAGGTAGTCACGGTCGGCCCACGTCGGGTTGTCCGGGTCCACCCTGAGCACACCGTCGAAGTAGAGCGAGGTGAGGATCTCGACCGAGGACATCGACCCGCCGACGTGCGCGCCGGGCGAGTCGGCGGCCAGACGCACGATGTGCTCACGCAGCCGGTGGGCCCGCGCCCGCAGCTCGTCCGGATGTGGTCGCTCTGACATGGAACTACCTCCTGCCGCTCGCAACCGCGAGCGATTGATCTTCGAGGTGGCCGTCATCGGCAGCTCCGCCACCAGCACGACCTCCGTGGGAACCTTGAAATCCGCCAACCTGTCCCGGCACCACCCGGCCAGCTCGGGTGTGGTGCCGGATCTGGGCACGACGTGGGCGATGATGTCCACTCCGGACACACCGGCCACGCCGACCACGGCCGCCAGCAGCACATCGGGATGCGCGGTCAGCACCTCCTCCACCTCGGCCGGGTCGATGTGCTCACCCTTGCGCCGGATGACATCGGTTCGCCGGGCGGCGAAGTGGAACCAGCCGTCCTCGTCGACCCGCCCGAGGTCACCGGTGTGGAACCAGCCATCCCGCACGACCGCGTCCGTGCGGGTGGGATCGTTGTGGTAGCCCAACATCAGCGCCGGGTTGGCACGCACCTGGATCTCGCCGACCTCGCCCTGCGGCGCGTCCACCCGCACCTCGGCGTGGGCGAACGGCCGGCCCATGGAGCCGACCGGCGTCCGGCCCGGCTCGCCGCACAACACGGTGTTGGTCTCGCTCAACCCGTACCCCTCGACGACCCGCACCCCGAACCGCTCGCGGAACGCCCGCGCCACCTCGGGTCGCGCTCCGCCGCCGTAGACCAGCCGCAGCGAATGGTCGACCTCATCGGCCAGGGTCGAGCGCAGGATCAACGGGAGCATCTCGCCGAGATGCCGGAACACCGTGGCGCCATTGCTATTCACCTGGTCCCAGAAGCCGGACGCGGAGAACTTGTCGACCAGCGCCAGGCTCGCCCCGACCGACAAACCACTGCATGCGAAGGACTGGCCGGCCATGTGGAACAGCGGCAGCGCGCACAGCAGCCGGTCTTCGGCGAGCAGCCCGATCCGTGCGGTGAACTCCCGTGCCGGCACGGTGTAGGAGTGGTGGCTGAGCACGCAACCCTTTGGCGCGCCAGTGGATCCGGACGTGTAGAGCACGGTCAGCGGTTGGGCGCCATCGGGCCGGGATACCGGAGGATGCGGCCCACCGGACGCGGCAAGGTATCCGACTGCCGCCGCGGACACGATCTTGCCACCCGCCCACCGGGCCTCGCCCGACTCCGTCACGACGACCTCGGCCCCGCTGTGCCGCACGAGCGGCGCCAGCTCCGCCTCGGTCAGCCGCGGGTTCAGCGGCACCAGCACGGCGCCAAGCTGAGCCGCCGCCAGCCACAACCACAGCAACTCCGGACCATTGCCCAGGATCGTGGCGACCGGGGAGCCGGCGCGCACCCCGAGCCGCCACAGTCCACTTGCGACACCGGTTACCTGATCGTGCAGCGCCGCGTAGTCAACCGAGCCACCCAGCGCCGGCCGGTCCGCGAAGCGCTCGACCGAGTCGTCGAACAAGTCAGCTACATTCACGAGTCCTCCAGCGCCAGCACATAGATCGACTCGTCGCGCTGGTCGCCGGGCAGCATCCGCACCGCCTGGTAGCCACGCTTGAGGTAGTAGCCGAAGATCTCCCGGCTGACCTCACGCCACCGCACGGCCACCCGGTGATCCATCCGGCTGACCGCGTAGATGTCCGCCGGCACCGTGACGAACAGCAGGTCGGCCCCGTCCTCGAGATAGTGCTCACACGGCAGGAGAACCCCGCTCGGCGCTCGCCGCACCCAGTTCGCGGCCCGCAGGCGGCACGGCGGCGTGCGGTAATAGCCGGAGAGCGCGGCGAGCTCATCGTCGGGGTCCCTCGGCACCCGCCACGACACCAGCAGCCGGTCGGTCTCCAGCCCGGCGTTGAGCCCGTGCCCGACTCCGTAGGCGTTGACCTTGTACTCGACGCCCCGCGCGCCCAACTTGTTGAGGTTGAAGGCGACATTGCGGGCCGACAACGGGTCGAAGGTCCAGGTGATCAGGCTGATTCCCTGGTGCGCGGTAAGCCTGGCCTGGAACAGCTTGAGCTGGTAGCCCAAGCCGAGGCTCTGGTATTTCGGGGCCACCGCGGCAACCACGGAGCACTGCTTGAGCACACCCGCGCGGCTCAGACCCAGGAACGAGAAGGCGAAGCCGACGAGGTCGTCCTCGTCGGTGAACGCGCCGATCACCAGCCCGCCGTTCTCCTGCGCGGTCACCATGTCCAGCAACGGAACCCTGGCGATGTCCTGCTCGCCCCAGATCGTGCGCTGCAACTGCTCGCACAGCAGGTACTCGTGATGGGACGCCAGCCGCCGCAGCAGCACCTTCTCGTCACCGGCCAGCACGTACTCCTGGTCCATCACCGGCGTGGCCATGGGCGTCACTTTCTCGCGATCGCCAGCAGGAGACCGCTCAGCAACGCGGCCCGCACCGGCAGCTCGTCGAGCAGCACGTACTCGTCATCACCATGCGCGCCACCGCCAACCGCACCGAGTCCGTCCACTGTGGAGAGACCGGCGGCCGCGGTCAGGTTGCCGTCGCTCACCCCGCCGACCGCGACCTCGCCCAGCTCCCATCCCTGCGACCTGGCGCACCGCATCGCCAGATCGGCAAGCCCGCCGGAGGACGCGCGGGAGAGTGGGACCCGGTGAATCCCGCCGGTCACGGTAACCTCGGCCCGAGGATCGACGGCCGTCAGCGTGCGCAACCGGCGATCAAGCCGCTCACCGTCCTCAATGGACCAGAATCGGGTCTCCAGCTCGGCGAACGCCCGCGCGGCAACCACATTGCGACCCGACCCACCACCGATCACGCCAACGTTGACCGTGCTGCCGCCGTCGGTCAACGCCGACGCGGCCACCACCTGATGACTCAGCTCGACAGTCGCACTCACCCCGGAGGCGAAGTCAAGCCCAGGGTGAGCCGCCGCGCCGGTGACCTCAAACCGGTACAGCCCAATGCCTTTGCGCCGGGTCTTCAGCGCGCCACCCGGCCCGCTCGGCTCCAGCACCAACGCACAGCGGCACCGTGCGGCCTCGCGCAGGATGATCGGCGCGGAGTCCGGGCTGCCCAACTCCTCGTCGGCGTTGAGCACCACGGTCAACGCGGGCGCGTCCGGCTCGGCCAGCAGTTCGCGCAGTGCGAGCAACAACTGAACCAACCCGGCCTTCATGTCGAGCACCCCTGGCCCGGTCGCCACCGAGCCGCGCACGGTGAACGGGCGCCGCGCCACCGTTCCCACCGGGAACACCGTGTCAACATGGCCGAGCACCAGCACCGGACGGCCGATACCGGCGAACCGCGCGATCAGCACCGGGCTACCGTTTCGCCCGAGTGTCCCATCGACCACCGCACCGAGCCGGATCAGCTCGGCGGCCAGCACCTCCTGCAGCCCGCCGCACGCCCGGTGATCGACCGACGGGGTTTCCCACTCCACCAACCGCTTCAGCAGTGCGACCGGCTCGATCCTAGGCGGCGGCACGGTAACCACTCACCAGCCTGGCCAGCACCGCGTCGCACACCCGCGTCGGGCCGAAGTCGTGCAGGTCGATGATCTCCTCGTAGTCCGCGGCCAGCGTGCAGAACCGGTCGGGAACCCCGAAGCGCAGCACCGGAACCGGGTACTCGGCCAGTACCGCGCTCGCCACCGCCGTACCAAGGCCGCCGTACACGTTGTGGTCCTCGTAGGTCACGATCAGCCCGGTCTCCCGCGCGGCCGCGAGCACCGCCGCCTTGTCCAGTGGCTTGATCGTGTGCATGTTCAGCACCCGAGCTGAGACACCCCGCTCACGGAGCAAGTCCGCGGCTCGCAAGGCGTTCGGCACGATCTGGCAGCCGGTGGCGACGATCGTGACGTCGGTGCCGCCGACGAGGGTGACCGCCTCGCCGATCCGGAAGTCCCGCTCTTCTCGGTACACCATCGGGGTATCGCCCCGGCTCGCTCGCACGTACACCGGACCGACATGGGTCGCGGCCGCCTTGATCGCCAGGTAGGCCTCGTAGGAGTCGGCCGGCGAGAGCACGGTCAGGTTGGGCAGCGATGTGGTGACCGCGATGTCCTCGGTGCTGTGGTGGGTCGGGCCGGCCAGCCCGCCCGAGAGCCCGGTGTAGTAGCCGACCAGCTTGACGTTGAGGTTCGGGTACGAGATGTCCACCCGCAACTGCTCGCAGGCACGCATGGTGGCGAACACCGCGAACGTGTTCACGAACGGGATCTTGCCGCGCAGCGCCATCCCGGCCGCGGAGCCGAGCAGGTTCGCCTCCGCGATGCCGATCTGCCGGTAGCGATCCGGGAACTCCTCGCCGAACGGCACATCCGGCAGCCCGAGATCGTTCTCCAGCGAGAAGATCCGCTCATCGGAGCGAGCCAGCTCGAGCTGCGCCCGCCGCGCGGTGACCCGGCTGGAGCGCCCGTACTCGGCCACCCAACTGTCGAGTGTGGACACTCTGGTCACCTCGCGATCGCCGTGGTCAGCACCCGCTCGGCGTCCGCGGCGGTCAGCGGTACCGGGTTCAGGCCGAGGTGGAACGCGTCCGACATGACCTTGTCCACCAGCACCGGCACATGCTGCTGGCCGACGCCGATGTCGGCGAGGCTCGGCAGCTGGCAGGTCGAGATCAGCTCCCGTACCGCGTCGATCCCGGCCATGCCGAAGCGCAGGAGGTTCTTCGACTCCGGCACACCGAGCGCGCGCGCCACGTCGGCGAAGCGCTCCGGTAGATGCCGCAGGTTGAACTCCATGGCGTCGGCGAGGAACAGCGCCACCCCAACCCCGTGGTGCACATCGAAAACCGCGTTCACCGCGTGCGCGAAGGCATGGTCGGCCGCGCCGCCGCCCTTCATCGAGATGCCGGCGGTGAGGCTGCCGACCATCATCTGGTCCCGCGCGGCGTGATCGCCACCGTCCTGGACAGCGACCGGCAGCCACTGGTGGATGAGCCGGATCGCGTGCAGCGCCATGGCATCCGCGAGCGGCTGGCGCTCGCTCGAGGTGTAGGCGCCGATCGCGTGGGCCAGGGCGTCGATCCCGGAGGCCGCGGTCGGACCGGCCGGCAGGCTCACCGTCAGGTCCGGGTCGCACAGCGCGACGTGCGCGGGCACCGCCACGATGTGCATCTTGAAGACGCGCTCGCTGTCGGTGATGATCGCGCCGGCCACGACCTCGCTGCCGGTGCCCGAGGTGGTCGGCACCTGCACGAGCGGCGGCGGGGCCAGCACGGCCGGGCGCGCGCCGTCCTCGTACTCGACGATGCTGCCGCCGTTGGACAGCACCGCGGCGGCGGACTTGGCGACGTCGAGCGCGCTGCCGCCACCGATACCGATGATCCCGTCACACCCGAGCTCGGTGTACTCGCGGACCGCGGCGTGCACGTGCAGCTCGGAGGGATTCGTTTGCAGGTCAACGAAAAGGGTGGCGTTGATGCCAGCGGCCCTGATCGAGTCGAGCACCGGATCGCAGACACCGGCAGCGAACACACCCTTGTCGGACACCACCAGCGTGTGCCGAACGCCGAGTCCGCGCAACACCTCACCGGCGAGACGGGAGGCACCGGGTCCATAGTGGACCTCGGGAACCAGGGAGAAGAAGTCGATCCT